>Ga0114966_10002367_pt1 | contig 16823 bp, 18 predicted proteins | sample M_130207_XF_Meta_FD_87029 | JGI IMG/M metagenome (GOLD analysis project Ga0114966, IMG submission 87029) | Freshwater microbial communities from Lake Montjoie, Canada to study carbon cycling - M_130207_XF_MetaG | ecosystem: Environmental > Aquatic > Freshwater > Lake | place: Lake Montjoie...
ATGGCGAGTGGGTGACGTACGGCGAGATCAACGCCCGTGCCAACCGCATCGCCAACGCACTCATCGCGCGTGGGTTGCAGAAGGGCGAGTGTGTCAGCACGCTCATGCCCAACTCGGTTGACCAGGTTGCGCTGTGGTTCGGAATCCTGCGGGCCGGCGGCGTGCAGTCGCCCATCAACCTCGCCTACCTCGGCGACTTCCTCTCGTGGGTCATCAACCTGCCGCAGTCGCGGTACCTGGTGATCAGCGACGACCTGCTCGACCGTCTTGACCACGTGGCCGACGAGCTGCCGGTGCTGGAGCACGTGTTCGTGTGGTCGTCCGGTGCGCCCCACGGCCCCAACCCGAAGGTGCCGTTCGAACCCTTTGCGGTGCTGGACGACGCGCCCGACACCGACCCCGGTGTCGAGGTGACCTGGATCGACGACGCCCGCATCATGTTCACGTCGGGCACCACCGGGCGCAGCAAGGGCGTGATCAAGCAGCACGCGTCCGACTACTTTTCGGGGCGCACGTACAACAACGTGTGCGGGGTGACCGAGGACGACGTCTTCTACACCTGCCTGCCGCTCTTCCACAGCAATGCACAGGTGCTCAACTGCTACCCGGCGATGATCGCCGGAGCGCGCATCCAGATCTCGGCCAGGTACTCGTCAACCAATTTCTGGCGCGAGGTCACCGAGTGCGGCGCGACCATCCTCAACACGGTCAGCGCCATGAATTACTTCATCTGGAACACCCCACCGGGTGAGTACGACCGTGCCCACACGGTCACCCGAATCATGGCCATGCCCGCGCCGAAGGACATCTACGACGACTTCAAGGAGCGCTTCGGCATCCGCTGGCACGAGGGCTACGGCCTCACCGAGACCGGCATGGTCACGTACGTACCGCCTGGCATCGAGAAGCCGGGCTCGTGCGGCATGGCGAGCCCCGGGTTTGAGGTGAGCGTGGTGGAGCCGGGCACCGACCGCCCAGTGCCCAATGGCACGTCGGGTGAGATCGTGGTTGACATGAAGCTGCCGAACATCGTCATGCGCGCCTACGCCGGCATGCCCGAGAAGACGGCTGAGGACTTCAAGAACCTCAAGCTGCACACCGGCGACCTGGGCCAGATGGACGACGACGGCTACCTGTACTTCATGGACCGCGTGAAGGACTACATCAGGCGCCGTGGCGAGAACGTGTCGTCCATGGAGGTCGAGCAGGTGGTGGCAAGCCATCCCGGGGTACTCGAGGCTGCAGCCGTTGGCGTAGCCGCAGGCGAGGGTGCAGGGTCTGAGCAGGAGATCCTCATCTGCATCGTTCCGCGCGAGGGCGTTCCCGACCCGCATGAGTTGCTCACCTATTGCGCCAGCAAGATGCCGTACTTCGCCGTCCCCAGATACGTCCGCTTTCTGGAGCACCTGCCGAAGACGCCCACCGAGCGCGTGCGCAAGGTGGAGCTGCGCGAGATGGGTCTGGGCGACGACGTGTATGACCGCGCGAAGAGCGGGCCCGAGGTCAAGGCCTGATGGACGACGACGCCCTCGACCTCGGCGAGGCCGCCGCGTTCATCCTGGGCGCGCGCCCGGCGCTGTACGAGGACGACGTGTGGACCGTGCTCAAGGAGATCGGCGACCCGCCGGTGCGAAGCGCCGACGGCATGGCCGTTGACCTCATCACGCGGCTCCACCCGGATATCCGCGCCAAGGACGTCAAGGTGATGCTCAGCGAATGGCGCGAGTACGCGCGCATCGCCAACGAAAGCGACTGGGAATAATCGGACCGGCTGGTGATTGGTGGGCGGACCGTCGCAGCCGGTGATCCTGCATTTGCGGCCCCCGCAAATGCCGATCACGTTTCGCGAGAGGTCCGCCCGCCAATCACCAGCCGGACCGATGCCCCCACCCCGCCCAACTAACGACGGGCTGGAGAAGTCTTTCCGGTGAGGATGTCCCGTGCCGTGGTGAGGGCCACCGTCATGTCGGCGGCTCGGCGCTGCAGGTCGGGATGCAGATCGGCCACGCGGTCGGGGTGACAGCGCAGCACCTGCTGGCGGAACGCGCGGTCGACCTCCTGCGGTGATGGGCGCGGGCCCAGGCCGAGGAGCTCGGCGGCCTCTGCGGCGCTGGTGGGCGCACTCACCGTGCTGCCCTGCTTCACCTCGATAAGCCCCTGGGCCAACTTGCGAAGCCGGGCCTTCTCGGCCTGCACGTCGCCCCACTCGTCGTCGAGGCGGGCCTGCTCGTCGGCCAGGTGGGCGCGTTCCTCGCGCACCTCCTCGGCCAGCGACGCCAGACGGCGGTCGCGGCCACCCGCGTCCTCCCGCATGGCGTCGAGCATCACCTCGGGGTCGGCGGCGCCCGGTGTGTCGAGCGGCACGGTGCGACCCTGGCCCCACTGCCCCTGCCGGATGAGGGCGATGACCTCGTCGAGACGGTGATGGGCCGAGTTGGCCATGGACGGGCCGTCGGATGGCGCAAGACGTACCAGCGAGAGCGACTCCCAGGATGGGTCGGCGAGGAACGCGGCGGACGAGCGGCCCGCGAGCATCACGCGGCGCTCGGGGTTGGCGCGGTGGCCCAGGAGGGCGAAGCGGGCGTCGGGGGCGTCGCCGCCCCGGAGGGACGCGATCTCGTCGGCCAGATCGTCCAGACGACGCGCCACCTCGCGGCCATCAGGGCCCTCGGCGCGCACCGATCGGGCGGCGGTGAGGGCGGCGTCAAGGCCCTCCGCACCCTCGGTCTGGCCAACGGCGAGCACCGACCACCAGCGGGTCCACGGGTCGTCGTCGGGTGCACCTGCCAGCACGCGGCCGGCCTCGCCCGGGAAGTCGAGCGACAGCATCGCGGCGGCGAGTGGCGGGCGGGCGGTGCGGTCGCCCATCGCCACTGCGGTCGAGAGCAGGGCAACCTGCCGCCAGCGCGCGGCATCGCCGCGCTGCGGAGCGGGGCCCGCTGCTCGTGTGAAGGGGTCGGCCACGTGCGGCACGGTAGTGCAGCCCCGGTACGAGGTCGTCACCAGCGGTGACAGAGATATGACCATATGGTGACTAGAATCGCCGCCATGGCCACCACGGAGCAGACACACGTGCCAGTGCACGAGGCGAAGGCGAAGTTCTCGGAGATGATCCGGCGCGTCGGGGAGGGCGAGGAGATCGTCATCACGAGTCACGGAACTCCCGTGGCCAAGATGGTGCCACCGGAGCCGCAGAAGCTGTCGGGCGAGGCGGCAGTGGAGTTCATCCTCGAGCTTCGCCGCACCACGCCGCTTCGTGCCACCCCCGCGGAGATCCGCGAATGGATCGAGGAAGGTCGTCGGTAGATGGGAGACATCGTCCTTGATGCCTCGACGACGATGACGCTCTTTCGCGACGACGAGGAGGAGCACCTGGTGGTCCCCGTGCTCAACGCGCTGAGGGGCGGCTCGGCATTCGTGCCCGGCATCTGGGCGTTTGAGATGGCCAACATCCTCGCGAAGAGCGTGAGGGCGCGTCGGTTCAGTCGGGCCGAGGCACGCCGCATCGCAGCCGGCCTCACGCGGCTGCCGATCACGCGCGACGAGGCACCCGTGGATATCGCCGCCCTCTCGGAACTCGCCATTGGAGGCGACCTCTCCGGCTATGACGCGGCATACCTGTCACTGGCCAGCAGGCTCGGCCTCCCCCTTGCCACGAATGACCGGCGATTGGCCAGAGCAGCGACGGCATCTGGAGTGGTACTGCTCGCCTGACCCCGACCATCGGGCCAATTGAACTCGGGCACTGTCACCATCACGGCATGCCCAACCGACTCGCCGACGAAGCCTCGCTGTATCTGCGCCAGCACGCGGACAACCCCGTGGACTGGTGGCCGTGGTGCGATGAGGCCTTTGCCCAGGCGCGTGACCGCGACGTGCCCGTGCTGCTGTCGGTGGGGTACTCGTCGTGCCACTGGTGCCACGTGATGGCGCACGAGTCGTTTGAGGACCCGACGACCGCAGCGATGATGAACGCCGACTTCGTACCGGTGAAGGTGGACCGCGAGGAGCGCCCCGATGTGGACGCCCTCTACATGCAGGCCACGCTCAGCATGACCGGCCAGGGCGGGTGGCCCATGACGGTGTTCCTCACTCCCGCCGGTGAGCCATTCTGGGCGGGCACCTACTTCCCGCCCGAGCCCCGCCACGGCATGCCGTCGTTCCAGCAGCTGATGGATGGCGTCACCGAGGCGTGGCGTGAGCGGCGCGGCGATGTGATGGAGCAGGCCACGATGCTGGCCAAGGGCATTCAGCAGCAGAACACCGTGGCGGTGCCGGCTGACCCTGCCGGGCGTGACGAGATCGACGAGGCGCTCGCGGCGTTCGACGCGCAGTACGACCTGACCAACGGCGGCTTCGGTGGTGCACCCAAGTTCCCGCCGTCGGTGGGGCTCGACTTCCTACTGCGCCGGGCATGGGCCGACCCGGCAGACGCCGGGGCACGCGGCATGGCCGCGGGCACGCTCAGGGCGATGGCTGACGGCGGCGTGTTCGACCACGTGGGGGGCGGGTTCCACCGGTATGCAGTGGACGCCATCTGGCTGGTGCCCCACTTCGAGAAGATGCTCTACGACAACGCGCTGCTGCTGCGCGACTACGCCCTGGCCGCGCGCGTGCTGGGTGACCCGGCGTACGCAGCCACCGCCGATCGCATCGCCACGTACCTGCTGCGCGAGATGCGCGTGGAGGGTGGCGCCTTCGCCGCGGCGCAGGACGCCGACTCCCCCGGCGGCGAGGGCGCGTTCTTCACGTGGACGCCCGAGGAGATCGGAGCGGTGCTCGACCCCGATGCGGCCGGCGCGGTGATGGCGCGCTTCGGGGTGACCGAGCACGGCAACTTCGAGGGGCGCACCATCCTCAGCGTCACCGGCCCGGCCGACCCTGTGGCCGATGCCGCGCTGCCGGCCCTGTACGCGGCGCGCCTCGGGCGGCCGGCGCCCGACCGCGACGACAAGGTCATCGCGTCGTGGAATGGCCTGGCAATCGGTGCGTTGGCCGAGGGCGGCGTGACGCTCGACCGCCCCGCCTGGGTGCAGGCAGCCCGCGAGGCCGCGCGGTTTGTGCTGGCCGAGATGGCCGTGGACGGACGGCTGCTGCGGGTGCACGCCAATGGGCGGGCGCGTCATCTGGGCACACTCGACGACCACGCCGATATGGCCGATGGCCTGCTGGCGCTGTACGCCGCCGACTTCGACCCGACATGGCTGGAGGCCGCCCGGCATCTGGCGGAGCAGATGATGCTGCTGTTCGCTGCGCCCGGCGGCGGGTTCTTCCTTGCGGGCAGCGATGCCCCCGCATTGGTGGCCCGCACCCGCAACCTCGAAGACCACCCCACCCCCAGTGGCAATGCGCAGGCCGCGTGGGTGCTTGCCCGCCTGCATCTGCTTACGGGTGATGGTCGATACGCGTCTGCGGCCGAGGCGGCAGTGGCACTGGTGAAGGATTCCGTGGCCAAGTGGCCGCATGCGTTCGGCCGGGCCCTCGCCACCATGGACCTGCTCACAACCCGCCCCACCGAGGTGGCGGTCGTGGGACGGCTGGATGACCCCGCGGCGCAGGCGCTCATCACCGCGGCCCGCGCGGCGATCGGTCCGTATGGGGTGATCGCGGCGGGCGATCCGGGCGACGAGCGGGCAGCGGCTGCCGCGCCCCTGCTGGCACACCGCCCACTCGTCGATGGGCATCCGGCGGCATATGTGTGCAGCGGGTTCGCCTGCCGCGGGCCCGTCACCGACCCGGTGGAACTGGCCGCACAGATCGACACCAGATGACCGTAGCCGGGGCATGTGACCGCGCCCCGGCTATCCTCACCGCGTGGCCGATCTGAACGAGATCCGTTCCCTCATCGAAGCTGCGCTCCCGGGCGCGGTTGTCGAGGTGCAGGACCATGGCGGCGGCGACCACCTGGCCGCCAGCGTCGTGGCACCGCAGTTCGAGGGTATGAGCAGGCTCGATCAGCACAAGGCCGTCTACGCCGCCGTACAGGCGCGCATTGATGACGGGGCCATCCACGCACTCGCACTGAAGACCCGCGCACCGGAGAAGGCATGAGCGACGTCAGCACCTGGACCGACGAGCAGATCCTCGAGCAGATCAAGAAGGAGACTGCGGAGAGCCGCATCTTCCTCTACATGAAGGGCACACCCGACGCGCCCGCCTGCGGGTTCTCGATGCGCGTGGTGCAGATTCTCGACCACCTGGGCGTTGAGTACGGCGCCCGGGACATCCTCGAGGACGCCCGCATCCGTCAGGTGCTCTCGAACTGGTCGGAATGGCCCACCATCCCGCAGTTGTTCCTCGACGGCAAGCTGGTGGGTGGTTGCGACATCGTCACCGAGTTGTTCCAGGACGGCGAGCTCCAGCCAATGCTGCAGAAGGCCTAGACACACCATGACCAGTCACCCCATCGAATTCTCGGAAGACCTGCAGGACACCGCGCCTGCCATTCGCATTGGTCTCTCCGGCGCTGGGGTATCCCGCTCAGCCAAGGCCATCCGCATCAGCTACGGCGGCATCGAGCACTACATGGATGCCGAGGTGCTCTGCACGGTCGATCTCGACCCCGACCAGAAGGGCGTGCACATGTCGCGCTTCGAGGAAGAGGTCAACGAGGCGATCGACGCCGTGCTCATCGGCGAGACGGCCGTGGCCATCGAGCAGCTGGCCGAAGACATCGCCCGCCGCATGGTGGAGCGCCAGGGGGCCATGCGCGGCACGGCCACCATCCGCGCGCGCTACCCCAAGGAGCGCCGCACGCCCGTGACCGACGTGGCCACGCAGGAGATGTACGGGCTCATCGGCATGGCATCGGCCCGACCGGGCCACGCCCGCCGTGCCGTGGGCGTGTCGGCCCAGGGCATGAACGCCTGCCCGTGCGCCCAGGGCCTGGTGCGCGAGCAGGCCGAGGCGGCGCTCGCCGCCGACGGCTTCAGCGCCGACGAGATCGCGCGCATCGTGGCGCGCGTACCCATCGCCACGCACAACCAGCGCGCACGCGGCACGTTGATGGTGGGCGTGCCCGGCACCGTTGACGTTCCCGGCGACCTGCTCATCGACATCGTCGAGGACGGCATGTCGTCAGAGATCTACGAACTGCTGAAGCGCCCCGACGAGCTGTACGTGGTTGACAAGGCCCACCGCCGCCCCCGGTTTGTTGAGGACAGCGTGCGCGCCATGATCGCCGGGGTCATCGACCAGTTCCCCAACCTGCCCGACGACGCCTTCGTGTCGGCGCACCAGGAGAACTACGAGACCATCCACACGCACGACGTCGAGGCCGAGCGCCATGGCCTGCTGGGTGAGATGCGCGCCGAGATCGCTGGCGGTGCCCACTCGCCACGGCACATGGGTATCAAGGAGTGGCTGGAGGCCTAGCCGTCGGTGGTGGTGCCGTTGCGCCGCCCCAGGCTGATGCGGTTCTCATCACCGTGCGACAGCCGCACGACGTTTTCGCGGTGCTTCCAGATCACGAACAGGCCGGCGAGGGCGATGAAGCCCACGTACGACCATGGGGCACCGAACGCCCAGGCCAACGGCGCGGCGGCAATGGCGCACGCGATGCTCGCGACTGACACGTAGCGCGTGGTGAGCACGATGAGAAACCACAGCACGATAAGCACGCCACTTGCGGCGGGAACCAGGCCGATGAGCGCGCCCGCGCCCACGGCCACCCCCTTGCCGCCTTTGAAGTTGGTCCACACCGGGAACACGTGGCCGAGAATGGCGAGTGCACCGGCCACGAGCGGCCACGGGTTGTCGGTGAGCGCCACGGCGATGAGCACGGCAGCTGCACCCTTGGCAATGTCGAGCACCATCACCGTGATTCCGGCGGTACGCCCAAGCGTGCGGAACACATTGGTGGCGCCGAGGTTGCCGCTGCCCACGGTGCGCAGATCAACCCCGTGCAACTTGCCCGCGATCAACGCGAAGGGGATGGAGCCCAGCAGGTAGGCGACGACGAGTGCGATGACCTGGTTCACGGGTCTCCGGAAATGTCGGGGGCAGGCGGGCGGCCCTCGCGGAGCCTGCGGCCGGCCATGATGAAGTAGTAGGCGCCTGACAGCACGGTGAGGAACACGGCCAGGCCGAACAGGGCGTCGTACTGCCACTGCGGGCCCACGTGCAGGATGACCCAGGCAACCGCCACGTTCTGGCTGAGCGTCTTGATCTTGCCGATGCTGCTGGCGGGGATGACCAGGTTCTCGCTCACCGCGATGAGCCTAAGGCCTGTGACGGCGAACTCACGTGTGACGATGATCATCACGATCCAGGCGGAAACCTCGCCCACCTCGAGCACACACAGCAACGCGCCTGTCACCAGCAGTTTGTCGGCCAATGGGTCGAGGAATGCCCCGGCAACGGTGACCTCGCCGCGCGACCTGGCAAGCCAGCCATCCAGCGAATCGGTGGCTGCCACCAGCACGTAGAGCCCGAACGCCCAGTAGCGCCCATTCGGGTCGTCCACGAGCACGAGTGCCATCACGGCCGGGATCAGCAGGATCCGCGCAGACGTGACCATCAACGCGGGATTCATCACTCCTCGGCCTGGCACGCCGCAAGCATACGGTGGAGCCGCCACCGGGTGTGCGCGACGCCCTAGGGTTCCCACATGAACGATTTCACCGTGAGCGTCGTTGGCGAGGATCGCCCCGGCATTGTGGCGGCCGTCACCGGTGCCCTGCTTGACCTCGGAGGCAACGTCGAGAACTGCCGCGCGAGCATCCTCGCCGGCTCATTCGCGATGGTGCTCGCCGTGGGCATGCCCGACGGCGCCACCGCCAACGACATCGAGGGGGCGCTCGCCCCCACCCTCGACCAACTGGGGCTCTCGGCCGGTGTGCGGCCCTGCACCGGCACCCAGTTCACCGCAACAGGTGAGCAGGGCGTCATCACGGTGTACGGCGCCGACCGGCCCGGCATCGTGCATGGCGCAGCGCAGGCGCTGGCCGACCACGGCGTGAACGTGGTTGACCTCAGCTCGCGTCTGGTGGGCGACCCGCCCATCTACGTGCTGGGCATCGAGGTGCAGCTGCCGGCCGGGCTGACGTGGGGCGCCCTCGAAGACTGCCTGCGGTGCGATGCCCTGCGTGGCCTCGACATCTCGGTGCAGCCCGAGGACGACGGCCTCCTCTAGCCCGCCCGCACCCCTGCCACTGTGATCCGCGACGTCGTCGTCTACCCCGACCGGCGCCTCAAGCAGGCGTGCATGCCCGTGCGCTCGTTCGGGCCTGCGCTTGCGCGACTCGCCGCCGACCTGGAGGAGACCGCCCGATCGTTCCCCCGCACCACCGGAATCGCCGCACCGCAGGTGGGCGAGCGCTGGCAGGTGTGCTTCATCGACTGCACCGACAACCCGAAAGTGCCGGCGCCACATGGCCCCACCGTGATGGTGAACCCGGTGCTGCTTCGCCAGTCTGGTGACGAGATCGGCCGCGAGGGCTGCCTGAGCCTGCCGGAGATCACGGCAAACGTGGAGCGCCCGGTTGAGATCGTGGTGCGGTACCAGGACATCCACGGGGTGTCGCACGAGATGGCGACCGACGGGTTCGAGGCCCGTGTGGTGCTGCACGAGATGGACCACCTCGACGGCGTCCTCATTCTCGACCGGGTGAAGTCGCTTGCCCTCGACGTGTTCCCGCGCAAGAAGCGTTCGGGCACGCGAAAGTAGGCCCGGGGGAACCGGTAGGGCGTGGGTGGTCCGGAGCCGATGCGATGCTGCCGCCCACGATGAGACGTCTTCTTGCTCCTGCACTCGCCGTGGCCGCGCTGGCCGCGCCCGCCCTGGCATCGGCTGCCGCACCCGTGGTGTGGGTGCAGGCGGGCCACGCCTCGCCCGGTGAGCCCGGCTACTCAGCCCAGACCGGCGCCGGTGGCGGCCCGTTTGGCAGCGAGATCGCGTTCAACCTGAAGGTGCGCGATGACATGGTGACCCGCCTGAAGGCGGCCGGGGTGGATGCCCGCCCGCTGGTGAGCAAGGTGATGCCCCTGGGCGCGTCCGGCGCCACGTTCATCTCGATCCACTTCGACTCGCCGGGCGGCGGCGCAGGTGTGGGGCGCGCCGTGGTTGGTGGTGGCGAGAACTACTACCACGGCGAGGGAACCGGGGATGCGAGCCAGACGCCCTACGGAGACAGCGGTTCGCACCGGACCCCAGCCACGAAGGTGACCTCCGCAGTTGCCGCGCGGTCGGCCAGCCTGGCCACCCGAATCAGCACCGCACTGCAGGGCATCCACACAGCGGCCAATGGCGCATCGGCCAGGTTCAACGGCGTCGAGCCGCCCAGCGGCAATGCGCGCATGGTCCACTTCTACGGGTACTACCGCACGAAGGCCGACGCCCGTGTGCTGGTCGAGGTGGGCGCTGCCGGCAGCGACGACCCATTCCTGAGCAAGGTCGGCCTGATCAGCACCACGCTGTCTGGGGCCGTGGTGAAAGACCTCAAGGCCCGCAAACTGCTCTAGGCCCTACTTGGCTTCGGTGCCGCCGCCACGGATTCCATGCACGGGTCGCCCAGCGGCGATCCACTGATAGTACGAGCACGCGGGGCCCATTGAGGTCTGGTACTCGATCACCCGTGGGTTACGGCCCACGTCCTTCGCAATCTGCGCGTGGGTGAGCAGGTTGGGGTCGTCCATCTCGGGCCAGCAGATCACCAGATGTGCAGCGGTGATGTGGTTGGCCACGAAGCCGCAGCCCTCGGCCGGGCACGGCCATGGGTCGGTGGAGATGCAGTACCAGCCGTCGAAGTCCTGATCGGAGTCGTCGGTCCACAGCTGCTCGTCCACGTCGGTGGACTGATCTGTGCGCTCGATGACCCCGATGCCCGGGCCGGTGCCGGGATTGAGGATGCGTTCCTGATCGTCACTCACGCACCGGAGGATAGGTGATCTGGAGCAGGGGGTTTGGTACGTTGCCCCGCCGGTCACCATCACGGGGAGAACGCGTGAGCAGTTCATCGGGCGCCGCCAGAAGCACCGACTCAGGCATCGAGATCAAGCCCGTCTACCACCAGTCGGACGTTGACGCACTCGATCTGGCCACCCGCCTCGGCGAGCCGGGTGAATACCCGTTCGCCCGTGGCCCCTACGAGACCATGTACCGCGAGCGGCCGTGGACCACGCGGCAGTACGCCGGTTTCGCCACTGCGGAAGAGACCAACGAACGGTTCCGCTACCTGCTGGCCAATGGCGCGCCGGGCCTCTCCATGGCCTTTGACCTGCCCACCCAGCTGGGCATGGACTCCGACGACCCGCGTGCGCTCGGCGAGGTCGGCCGCGTGGGCGTGGCCATCGACTCGGTGGACGACATGGCCCGCGTGTTCGACGGCATTCCGCTGAGCGACGTCTCGACCAGCATGACCATCAACGCGCCGGCCGCCGTGCTGCTGTTGCTCTACCGCCTTGTGGGCGAGAGCCAGGGCGTGGCCGCCGACCAGCTGCGCGGCACCATCCAGAACGACATCCTCAAGGAGTACGTGGCGCGCGGCAACTACATCTTCCCGCCGCACGCGAGCATGCGCCTGACCACCGACACGTTCGCGTACTGCGCAGCGGAGATGCCGCGGTTCAACACCATTTCCATCAGCGGGTACCACATCCGCGAGGCAGGATCGACGGCCGTGCAGGAGGTGGCGTTCACCCTGGCCGACGGCATCGCCTACGTGCAGGCGGCCATCAATGCGGGCCTCGACGTCGACCGCTTCGCACCGCGCCTGTCGTTCTTCTTCAACGCGCACTCAAACTTCCTTGAGGAGATCGCCAAGTTCCGCGCCGCCCGCCGCATGTGGGCGCGCATCATGAAGGAGCGCTTCGGTGCGAAGGACGAGCGCTCCATGGCGCTGCGGTTCCACTCGCAGACGGGCGGCAGCACGCTGACCGCCCAGCAGCCCGAGAACAACATCGTGCGCGTTGCGCTGCAGGTGCTCTCGGCCGCATTCGGTGGCGCCCAGAGCATCCACGCCAACGGCTTCGATGAGGCCCTGGCACTCCCCACCGAGCACTCGGCCAAGTTGGCGCTGCGCACGCAGCAGGTGATCGCCGAGGAGACCGGAATCACCGACAGCGTCGACCCCATGGCCGGCGGCTGGATGATCGAGTCGCTCACCGCCGACATCGAGGAGCGTGCGGAAGAACTGATCGCGCGTATCGACGAGCGCGGCGGTGCCGTGGAAAGCATTGAGTTCATGCGCGACGAGATCGGCGACGCCGCATACCGCTGGCACAAGGCGCTTGAGAACGGCGACCGCAAGGTGGTGGGCATCAACGTGCACCAGGAGCCCGAGGACACCACCATCGACATCCTCAAGATCGACCCGGCCGTGGAGCGCGCGCAGGTGGCACGCCTGGCCGACCTGCGTGCCACGCGCGACGAGGCCGAGGTATCGGCGGCGCTCGACGCCATCCGCGCCACCGCGCGGGGCACCGACAACCTGCTGCCGCCCATGCACCGCGCGCTCGGGGCCAAGGCCACCGTCGGCGAGGTGTGCAATGTGCTGCGCGAGGAGTTCGGCGAGTACGACCGCATGCTTGCGGGGAGCCACTGATGAATACATCTGATGCCGAGGCACGCCTTGAGGAGCTTCGCAAGGAGGCCATGAACCCGTCGGGCGACGCAGCTGTTGAGCGCCAGCACGCCCGCGGCAAGCTGACCGCCCGCGAGCGCATCGACCTGCTGATGGACCCGGGCTCGTTCGTCGAGCTCGACATGTTCACCCGCCACCGCTCCCACGGCTTCGGGCTCGAGAACAACCGCCCCTGGGGCGATGGAGTGATCACCGGGCACGGCACCGTCGAGGGCCGTCAGGTGTTCGTGTTCAGCCAGGACTTCACGGTGTACGGCGGCAGCCTGGGCGAGGTGTTCGCCGAGAAGATCTGCAAGGTCATGGAACTGGCCGTGCGCATGGGCTGCCCCATCATCGGCCTGAACGACTCCGGCGGCGCGCGCATTCAGGAGGGCGTGGTGAGTCTGGGTGGCTACGCCGACATCTTCCTGAAGAACGTGCAGGCCTCCGGAGTGATCCCGCAGATCTCGGTGATCCTCGGCCCCTGCGCCGGCGGCGCGGTGTACTCGCCCGCCATCACCGACTTCATCTTCATGGTCAAAGAGACCAGCCACATGTTCATCACCGGGCCCGACGTCATCAAGACCGTCACGGGCGAGGAGGTGACCATGGAGGAACTGGGCGGTGCGCTGTCGCACGCCACGAAGTCGGGCGTGGCGCACTTCGCGTCGGACGATGAGGAGTCGTGCATCGACGACGTGCGCCACCTGCTCTCGTTCATCCCGCAGAACAATCTCGACGCCGCACCGTACGAGGCACCGAGCGACGACCCCGAGCGCCGCGAGCCCGAGCTGCACACGATCGTTCCCGACAACCCCAACAAGCCCTACGACATCAAGCACGTGGTCGAGCTGGTGGTTGACGACGGCGAGTTCTTCGAGGTGGCCCCGCTCTACGCGCAGAACATCGTGGTGGGCTTCGCCCGCCTCAACGGCCACTCCATCGGCGTGGTGGGCAACCAGCCCAAGGCCATGGCGGGCGTGCTCGACATCGACGCCTCCATCAAGGGCGCCCGCTTCATCCGCTTCTGCGACGCCTTCAACATCCCCATCATCTCGTTTGTCGACGTGCCCGGGTTCCTCCCCGGCACCAGCCAGGAGTACGGCGGCATCATCCTGCACGGCGCCAAGCTGCTGTACGCCTACGCCGAGGCCACGGTTCCCAAGATCACCATCATCACGCGCAAGGCATACGGCGGCGCGTACGACGTGATGAACAGCAAGCACCTCGGTGCCGACTTCAACGCCGCATGGCCGTCTGCCGAGATCGCCGTGATGGGTGCCGACGGTGCCGTGAACATCGTGTTCCGGTCCGAACTGAAGAAGGTGGCCGACGAAGGCGGCGACGTCGACGCCCGCCGCGCCGAACTGGTGCAGGAGTACAAGGACCGCTTTGCCAACCCGTATCAGGCTGCTGAGCGCGGGTACGTGGATGATGTGATCCAACCCGAGGAGACCCGCCCCTGGCTGGTGAAGGCACTGGAGATCTCACTGACCAAGCGCGTGGACGGCCCCAAGCGCAAGCACGGGAACATCCCGCTGTGAGCACCGCCATGCACATCACCCCGGCCCCCTCGCCCGAGGAAGCCGCAGCCATCGCCGCCGCAGTGCAGGTGCTGCTGCAGGCCAACCGCCACGGCGGTGCTGACACCCTGCCCGCTGCGTACCGATCCATGTGGCGCACAACCGCGATCCGCGAGGGCGTCGGCCTCGCATCAGACAACCGGAGGACCCGCTGATGTTCACCACGGTGCTCGTGGCCAACCGAGGCGAGATCGCCATCCGCGTCATGCGGACTCTTCGCGAAATGGGCATCCGCTCAGTCGCGGTGTACAGCGAGACCGACCGCGACGCGCTGTTCGTGCAGTTCGCCGACGAGGCCCACTCGCTGGGCCCCGGCCCGGCCACCGACACGTACCTCAACGTGCCGAAGATCCTCGAGGTGGCCAGGGTGTCGGGCGCGCAGGCCGTGCACCCCGGCTACGGATTCCTGGCCGAGAATGCACCGTTCGCCCGCGCGTGTGAGGCCGAGGGCATCACGTTCATCGGTCCGCCGGCTGACGCCATCGACTCGATGGGCTCGAAGACCGCCGCGCGCCAGTTGATGGACGCTGCAGGTGTGCCCATCGTGCCCGGCGTCACCGAGGGCGTGGCCGACACGGCCGAGGCCCACACCATTGCCGAGGGCATTGGCTACCCCGTCGCGGTGAAGGCCGCTGCCGGCGGTGGTGGCAAGGGCTTCCGCGTGGCACTCACGCCCGACGATCTTGACGACGCCTTTGAGGGCGCGCGCCGCGAGAGCGAGAAGTTCTTCGCCGATTCGACGGTGTACCTCGAGCGCTACCTGCCCAACCCGCGCCACGTGGAGATCCAGATCCTGGCCGACGGCCACGGCACCACGCTGTGGCTGGGCGAGCGCGACTGCTCCGTGCAGCGCCGCCACCAGAAGCTGGTCGAGGAGACCCCGAGCCCGATCGTGAGCGACGACCTTCGCCAGCGCATGGGCGCGGCATCGGTGCGCGCGGCCGAGGCCGTGGGCTACCGCTCGGCCGGCACGCTCGAATACCTGGTGTCAGGCGAGGAGTTCTTCTTCCTCGAGATGAACACCCGCATTCAGGTGGAGCACACCGTCACCGAGATGGTCACCGGCATGGACCTGGTGCGTGAGCAGATCCGCATCGCCGCCGGCGAGGCCATCGGCATCACGCAGGCCGAGGTCGCACCGCGCGGCCACGCCTTCGAGTGCCGCATCAACGCCGAGGACGCCGAGCGCAGGTTCCTGCCCACGCCTGGCCCCATCACCGCCTACCGCGAGCCGGCCGGCCCCGGTGTGCGCACCGACTCGGGCGTGCAGGCCGGTTCGGTGATCAGCGACATGTACGACCCGATGGTGGCCAAGCTCGTCACCTGGGACGTCGACCGCGAGTCGGCCCGCAAGCGCATGCTGCGCGCGCTCGAGGAGTACGTGGTGGAGGGCCCCACCACGCTCATCCCGTTCCACATCTGGCTGCTCAACCAGCAGGAGTTCATCGACGGCGGCGCGTGCCACGCGGCGATGAAGGTGATGTCGGAAGAGAACACACAGCTTCCGCCCCGCGACGGCGCACCGCCGCCCGCGCCCGAGGCCCCCGAGGCCGAGCCGGTTGCCGAGCGCAGCCTGGTGGCCGAGGTGTCGGGCCGCAGGTTCGACGTGCGCCTGTTCATCCCCGAGAAGGACCTCGGCCCGTCGGGCACCGCGCCCGCACCCAAGCGCAAGCGCGAGAAGAAGGCCGCGGGTGGCCAGGGCGGCGCCGGTGCCACGGGCGAGGTGCACTCGCCCATGCAGGGCACCGTGCTGTCGGTGGCAGTCACGGTCGGCCAGGAGGTCGCCGCCGGGGATGTCATCTGCATCGTCGAGGCCATGAAGATGGAGAACGAGGTGACCGCCCACACCGGCGGCGCAATCACGTCCGTGCACGTCGAGGCCGGCCAGGGTGTTGCCGCCGACGAGCTTGTCGCCGTCATCGGCGGGGCCGAATAGGACCCACGCCATGACCCGCGTCGCCCTGTGGGCGGGGCGGTCGGGTCCGGGGCGGGCATCTGCCGGCGCCCTCATCGACGCCGATGGCGCAAGTGCCGAGACGGTGCGCCGTGCCGTGCTCGCCTGTGGCGTGGCGCTGGCAGCCGAGGGTCTGGCGGCGGCGTCACCGGGCGGGCGCGATGCCGTGGCACGGGCGTTCGCCGACACCCGGCCCGACGATCTGGTTGACCTGACGGGGCCGTGCACCATCGGAGGCCTGGCAGTGGCCGGGCCGGGTGGCGCGCCGCCGCTCGACGCCGCCGTGGCCGAGATGACCTTCGACCGCCTCGACGACCCTGACGACATCGAGCCGCGGGTGCTGGCGGGTGGGATGCCCGCGGACGAGGCCGCCGCACTCGCCGCAGCGGCCATGGCGCGTGCGCTGCCGCGCGACCCGCTGCACCTGGCGCGCGTGGGTGCCTCGCTGCGCGCGCTGTCGCGCGAGGCCACGCTCTACCCCGAGACCCTGCCCTCGATGGCCGCGGGCATTGCCGTCACGTCACGCGACGACGACGCCGTGCGCATGTTCACCGACGCAGTGGTTGACAGTCACCCGCGCGATGAGCGCCGGTCGCTCCGCCTGCCCGAAGGGCGCACCGCCACCATCGCGGCGGCAGTTGCCGTTGTGGGTGCTGGCATCGGAATGGGCATCGCCGCCGGCCTGCTGTGGCTGCTCGACCCGGCGGCCGCGACCGCCAACCGCAC
>Ga0114966_10002369_pt1 | contig 16816 bp, 10 predicted proteins | sample M_130207_XF_Meta_FD_87029 | JGI IMG/M metagenome (GOLD analysis project Ga0114966, IMG submission 87029) | Freshwater microbial communities from Lake Montjoie, Canada to study carbon cycling - M_130207_XF_MetaG | ecosystem: Environmental > Aquatic > Freshwater > Lake | place: Lake Montjoie...
ATTTCGTCGCCCAGGGAGAGTCTCAATTCACTTTGAACCCGAACCCCATTGACGAACACTCCGTTTGTACTTCCGAGGTCGCGAACAACAAAAGTGTTATTGACTTGAGCCATGCAACAGTGTTTCCGGGACACTTTTCGGCTATGACCTAGTGATATATCGCAATCGGACTGCCGTCCGATTAAGACAACAGCCTTCTCCAGCGGAATCAAACACTGTCCTTCATCAAATGGAACAAGAAAAGCCGGCATGCGAAGGGCTCCAAAGTTGGTAGATCCTACGACTGTAACTCAATGCCGAGGCAGAGGGAATCCGCAATAGAAGTAACGGAATATTATATTCTATATCCTCCGTCGTGATGACGCCGGTAAAACTTCAGCCTCCGTTTGGAGCGCACACCGTTTTTCGTTGCCTCACCTCACCGCTTCCCGCCAACGTGACTTCGATGATAATCGATGTCGACGAGGAAAGATCGTCCTGCAAAAGCCGCGATTATTGGAGTTTGAGTAGTTCGTGGCGTCTGGACTCAGTTCAAATTTTGCAACAACAATACGTGGCGGATGCAACAAGACACACCCAATTTCGAACCAACGGCGACTGTCAATCGAACAACATCCAATCGATGAGGCGGCGCGCAGTCACTAAAAATACGCGAACGGGTTTGGCGTACGAGCGGAGATTAAAACTGCTATTTTCTGACGAAAGAGCGGGGGATCGCCAATATGTTCCCAAAAGATCTGGCGTGTGACATCACAAACGCTTTCGTTGCCGGGAGGTGTCAAGCTATGGATGCCGGACTGTGGGAGTGATACGATCGGCCTAACAGGTATGACGATAGTTGTTTTCGCTGCCCCGCGAAATTTCCGGTCGGGGCATGGTGCCCCCACTCGTGTGCTCACTGCTTGCATCTCTTCGATGTTCTCTGGCATTGGCCTGGCCTTCGGCTGTCGTGTCGATCATTGCACTCGTCAGTATCGTGATCTGCATCGATCCGGCGGGAAGTTATCCGAACATGCCGGAAGGGCCGGGATTGACCGTCGATGAGATTTTCAACGTCGAGCAAGGTGTCCTTTTGGTCGAGCGGGCTCGTTCTCTGGGATGGCTTTTGCTCGTCCCCAGTACCTCGCTGGAAGCTTTCAAGCCTGCCAACGGCTATCTCCCGGACCATCCGCCACTGGGACGATACTGGCTGGGAATCCATCATCATTTCACGTGGTGGCTGGCTGCGCCGCATGATCCGGAAGCGAACTCCTGTGTCACTGCGTGTGCCAGAACCGGATCGGCGACTGCATTTGCGTTGACGGTTTTCTTAATTGGAACAATCTCCACAAAGTGGTTTGGGCGACTGGCCGGCCTATCCGCCAGCCTCGCCTTGATGATGATGCCTCGTGTCTACGGTCATGCTCATTTGGCATCATTGGAAACCGTGACGAATCTGACCTGCACAGCAGCCGTACTCGTTGTGGCAGAACGGTGGAACGATGTCGCACCGCCATCGCGTCGCATTGCATTTTGGACAGGTGTTGTCATGGGACTGGCACTGCTCACAAAAATACAGGCCATATTGATTCCAATTCCGCTGGTGATTTGGGCGTGTGGCCGTTGGCGACTGAGGGCAACTGTGCCATTACTTGTCTGGGGATTCACAGCGGTTTGCGTCTTTTTTGTGGGGTGGCCTTATTTGTGGTTAGACCCCGTGGGACATTTCCAAGAATATCTCGGCCGAACGTCCTACCGCGCCACGATCTTTTGTTGGTATTTCGGAGAACGGTATCCGGACAAGTTCGTCCCTTGGCATTACCCCTTCGTCCTTTTTGGCCTGACAATCCCGATCGGATTGCACCTCTTTGGCGTTCTCGGTGTTTATCGCCGAGGTGATGAGAACTCGTCCGCGAGGTCATCACTCACAATCACTCATCAAAAAACTCAGTCTCTAAAAAACACGGTCGCCACACAACAAAGACCTTCCCCCATCGGCCGGATGTGGCAAGCAGACAATCGATCCCGGTCGCGTGACCTGCTTTTATTGGCTTTCACGTTGTTTCCAATGATCGTTTTTGCGGTTCCCGGGGTGGCGGTTTATGACGGGGAGCGACTGTTTCTGACCAGTTTTCCGTTGTGGGCGATTTTCGTCGGCCGAGGGATCAGCGAATCGTACAAGCTTCTGCTACGACTTCCTTATGGTCAGACCATGGCACCGGTTGCATGGTCTGGAATGGTGATGCTGCAAGCCACATCGCTGATCAGCATGCACCCGTATCACATCGCTTACTATAACCCGATTGTTCACGCTCTGGAGTCAACAGGGAAGCCACTTCAAGAGGTCGATTATTGGGGGGTGGGAGTCACGCGGGGACTGATCCAGAAGATGGTCCAACAGATTCCACCCGGGTCTGTTGTTGGAATAGCCCCAACGCTGCATCAGTTCCAGGCCGATGACTATCGTCGGCAATCGCCAATCCTGCGGAAACACGACATCAAGACGGTGTCCTCTGACGCGTTGCAGGCACCACCTGAGTTTGGCTTGGCGTTTCGACGCTTGGCGGACCTGCCGGATCTGATTGCAGAAGCGGATTCCCCTGTCGTCGAATTGGCGAACACACGCTTGAATTCTCGAATCCTCGCGTTCGTTACACGAAGAAATATCACCAAGCGATGACAAACCTTTTAGAAACGACCGCCGTGTTTAATCACGCGGATCCTCCACGAACGTTCTTGGAGTATTCGGGTGGAGGCTCTCTTGGGGTGGTTGAGCCGAGCCGTCAGCAATGACCCGAGCTATGAGACTTTCCGCGTCACAAAAGACAAACTGGTGTTTCAGCAGCCACCGTCGGTTGCGGCATGGAATTCCGAGGCCGGGACTCCCTGTCGAAACCGACGCCGCTGAAGCTCTTTCACGATTTCACCTTAGAACGTCGCTCACATTCAAAACGAGGCAATCCGATCGGATTCCAGCGGCTGACAAGAGCCGCTGTGGGCGGAATGAATTCGGCACACACAATTTCTCCAACCCAAATATCTGCTGGAACACGTTATTTTACCTTCAGGAGCATCTTCTTCACATGTCCGCTTCGTTGTTTCGCGTCGTAGAATGGATACCATCAGAGCGACAATGTCCGACTGTTGTCATCCCCAAACGGATCGGACTTGGCGAGTGTGAAATGGGTATCACCTGCCGACTTGGAATGACTCGTGTTGATAACAAGGGACTTGGATTTCCGAGTCTGAAAAACTTGGAGACAGTCTTGAATGCGGTTCGTAGTGGGGCTGGCATGTATCCTGTCGCGACAGCTCTCGGGCGTAGATATCGCGTGAGTTGCCCGGCGGATCGGGCGTTGATCAACGATGTCAGAAAAGGCGTCATGCGGATCACGACGCGGATGTTCGATGCCACGTGTCAACAACAGTGAACTGTTTTCTTTAGAAAAGGTAGACTCCATTGAAACTGGTTGTGATCGGTACTGGATACGTCGGCCTCGTCACCGGCACTTGCTTCGCTGAAAGCGGCAACGAAGTCACCTGCGTCGATGTGGATCTCGAAAAGATCACGCGTTTAAACTACGGGGAAATCCCGATCTACGAACCGGGACTTTCCGAACTGGTGATTCGTAACGCTCGCAGCGGTCGCTTGAAGTTCACGACCCGTGCGGTGGATGCGATGGCCGACGCCAGGTGTGTCTTCCTTGCTGTGGGAACTCCACAGAACAAAGACGGTGCGGCTGACTTGAGTATTTTCTGGAGTGCATTGGAGTCCGTTGCTCCGCTTCTGGCGACGGACGCGATCTTGGTCATTAAAAGTACGGTCCCTGTGGGGACAAATGCGGAGGCCGCACGGCGTCTTCGTGCGTTGACCGGTCGTTCTGTGGATGTTGCCTCCAACCCCGAATTTCTCAAGGAAGGTTGCGCCCTGGAAGACTTCACCAAGCCGGACCGTGTCGTTGTCGGCGTATGCCGGCCTCAGGTGGCGGACGTTCTCTACGAACTCTATCAGCCCTTCTTGGGAACGGAGCACCCCTACCTGGTCATGAGCTGGGAGAGTGCTGAAATGACCAAGTATGTAGCGAATTGTCTGTTGGCCACGAAAATCAGCTTCATCAACGAAATTGCCAATGTCTGCGAATCGGTCGGGGCCGACATCAATCATGTCCGAAAGGGAATCGGTCACGACCAACGCATCGGATTTGCATTCCTCTTCCCGGGAGTCGGGTACGGTGGTTCATGCTTTCCCAAAGATGTCCGTGCACTGATCAATGTCGCGGAGGACAAGGGAGTCAGTCCACGCATTTTGCAAGCCGTTGACAACGTCAACGAAGCCCAAAAAGAGATCCTGTTTCAAAAACTACGTCGCCACTTCGGCGAGGATTTTTCAGGTCGAACGATTGCCGTCTGGGGTCTCGCCTTCAAGCCACGAACAGACGACATTCGCGAAGCACCCGCCCTTGTGCTGATCGATCGGCTTCTCGCGGCAGGTGCGACGGTTCGCGTTCATGATCCCGTAGCGATGGACAATGTTCGAAAGATTTATGGAACTCGTTTGTCCTATTGCCAACAGCTTTACGACGCACTGCAAGACGCGGACGCATTAGCGATCATGACAGAATGGAATGAGTTCCGGGTGCCAGACTTTGAAGCCATGCGCCGACACATGAAACAACCGGTCATTTTTGATGGTCGAAATCTGTACGAGCCCCATCGGATGCGAGAACTCGGATTTCACTATTCTGGGATCGGTATCGAATCAACAGGAGAGTTTTAATTTCGCGTCTGACGACAGGTCTTCTGTAAGTCATGACTCCAAGCCTCTGGCATAAGTACGATCAAAGATTGGCCTTGCCCGTCACAATGTCCGAAGCACTTCATTCGTTGAGGTTTTTATGCCCAGTTTGAGAGTCAGTCGCCGTAAGGGGATCATCTTAGCCGGTGGATCCGGCACGCGACTCTATCCGGCAACGCATGTCGTCAGTAAACAGTTGCTGCCGATCTATGACAAGCCGATGATTTACTATCCGCTTTCGACGTTGATGTTAGCGGGACTTCGCTCGATTTTGATCATCAGCACCCCACAAGACTTGCCATTGTTCAAGCGATTGCTGGGCGACGGATCGCAGTGGGGACTCGATCTGGTCTACGCGGAGCAACCTCGTCCAGAGGGTCTGGCGCAGGCATTTATTATCGCCGCGCCGTTTGTGGGTGCGGATGCGTCCTGCTTGATTCTCGGCGACAACATTTTCTATGGCAATGATTTAATGGCCTCTCTGGAAACCGCCGATGCGAGAACGTCCGGTGCGACCGTATTTGCGTACCATGTGCTGGATCCTCGCAGTTACGGTGTCGTCGCGTTTGATACGGACGGACGAGCCATTTCTATTGAAGAAAAACCACAGGCACCGCGTTCCAATTATGCCGTGACAGGTTTGTACTTCTATGACAATGACGTCTTGCAAATCGCCAAAGACTTGAAACCGTCGCTACGCGGGGAACTGGAGATCACGGACGTCAACCGTGTCTACCTAGAACGCCAACGACTGCAGGTCGAAATCATGGGGCGTGGGAGTGCGTGGTTGGACACGGGGACCCATGACTCGCTACTGGACGCAGCGACTTTCGTCTCCGTGCTGGAGAGTCGACAGGGTTTGAAGATTGCCTGCCCGGAAGAAATTGCTTGGCGGTTGAAATATATTGATTCCGAGCAAGTTTTGCGTCTGGCGCATCCGTTGCGCAACACAAAGTATGGACGTTACTTGATTAATTTGGTCGAGCCCTCGCAGATCCAACCGACATCTTAAGCCAACACGGCGACAGAATTGCCACACGTTTTCGAACGGCGAAAACGTGACTGTCTCCCGTTACCGTCGAACGTGTCGCCGGCGCGGAAACGTCTCGAGCTTTCCGAGTCTCAAGATCGGTCCTCAGCCGCATCGCACCGAGGTCCTCGGAAATCGCTCTTGCAACATGGCACACGCCTGAAACCAGAAAAGCGGACCGCGCGATGTTTGGTGGCCTAGGCTGACGATTTGCGAGTCACGGGGCGGACGCTCATGGCCGGAGTGATGCCGTTATGCGAAGTCGCCCTTGGTAATCCGCAGGACTTCTTCCAAGGTAGTCGTCCCGTCGATCACCCGAGCGTAGCCGGATTGGCGGAGAGTTTTCATCCCTTTCTTTAAGGCATATTCGCGAATTTCACCGGAGCTGGCACGTTGGACGCACAATCGGCCGATTTCGGCATCGGTCCGAAGTAGTTCAAAAATCGCTCGACGGCCGGAATAGCCCATATCGCGGCACTCACGACAGCCGACAGGGCGCCACAAACTGTCGGGAAGAGGCCGGGGAAAGTCGTCCGGAATTTCATTTCGATGCGGGTGATACTGCTGCTTGCAATGTTTGCAGAGGACGCGTACCAGCCGCTGAGCGAGGACCCCTTCAACCGTGCTGGCCACGAGGTATGGCTCGACTCCCATGTCGATCAGCCGGGCGAACGCGCTCGGAGCGTCATTTGTGTGCAGCGTACTAAACACGAGATGACCTGTCAGCGAAGATTGAATTGCGGCATCCGCGGTTTCTCCATCGCGAATTTCACCAATCAGTATCACGTCGGGGTCATGCCGCAAGATGCTTCGTAACCCTGCGGCGAATGTCAGACCGACCTTGGCATGCACCTGAATTTGACAGATGCCGGAATTCTGATATTCGACAGGATCCTCGACCGTAATGATCTTGATAGCCGGGTCCTTGATTTCATTGAGCGCGCTGTACAGCGTCGATGTTTTTCCGCTACCGGTTGGTCCGGTGACCAGGACGATGCCGTGCGGCATGCCAATCAGTTCATGAAACGACTGGGCCATGTCGTCTGGCATACCGACGTTTTTCAGATTGAAGACCATACGCCCCTTGTCCAGCAATCGCAGCACAACACCCTCGCCATGCATCATCGGAATGATCGACACGCGAACATCGATTTCTCGACCCGATATTTTCAGTTTGATGCGGCCATCTTGGGGAACTCTCTTTTCCGCAATGTTGAGTTTTGACATGATTTTCAAGCGTGTCACGATTGCCGTATAAAAGTGAGCGATCGATTCCGGAACCGGCTGCACTCGCAACAGTCCGTCGACACGATAACGAATCGTCAACCCCCGTTCCTGCGGCTCAATATGGACATCACTCGAATGCTGATCGAGAGCCTCCATCAGAAGCTCGTTCACCAGCTTGATGACCGAAGCATTCTCGGCTTGAGACGCGAGGTCGCTGTCGTCCGCCGCCGTGTCGCTCAGCAACTCGACGCCATCCGCCGTGCGTTGGGCGACAAGTTCATTCAGCGTGTCCCCGCCGACTCCCAGATACTCCTTGATGGCTTCGATGATATCCAAACGCCGAGCCAGAACCGGATCGAGTTCAAATCCACTCACGGACTCGAGCTCTTCAAATGCTTCCAGATTAAACGGATCGGATGTGGCCACGATGACTCGCCCGTTGTGCCGTGCGATCGGTAACAACGAGTGCTTGAAGACCACCGTTGTGGGAAACAGCGTCAACAAATCTCGATCGATCGCTTCACGCTTGATATCGACGAAGGTCATCCCTAATTCATCGGCGAACATTTTCAGAACCGCATCCTCATCGACCATTCCCAATTCAATCAAGACACGATCGAGGCGGCGTCCTGTCGCTTGAGGCAACACGGAATCCATTTCGTGATCAGAGATCAGGCCGTGTCGAATCAAGGTTTGCGCGATGTCCATGACGGCTCCAAAATTTTATGTGACGGTAGCTTGAGACGGATTGTCGCTTGAATCGGTCAAACAGAGCAAGAGGGACTACAGTTCCGATGCGGACATCGACGGTCCCTCGGCCCGACCCACTAGACGACTCCCCGTGTGCCGACTACGCTTCCCCAGCGACAGAGCAAACCTTCGGACACACGATTGTTTATCAAGGCATTTTTTATGGCTGATTCTCAAGTTTATGCACTTTCCCCAGCCCCCAATTCTGCTCCGAACGCGGCAAACGGACCGGTGCAAACAGTCTTTCTCCAATCCCCTCCAAGTCTGTGGCGACGTTGGTCCGTACGTCTTTTGCTAGCAGCATTCGGGACTTCAGTCGCACTCAATTTTGGAATGTACAACGCATTTCGCGAGTATTTCGCCAGCAGCGAACCTCCCCTCGAACGATTCCACTCCGGAGAGGAGATGGCCGCGGACAAAATTGCGATTCTGGAAGTGAATGGCACAATTATGCCGCCGTTCACCGAGCGACTGATCGAACAAATTGAGCGTGTCGGTAAGGACGACACGGTCAAAGGGGCGTTGCTCGTGATTGATAGTCCTGGTGGATTGGTGGCCGATAGCCATGAAATTTATCACCGATTAAAAAAGCTGAACAAGCCGATCTTCGTCCAGATGAAACGACTGGCGGCATCAGGCGGTTACTACATTGCCATGGGGGCCGGTCCAAAAACTCGCATATTTGCCGAACCGACGACTTGGACCGGTTCGATCGGCGTGATTGTTCCTCGCTTCGATTTCAGTAAATTGGCTGACAAATTGGGCATCCATTCCGACCCCTTGAAGACCGGCGAATTTAAAGACGCGCTCAGTCCCTTCCGGGAACTCTCGCCCAACGAACGAAAGTTGTGGGAAAACATTCTTGACCAATCGTATCAAAAGTTTATTGGCGTGATTGATCAGAATCGCGACGGATTAGATGCGGAGGGAGTCAAAGCATTAGCGACGGGTCAAATCTTTACGGCAGATGATGCCCTCTTGAATGGACTGATCGACGAGATTGGCTACCAAGATGATGCCATCAAATCTCTGAGAGAATTATTGAACCTGAAAGAGGCCCGCGTCATTCGATATGTCGTTCACCAGACACTGGTGGAACAGATCTTGGGCAGTTCCGTTCAGACAAAACAAAGCGTCGATCCGTGGAACGCCCTGGTCGATGCGAGCGTCCCACGGGCGATGTATCTGTGTTCGTGGTGGCCGTCGCTGCCTCAGGACTGAAGATCAGGCCTTGGCCGGAAACGTCAAACGGCAAAGCAGCGGACAGATCGTCGAAACAGCAGATCGCCTCGAAGGGAGCGACGGTCAACCTCCGCTATGAAGGTCGTCTGTCCATCCGCGTCTCTTGGCTTGTGTGGTCAGACACCCTGACATCCGTCAAGAATCGTTGGCGGCCGTTAACAGGCGAGGGCCAAATGCACTCTTTTCGGCAGCGACGTCGTGATCATTCGACTTCAGGAATCAACGGCTGCCCCAGCCGCTATCGTGTAGCCTCGGCCGCGGACAGTCGTTATGAACGAGTGGCTTTGTCCCTTATTGATTTTGCCACGCAGACGGTTGACATGGACTTCGATCACGTTGGTCGTACCATCCCAATTGAAACCCCACACATGTTCGCAGAGCATCTTACGTGTCACGACCTGTCCTGAATAACGCATCAGGAGTTCCATCATGCTGAATTCAGTGGGAGTCAAATCTGCATCCCGCCCCTGATGTGTGACTCGACGCGTCGTGAGATTTAGGGTGACGTCACTCACCACTAGCACCGGTGATGGTCGATGGCTACTCCGTCGGACGACGGCATTGATCCGTGCCAACAACTCCGCAAATTCAAACGGCTTGACGAGATAATCGTCTGCACCGGAATTGAGCCCCTTGATTCGATCATCGACGGCACCGAGAGCCGTCAGCAGAATCACAGGGCAATTTACCCCGTGACTCCGCAGGTCGTGCAACACCTCGTGGCCGCTTCGTTTCGGCAGCATCAAATCGAGAACGATCGCATCCGCTTGTTGTGTTCTGGCCGATTCCGCTCCCCGTTCGCCATCTGGAGCGAGATCGCAACGATGCCCCGCCTCGGTGAATCCTTTCATCAGAGCCCGGGCAATCACAGGATCGTCTTCAACGACAAGAATCCGCATTTCAAAAGTACCTTTCTGACAGAGTGGTCCCCATTGCATCAAACCATCGGGAGGCGATCCGGTCAAAATTATACTCGATCAACAAGGCTGATACCGACCCGGAAAGCGAAAACTGCGTTTTCTAAAGGTATTTGAGATGACGAACTTGTAAGGCCGATTTGGCTAGGCCTGACTAGATTCGAAACCTATATTCGTGCCGCGGCGACAATGATTTCTGGACTTCTCGGGATCAACAAAACGTTGAAATGGCTGAAACACTAGGGGCTGCATGTCTGAACCGTCATTCGTGAGCGAGTTCGTGTCGTCGGAGGTTGAGCTGCTAAAAGCGGACATCCAACGGGCTGCCGGATTACTTCCGTCTCAGGGGCCAATTACCGCGTTTGTGTTTCTCAACACATTACAAGCGCTCGAAGACCTGCCGTTCGAGCAGGGTTTACTGTGGGGAGCAAACCTCTTTGGCGTGCAACCGTATCTGGCAGAAGACCGCTATCGCGAGCAGATGGCTCGCGGCCGAATTCGCTTCGAAGACCTGTCAATCGTGCTGCGACGCGATTTGGAACAACGTGCCGATCAGCAACTCGGTTCGATCACGACCCCCTTCGACGTCCGTTTGGCAATGCTCAAACATCCGTTGCAAACCGGACCGGTCGAAGAATTGCGGTGGTTCGTTACCGCGACCGACGCGCTCTCTCGATTTCGTGAGGACGCATCGCAAACCGCGCGTGCCAAAGTCATTGATCAGACAAAGCTTTGGGTCATGCGTGACCTGCGTGACGGCGGTGACGATCCCCACCGAGGGGAAGGAACGTACGCAACCCACGATCCGCATCTGTACGATGATTTGATTCGCCAATTCGGTGAGTCGTCAATCGAAACGTGGTCCCCCGCTCAGTGGGAATCCTTTTCATTGCGTCTGCTTTGGCGTGTTTGTCAAGAGGGAGCGTCGGCCGTCAAATCGGATGCGACTACCGCATTCAAACGCCAGGCACTCCGGCATCGCGATGCGTTGCAGCGGGCGACTCACAACGACAGTGATGCCCTCGTTCACGACATTTTGATCCGCTTTTGTGCCGCTTTTACCGATCAAGGATTGGCGGGTTGGAAACTTCCAGTCCGCGATCGCGGTTTTTATCGAGCCTTCTGTGATCTGTACCGTCTATCGGCAGGACCACCCGATCGCTGGATGCAGGGTCTGTCGCGTGAACTCGAGCGATTGCAGGCAGCGAACATCGGACCGCTCGAATCGATCCGCGAATCGCTCACTCTGCTCGGCGTCAATGACGGCGAGCAAGGCGATTACATCACAGCCAGTTTGCTGGCTCTGCGCGGTTGGGCCGGATTGATCTGGCAGATGGAAGTCCGCTCGGATCGGGTGGCCATCGCTGCTCCGCCGGGAAGTCTGATCGAGTTCCTAGCCGTACGGCTGATCTTGGAACGATTCGCTCTGGCCGCCGTGGCTGCCGAGTCAATGGGCTATCACGGACCACTGACCGGATTGCGCGCGGCGGCCGCGATTCGGAATGGAAATGGCCACACGATTCCAGTCGAAGGACGAGCCTTACGGGTTTTCCAACTGGCTCAGATTTTCGGCTGGAGTCCTTCAACGCTGCATCGCCTGACGCAGCCGGACTGGACGTCTCTCGTGGCAGAGATGGAAGATTTCACGGAGCTCGAGCGTCGTCGGTTGTTCCATCAAGCGTTTGAACGGCGATTTCGCCGAAAGTCCCTCGACGCAATTGCGATTCACACACGACGCCAAACCGCGCGCGTTGCGTCGCCGCGGTTCCAAGCCGCCTTCTGCATCGACACGCGTGAGGAATCGTTCCGGCGTCATATCGAAGAGGTCGCTCCCGATGCCGAAACATTCAGCACAGCGGGCTTCTTCAACGTGCCAATCTATTTTCGTGGCGTGGCCGATGCCCATTTTTCGACCCTGTGTCCAATCGTCGTACAGCCGCAGCATTGGATCACGGAGGAAGTCGTCTACTCGCTGGTCGAAGAAGATCGAAGACGAGCCAAAACACGGCGAGCACTCGGCACCGCTTCGCACGCGTTACATGTCGGCAGTCGCAGCATTGCGCGTGGGGCTGTATTGACGGCCGTCGGAGGGGTTTTGGCGTCGATACCGTTAGTGGCACGCGTATTGTTTCCGCGTTTGACGGCGCGCATTCGCAAATCGGCCGGTCAGTTTGTCGAGGCCCCTCAAAACACCCGCCTGCGGCTGGAACGTACGGAATCACCTCCCGGCCCCGACGGGAATCACATCGGCTTTAGTGTCGAGGAAATGGCCAACATCGGTGAGCGAGTGCTGAGGGACATCGGCCTGACTTCCGGATTTTCCCGACTGTTTATCTTCTTCGGACACGGTTCGTTCTGCCTAAACAATCCGCACAAGTCCGCCTACGATTGCGGCGCCTGTTCGGGAGGCGCGGGCGGACCGAATGCACGCGCGTTAGCCTCGATGCTCAACGATCCGCGAATCCGCTCGATTTTGGCGAGCCGCGGTTTGGATATCCCGTTAGAAACGACATTCCTCGGTGGACTGCACAATACCTGCAGTGACCAGCTGACATTTTATGATCTCGACCTGCTGCCGGAGTCACACCGGATCGACTTTGAAGCAGCCCGAAGCACACTCGACATTGTCTGCCAACGCAACGCGCACGAACGCTGTCGCCGCTTCCACTCGGCTCCGCTCAATCTGTCATTTTCTGAGGCTCACTCGCACGTTGAGGGTCGTTCAGAGGATCTGGCACAGACGCGGCCTGAGTTCGGGAACGCGACCAACGCCCTGTGCTTCGTCGGCCGGCGTGATAGGACTCGTGGGTTGTACCTCGACCGCCGCTGCTTTATGCAGTCCTACGATCCCGCTCAAGACGACGAACGACTCTCGATCCTCGGCCGCATCCTCGCGCCGGTCATTCCCGTCTGCGAAGGAATCAACCTACAATATTTTTTCTCCTACATCGACTCACCCGGCTGGGGCTGCGGAACGAAGTTGCCTCACAATGTGACATCACTCCTGGGCGTGATGGATGGAGCGGCCAGCGATTTGCGTCCCGGCTTGCCGTGGCAGGGAGTTGAAATTCACGAACCACTGAGGCTGCTGTTCGTGATCGAGACGACACCGGAAGGTATTCGCCAAATCATGGACCGCGATCCGCTCGTGCGTAAGATTTTACAAAACGGGTGGAGCCAGTTAGCCCTGCTGAATCCACTTTCCTCCGAAATCCTCGTCTATCGTGCGGGAGAATTTCACCCGTATCAGCCCGACATCACGGAGTTGCCCAAAGCCGCTTCGTCGCTCGACTGGTATCGCGGCCAACGCGATCACTTAGAATTTGCGGAAATCGTGGCGTGACCGAGCAGAGATCCACGTTGGCCCCCCGCAATAAAATTCACTAAGGAACTATATTGCACCAAGAATTGATTTTTCGAGTGCTGGGACTGATTGTCGTTGGTGCACCCGCCGCGTTGTTTTTGGTTCTGGGGTTGTCGTCGCTGCTGCGCGATCGTCCGCTCAGCGAACGGGTCATCGTGGCGTGTGTCCAGGCGGCCATCATCACCGGCTTGCTGGCTTCAATCGGTATTTTTTCAATGATGCTGGGGCTGGGTGTTCGGCACGTGCCGATCGTGTTCGAGCGGTGGGTCGATATCCCGCACTATCACTTCGCCTTCAAATTCGAATTTGACCGGCTGTCCGTCCCGTTCGTGATCCTGACGTTCGTCCTCTGTGGAACGATCAGTGCCTTTTGCCGGCGGTACATGCATCGCGAACCAGGCTTTAACCGTTTTTTTGCGTTGTACTCGTTGTTCCTACTCGGCATGGTCACAACCTCGCTGGCGGGAACGATTGAAACACTGTTCACCGGTTGGGAGCTAGTCGGAATGTCATCGGCTCTGCTCGTGGCGTTCTACCACGAGCGATTGTCACCCGTGCAGAACGGACTGCGAGTCTGGTGCGTGTATCGTCTGTCGGATGCGGCATTGCTGCTGGCCTCCGTCCTATTGCACCATCTGACGGGTGAAGGCGACTTCGACAAGCTGGTGGCCGTCGGTCACTGGCCAGAAGGAGCCGCACTATTGACGGGGTGGCAATGTCTGTCGGTCGGTCTGCTGTTGTTGTTCGCTGCGATGGGAAAATCGGCAATGGTCCCATTCTCAGGCTGGCTGCCGCGCGCCATGGAAGGTCCGACTCCCTCCAGCGCCATCTTCTACGGCGCACTCTCTGTTCACCTAGGCGGGTTCCTGCTGTTGCGAGTCTGTCCGCTGCTCGATCAGTCGCTGACTCTGCGGGTGATTATTGTGGCGGTCGGTGTTGCCACCGCGGTTTTTGGAACATTTGCCGCCCGAGTGCAAACCGACATCAAGTGCGCGTTGTCCTTCGCCTCACTGACGCAGGTTGGCATCATCGTGGCCGAGATCGGCTTCGGCCTGCGCTACATCGCGTTGATCCATATTCTCGGCCATGCCTGCCTGAGGACGCTGCAATTTCTGCGAGCACCGACGATTCTGCATGATTACCGTATTCTGGAAAACGCAATTGGCGCGCGTCTGCCGACTCGAACGAGTTTCGTGGAACGCCAGTTCTCAGATACGGCGAGCCTGTGGATCTATCGCCTCGCTTTGCAACGTGGCTATCTCGATTCCTGCCTGACAGATTACTTCGCGAAGCCTGTCCTGCGTTTCTTTCAATCTTGCGACGCACTTGAGCAGCGATGGACAACGTTCCTCTCGGGGAGCGGTGTCTCCGCTGCGAAGCGCGCCGACGCCACCCCGACCAAGCGGGCGACGATGCGATGAGTGATCTCCTTTTACCGTGGATCGAAGCCTCAATACTCTTGGCACTGTTCGGTGCACTGTGCTCCTGGCGAGTGCGGGATCCGCTCCACGCTAGAAACTTGTGCCTCGCGTTTACCGGTTTGGTGCTGTTCTGCACAGCCGGTGCTTGGTTCGACTTCGAGCATCTCCATGCGGTGGAAGCGGACGATGCGTGGCATCTGCTGACCAGACTCGTCGGCCGCGAGGTCTTCGTGATCGACCAACTGAGTGCGCCGCTGCTGCCTCTGGTGGCGCTGCTCTATTTTTTGACGACGCTCACCACGCAGGGAACGAAAGTGCACCGATTTTCGTTCGTCTTGACCCTCCTTTCAGAATCCATTCTGCTCGCGACGTTCAGTTGCAAGGAGCCGTGGCTCGTCATCGCGCTGCTGGCGACTGGCACGATCCCGCCGTATCTGGAACTGCGGTCGCGCGGTCAGCCGACGCGCGTGTATGCGCTGTTTATGTTGGTGTTCGTCGGTCTCATGGTCGCAGGCTGGACCGAGTACGAAATCGAAGGGGACGGTCGCATTCACAGCCTGTGGTGCGTGGTGCCGATGCTCGGAGCGGTTCTGATTCGGAGCGGGATCGCCCCGTTCCACAGTTGGCTACCCGACCTGTTCGAGCGGGCCTCGCTGGGGACGGCATTGCTGTTCGCGGCACCACTGACGGGAGCGTATGCCGCCGTGAGGCTCGTGCTGCCGATCGCGCCCGACTGGGTGCTACAAAGCATGGGGCTGATGTCGCTGTTCACGGCGGTCTATGCGGCCGGGATGGCTCTCGTGCAACGCGACGCCCGCCGGTTCATCTGCTTCCTGTTTCTCAGCCACTCGGCCATGGTGCTGGTCGGATTGGAGATGGTCACGCCGATCGGGTTGACCGGGGCGCTGTGCGTCTGGGTGTCGATCATGCTGTCGCTGGCAGGATTTGGTCTGACGCTGCGTGCTCTCGAAGCGCGACGTGGTCGGCTGAACCTCACTGAGTTTCAAGGACTGTACGAACACGCTCCCGCGCTGGCGGTCTGCTTCCTGCTGACGGGCCTCGCCAGCGTCGGCTTTCCCGGCACAGCGGGCTTTGTCGGAGCCGAATTGCTCGTGGATGGAGCGGTCGAAACGTATCCCTACGTTGGCGTCGCGGTCGTGATTGCCGCCGCGTTGAACGGCATTGCCGTCGTGCAGGCGTACTTCAAACTCTTCACCGGGACGCGGCATCAATCGACTGTTTCACTGCGTCTGGGACAGCACGAACGCTTCGCTGTGCTGACGCTGGTTGCCTTTATCGTGATTGGCGGACTGCTGCCGCACAACGGAGTCGCTTCCCGCTACCGCGCCGCTCACGAACTGCTGCAACACCGCGAGGGCCTATCGACAGAAAAGCCATCATCCGGCGAACACCCCGATGATTCGGAACAACACCATAATGATAATCACGAAATCGACTAACACGAGGAAACAATCTTGTCCACAGCAGCAACTCCACTTTCGACAAATCCCTCCTCATCACTTGCCCGCGATCTGCGATCCGGCTTCATGGTCTCTCTGATCGCGCTGCCGCTCTGCTTGGGCATTGCGGGGGCGAGTGGTTGTCCGCCCATCGCGGGAATCTACACGGCGATCGCGGGCGGCATCATCGCGACGTTGCTCAGCAACTCGCAGCTCACGATCAAAGGACCGGCGGCGGGACTGATCGTCATCGTGCTGGGCTGCGTCACAGATTGCACGACCTTCGCAAAGGATGCGGGACTGTCGGAAGGAGACGCCGCACTTGCCGCGTACAAGATGATGCTCGCCGTGGCAGTGATCTCGGGGCTGATACAGATCGCGTTCGGGGCGTTGAAGGGAGGTGTGCTGGGGGACTTTTTCCCGTCATCGGCCGTTCATGGACTGCTCGCTTCGATCGGTGCTATCATCATAGCGAAGCAGCTTCCGGTTGCGTTCGGTGTCCCCAAGGAATTCCTGATGGACGCGCATGGCCACAGTTTTGAACCGCTCGATTTGATCATGCATCTCCCGACGGCACTGACTCACTTCAATCCGTTGATCGCTGTGATCGGCATCACGGGGCTGATCATCA
>Ga0114966_10002371_pt1 | contig 16808 bp, 7 predicted proteins | sample M_130207_XF_Meta_FD_87029 | JGI IMG/M metagenome (GOLD analysis project Ga0114966, IMG submission 87029) | Freshwater microbial communities from Lake Montjoie, Canada to study carbon cycling - M_130207_XF_MetaG | ecosystem: Environmental > Aquatic > Freshwater > Lake | place: Lake Montjoie...
CTTTGTAGATGCCCAACCTCTGCGTGATTTGGCAAAGGGATAATCTGCACATTCATAGCAAGTGGTTGAAGTATCATCACATCCATTGAATGTTGATGTATTTGCCCAATAGGTTGCACCTACTGTTCCATATACTCCATCGTGTTGCAAATCGGAACCTGGATGATTAGTATTGCATAAATTCCAATATGTTCTTGATTGTTCAGATGTATTTGGAGCAGTGGATACAAATCCATCAAAACTAATTGATGAAAATGCAGTTCCTCCGTGTGTCAATCTGAAATTTTTAGAATACGTTTTTCTTGCTTGATTTCCTCCAGCAAGACCTGTATTGGTTGGAGTAGCATTTTCAATATCGCTTGATGATGGAATTACAGGAGTTGAATTTCCAAGACTTGATGAATACCATGCTTGATGGTTTCCATTTGGATTTATTCCACTAGTAAACTCAATATGATTATAATTGTAATATTGATCAATGATTACTGGAAATTTGCTAACAATTAACAACCAAGCATCATCTTCGCCATCATGTCCGCTATTGAGGGTAAATCCGTACCCTGATGGATCATATTGACTATAATAATAACCAGCAGTTGCGGCGGTGGAATTATTCAAGAATCCAAATATATTTTTTGAGTTTGTGCTATCATTATTTGTTGCAGGAATATATGCTGGTGGAATTCCACCCATTGCAGTTGGTCCATAGCATAGAGTTCCCTTTGGTTTAAAGATTCCTGCTACGATTCCTCCAGCAAATTCATCTCCAACCTTGAGATTGTGAGTTATCAATCCTTGTCCTGCAAGAGTTCCATTTGCTTCATATGCCCATGTATTTGGTAATGGTAAAGTTCCAGACCAATGTTGTTCTACAATGAATGGTTCTTCTGCTGATGCACAGCAACCTTTATATGGAAGAGAGCAATCAAAAGTTCCACATGTATTTCCACATCCAAAGAACTTTCCACCCTGACTGAAGCAAGATGCTGCTCCAGTATTTGGAGTGCAGTTGCCAGTTTTGCAGCAACCACCCGTTCCGCCAGAACATGGAGAAACTGTATTCAGACCATTGACATATGAACATGCTCTTCCAGTACCTTGCCAGTATTTTGTGCAATTTGCCTGTGTCGTTGATGTGCAATTTCCTGCACCATCGCAGCAAGCACCATAACCAAGATAAGATGCACTGCAATCAATAGCATCAATATTTGGAATGCAGTTTGAGAATGGAGTCCAATTGAACCATGGAGTTCCAGCATATGACTGAGATAGACGAGAGCAATCACAAAGTCTCAATCCACCAGTAGTGGTATCCTTCGTCACATTGCCACTTGCATTCAGATAGCAACAGATTCCGCGAACATCGCTTTCCGCTGTACATCCAGCATATCCATCTCCTTGATCAAAGAAGAATTGTGCAATGCCTTGTTGAACATATGGTTTGCAGTTATCGCATGTCGTGACATAAGAATCCCCCGATGCACATGCAATGCAGCAAAGACCAGTTGAACTTCCAGATCTACCACATACTGGATCTGGTGGAATACCAAATCCACCACCAGCATTTGGATCGGTATTTGTATATACATCATCCTGAAGATTCATCGAACCAAGGCAGTTTGCATAATTTGCATTCCATTGCACTTGACTTGTTTCTGAATTGTATATACCGAAGTTTGCGTACCAAATATTATCCAAAGAAACCATGTTGATTGCATCGGTTCCTGTAGTCAAGCATGGAGGATATGTCAAAGGCCATGAAATTGAATATGAACCAGTGTTTAAAGTAATTCCTGCGGTAAGATTATCTGTTACTGCATATTTTGTCAAAATTGAATCAGAAGATGTTACTCCAGAAGGAACTACAATTGTTATTCCTTTTGCTATATCGGAAGATGGAGGATTTCTTACAAGAACAATTTGAGCATCGACTCTTTCTCCAGCAATGACTTGAGGAGTGAATGCATTGAGAACGAATGTATTTGCTTTTTCCCAATCGATTGGCCAATAAAAATAACGACCAACTGTAGATGCTCCTGTAGTTGGATCATATATTGTTTTCTTTACAGGATTTACAAAATGAACTCTTTCACCATAGTTCATTACTTGCATATCTACGGTTTGGGTCGTGCTATTGTATTTTGTTCCAGTAAGACCGTAGAATTCTGTTCCAGATTTATATACGACCAATTGACCATCGGTTCCACCAGATATTCCAAGATACTTCACATTTGTTAGATTATAGGTTATTCCGATAGTTCCACTATCCGTGGAAGTATTGATTGTAATAACAGCACTTCCAGATCTTGCAGATGCAGTGGTAATGCCTCGCAATCTTACAGATCCTATAAGATTTTTATTTGGAAGAGTGCTATAAGATACTCCTGCCAAGATAGGAATACCATCTCCTGAAACAGTCTGAGCACCTGCAAAAATATAATAACTTCCAGTTTCGCCTTTTATGTTTGTTCCAACATAACTGGTATTATCTGAGAATGTAGTGACAACTATATTATTTACTAAAGTTATTCCGATGATATTGCCACCAGTAGCACCAGTGCCACCAGTTCTTCCTATAGGACCATCGTTTCCTGTATTTCCAGTTGGACCTGTTGGACCAGTTGGACCGAATGCTCCTACAAGTTTTCTTTGAATATATGGGCTACTGCCTTGAATCATATTACATTCTCAATCTTGTTTCCATTGCTGAAATTCGTGCTTCAAAATCATTAAGTATCGTTTCTACATTATTTGCATTTGCACCAAGAGTCAATGTTGTCGTCTGCAAAGATGATGTATTTACATTTGTTGGTACAGATACCTGAACGCCAAGTGGTTTTACCTTGATTCCTACTTTAAAATTCTGAGAAATTGTAAGGTTTTCTCCACTCTTTCCAGATATAGAAAGAGGTTGGGTCAATGTCACAATTGGTGTATATACTGCATATATTTCAGTATCGACAACATTTAATTTCGTCGAGGTATTTGCATTAGTGGATATTGAAATTTGTTTGCTTGTTGATGCTAGATCTGTCGATGCTTCTTTTTGAAGGTATATGTTTTTATTTGCATATTCAGCAGTAACGACAGTTCCAGAGTAATCTGAAGAAGATTGTGTTGCTACTAAGGTTGGAACAACAGAACCTGGAACTATTTCAAGGGTTGTTACCTTTTCAACATATCCATATTGTGTTCCAAATTTTGCATAGAATTCTGGATAATCTGCAATTGGAAGTTCATGTGATATTGATGCATCTACATAACCTTCTTCAAATGCATCATCTCCAAGCACAAATTGCAATTTTCCAAGCAACTCGCCATCAAGGAAAGATGCTTGAACATCTCCTCCTATCTTATATCCAAGGTAATTGACTACTACACCAGTATATGATCCGTGTGGAGAAATTTGATATACTGGTTTCACAATATGTGTCAAATCTGTTGGTGCAAGATTCTGCAATGTTCCAGCAGTATTTCCACTAAGGAAGTAGATATCATTTCCGCCAGATCCACCACCACTTCCCATGTCTGCAAATTTAGTTGAATCTAGATTCACAGAACCATAAATCACAACACTAAAAGTAGAACTGGTAGAATCATAACCTTCAATTACTCCAAATACTTCTGAATTTTCAGCAAGATTTGCCTTTGATGCAGTATATCCTGAAGTTGGAACATCATATCGAATAACATTTCCAGTGGTAAGTCCAGAGACATAAGGAACTGAAATGAGAAGTCTTGATCCTCCTTGCGTTACACTCAGAGAATTTATCGATGCTTGGATATTTGAACTATTGCTGCAACTTGGCATGGTCTACTCCATTAGATGGGATAACTTGCATCTGCTACGACATGGCAATTAATTACATCATAAGGAACTGCACCAGATCCAATATTTATTCTGACTGATGATGTATCTTGAACTGTAGAAACTGTCGAACTTCCAAGTCGAGAATAGCGCATGGCATTATTATAACCAGTGGTAGTGCTTGCATTTCTAAGATCTTTCGAAGCGGTATAATTATACATTTCACTTGCAATTCCAGTAAATGGAGAATATACGGTAACCGATGGTTCTTCTCTCATTATTGTTGGGAACTTCAATACTGAGAATGGACTATTAGGAAGATATGTGAATGTATAGGTGTTCAATGCTGGTTCATCTGTTGGAAGCATTGTCTTGGTTGCGCTTGTTTGTGAAGAAGAATATGTAGTATAATAGAACTTTTGTGCTTTCTTAAACTTATCTTCATATCTCTCAAAATTGTGAGATGGAGTAGAATATACTCCATTGTATACGACAAATGATGCAACACTGACTGTAAGATTGGTTCCAGTTGGAAGACCCAAATCATATGCTCGTTTTACTGCTGGAATCATGTCAATTCCAATCTCAATATAGTCATCACTAAATGGAGGAGATGCAGTGAGATCTGGAACTTCATATGTCAAAGTATGCTTGGTCCATGTAGTGGAAAGATCGACTGTTGCAATAGTGGATTTGCTTACCTGTGAACCACCAGAATATCTTGCAAAATAAACCTTTGCGCTATATCCAGAAAGAGCACATTTAGCATAGAATCCAACCGTTATATTTGATCCATTGAATGTATTGATATTTTCAATTACATGTCCAATTGAATATGTATTTGAATTTGGATCAGTTCCACCAGGATTTGCAACACATTTTATATTAACATAATATGATGGATTACCTTCAACCTCTGTGCTGGTAGAAGAAAAATCTTGTCTTACCAGACTTTGAACTCCACTGGTTATTCCAGTTTGGCGACGAATCCAATTGTCAGCAAAATATACATTTCCTGCGGTTGTATATGAAGTCTTTCCTGTATCTCTTTGCCATACCGAGAAATCTCCATTGAATGCAAAATTTTGTGTATTTGTCATTACAAGATTGCTAACAAGATTTTGCAATGATGCTGGACCAGCATTATTGAGATTTACATTCTTTATATCGACATACCAATATGATGGAGAAGTATCAAAGACAAATCCAAGTCTTGTATTTGGATTATATTCATTGTAATTTACTTTTTGCATCTGAGTGATTCCAGCGGCAGAGACATTATATGTCACTCCCGAAATCAACCACGATCCTACTTTTGAACTAGAATAAGAAGAGATGCTGTATGGAAGAATTACTGTAGAACCATGAGTAATCAATTGGTAAATTAGATCAGAACCACTTGTGGTTATGCTTTCTACCATTCCTATAATAAACTCTTCTTCGTTATTAACTCCATAATATGAATTTGCTTGTGGCGTAGTATATGTGTAGTCACTGCAACCAGAAAGGAACCAACCATTGATCGATGTTCTTCCAGTATCTTTCAGGTATTGATGAAAGAATGTATTTCCATCGATTTGATCTTGTGCGTAAGAAAGGAAGTTTCCTGCCGAGAATCCATATGTTCCTGGATTTCTGGAAGCAGGAAGTGTGATGTAAATCTTATTTGATCCAGAGTTTCCATTTCCAATAGTTGTTGAATTTAAATAATTTCCACGATATTGCACTATCATGCCAGCGGTTTGACCAAGACCAATAATAACTGGTTTTGAGACATATCCAATCGTGCTTGGTTCAGTTGTCGTGATGCTTCCACTTGAAGATGGACTCAAGAAATAAACACAACCAGGAGAAAGAGTTCCTCCCGCAACAGTTGTAAAGTTTCCATCGATTCTACCAGAGACTGTTACTACCGAATACTTGTTATTTAAACTGGAAAGCACACCAATTACTTCAGCACCATCTGCACTGTTTGCCTTTGCAAGAGTATAACCAGCACTAGTTATTCTAACTACAGATCCAAATGTATATCCAGAAGTTCCAACGGTAATTCCAGTAGTCTTGAATGAGGTATTTGGAACAACAGTTTCACCTAGGAAACTAACTGCACCCGAGAATGTAAGACCTCCTAGTATATTTCCAGAAGTTCCACCGATTGAAACTGTAACAAGACCACTTGTAGCATCTGTAGTGGCAAGAACACCATCACCACTGGTTACACCAGATACTGTAATTTGATTTAATTTAGAAATAATTTCATTATTTTCTTTGATAAACCAATCATAAAATGTTGAAGTACCTGAAAGTTGATTTATTGTAGTGTTAAATGCCATTTCAATTTCCTGAGTTAATTAACTATAACATCTTGATCGTCCATGAATTTAAAGGTAGCAGTTGTGCTACTTGTTATGTTTACTTTAAATATTGGGAAGAATGTAGTTGAAGTTGTTGCTGTAAGAATGGAAGTTTCAGTTACTGTTGCTTTCTTTCGTGAACCACCACATGTATAATATGTGTCAGTAAGACCAGATGAATTATCTCGTAACGATGCATCCTGATCTGAATTGCATGTTGCTGCCTGACAGCATTTGATTGTTTCATTGTTTACTGTTAGTCCAACATATTCGGTTGAACCAAGACCAGATGTAGTTGTAAATGTAAATGAAGTGGTCGAGAGATTGTTATAAATCCAGAAACTAAGTCCAGAAGTTTTCTCCGTCCATAAGAACCAACCATTAGGTATAGAAACCGTGAATGTGCAGCTGGATCCTACTGTTGTTTTTGATGTAATTGATACATTTTCTGGATAAAGTGGAATTGCACCTTCCCAAAATGGAATTTTATATCCAGATTGTTGCCATTTAGCATTTGCTCTTTGTGTCAAGTTAGCATTGACAAAGAAAGATTCTTGAATTTCGTTCAATTCTGATGCCTGAAGAGCATAACCTGGATTGAAAGCGGTTAGGTAATAATTCTTTCCATTATCAATTTGAGTCGAAATTCGACTTAGATATGGAGATTCTGTCAGCGGTAAAGTTGTTCCAAATGGTGATTTCATTACATTCCTCTAACCATATTTATACGGATAATTATCGAATCAACATCCGCTACAGGAAGATCAGCTGATAACTTAGTGGTGGAAAGAATATTTCCAGTGTATTGTATAAATGATGGAACTTCCTCGACAGTTTTGATTTTTGCTCCAGGTTTAGTCGTTCCACCTTTTGGACCAACTAAAGAAGAACCATTCAAATTTGCTGCATATACATATGGAATATTTTTAATTTCTCCAATTGCTGTTGATATTGCTCCACTTACAATATCACTAACACCACCAATCGAAAGATCTGTAATGGTAATACCTGTAGTAGTTGATGTATCATAAACTTCATCTGCTTCTGGTAGCAATGCAGAAGATAGAGGAGCAGAAAATTTTGCTTTGATTGTTGTTCTATATAAAATATCCAATTTCTTATTAATGTCAGTTCCAGAAATGACTTCTGCCGATCCAGATATTCCAATTGGATTTTCAATCAATCCAAAGAAATTGACTATTTGTGGAATTCCAATTCCATTGTCTATGAGAGTTTGTTTCTCAATTCTAGCATCAATCATTACATGTTGTGCTCCGAGAACTGAGATTGGATCGATTCCAATGTGATCGATTTTATCCAAATTTATTGAAATTTTATTGATAAGAGTATCTGCACTTACACCAGCAAATACAGATTCATCCATAGAAAGTATGATTTCTTTATATCCAGATCCTCTTGCAATTACTTCAATTCCAGAAATTATATAATTGTCTTGATAAATTGTAGTTAACAATCTGATTCTGCCATCGGAACCTGTATTGCTGTCTATTGTAAATTCTGGATTTTCCTGAGTTACGATAAGTTGATCATTTGTAAAACTGGAAAGATCTACAAATGCAGATAGAATGCATCCATCATCGATATTATGATTTTCATTGATGTTGTAAAGATGATAATAAGGAGATGCACTTGACAACTCATTTGCCAATATCAAAGTACCAACTTCTTCATATGGAGAATGAATGGTAATTGCATCTGGAATCGTATCCCCATCTGGATAAAATACAGAAGTAAATTTATCATTATTGTACATCAGATAATGACAATCGCTGCATGTTATATTTTCTGCAACCGTGAACAGATCTCCAATTTGATATTCGATTGTTCCATCATCATCATCGGTGCTTAATGCTAATTTTGCATATATTCCACAGCTTCCAATATCTCCTGTAGAGTAATCGCAAAAAGTCTGTGTCTTTGCCAGTTGAGTTTGTTGATCCGAAGAATCAAAAGTATCAAAGGAGATTACTGGAATCCACTTGGAAGTTACAAATCTTTCATGAGATGGAGTGATTTTGTATAATGTCAACCACGAATATCCATCAGAGTATGATTGGATTCCAGCAGTATGGGTTGGTCTTATATTTGAAATATTTTTAGGAGTTGTTACAGTGTTGTTTGCATTATCTGAAATGCAAAGATATACATAACCATTTTGATCATTGTATGCATAAAAATTTCCAATATTTGTGGAATTGGAAGACCATGGAGTATATGATCTTTTTGCAATCCATTTTACATAAGGAACAACTGCAACTACGCTATTTTGTCCAATTCTTAATGCAAAATCTGAATGATTCCAGATATCAATTGCAGTTTGAGTAGAATTCGATGTTGCATTTGTTGTGTCAGAACCGACAAAAACAAACAGCTGTTTGTTTACACCTGTTTGATTAATAAAATTTTTAACATTTTGACTTTTTGTACTCATTGGTTTATCGCTTTATGCTATTCCTACTCCGCATATATTTCCAGCATTGGGCGATCCAAGTTCTGCTGGGTAGCACAATTCTAACATTGTACCAATATATAGATCTCTAAAATTGAAAATATCCGTTTGTTCGGTCCAATTTGGAAACAGATATGTTGGTCCGCTGAATCCCGAATATATTGTTCCACAGCAACCAGTATTTGCAGTCAATCCTACAAATGTGATTCCCGTTCCAGACCAAGAACCAGCAGGACCGTATATTCCTGCGGTTCTTCCAGAATAATCGAATGATATACCATATGGTGCATAATTTCTAAGTCTTGCAAGTTCACATACAAAAGGAACTGTTTCGTCATATGTTGGACCTTGATAATCTGCCAAAGTCTTCTCAAATACAACTTTCAATCCAGCTGGATGTGCTACACTTAGATAAGTTTCCTGATATTCATTTGCAACAATTCCAACACTTAGAAGATATGACCAATCCTGAATCCAATTTCCATCCTGAATTCTAGATCCATTTAAATAACTTCCACTTAATGTTCCAATAAGATCATATGATCCAGTTCTACCTGGAAATTTAAAGTTTTCATCGTAAAAACGACCACCATTAAGTCTCAATATTGATTTTTTTGGAACTTCTATCTTTACATCTTCTTCATTTACACCAAATAGAGTTTTGAAGAAATATCGAATTCCATCCTCTGTTGTCTTCTTATGATAAAAAGTTCTTCGAATTCCCTTCATGAACTTGGTTAGGTTTTCTGCGGTTATCAGTCCACCATTGTGCTCTAGACCTTTTAATTGCAATCCATCGACATAGATTTGGGAAAGTCTTTCAAGAAAAGTTATTCTTGTTTTCTCTATATCAATTAAATCTAAAAATTCACTGCTTAACTCATATTGAGCACCAGTTGAATTGTCGCAATATAACCAATTATAGTATTTCTGAACAAAGTCAAATATAGAAAGACCATCATATCCAGATTCTATTCTATCTTGCTTTTCGTAAATAACCCATAAAGGAATTTGGTTTGATATGTCATATTGAACGCCACAACTTCCAGTATCAAAGATGAGGGTCTGGAGTTCATCAATTACGCCTGTCAATTCAGCAAGTTTGGATCTTACTGTTACAGATTGGGAGTTGAGTGTTGTTGATAACATTAGACTACTGTGATGTTGTTTATTTCTAGATTTACTAGATTATTCAATCCGACTGTTACGCTCTTGTTTTTAAATTCTGCATTAAGTACAGCAGTTGAACTTATCACTCCACTTGGAATGGATATCACACCTTTGAATGCAATAAAAGTTCCATATGTTGTGCCAGATATTTGTGTTTCGATTCCATCTGGAGTAATAGACCACAATTGCAAATTTTGCTGACTATTTTTGGAAATAAGACTTGTTGCATACATTCTAAGAACTGCTTTATTTCCTGTCGTAGAACTATTGATTCCATCAATTTCAGAATCAAATGGTTCGGTGATGGATATTAAAGTTGCAATTGGAAGATATAGTTCATTTCCAATATTAAAAACATAATCAATTCCAGAATACAATGTTTGATTTACATATACATTTATGTCATCTGGTTGAATTCTCAATGACTGAATCGTTGAGTTTGTGCTTTGTGCCAATCCATCGACAAAGTCTGTTGCACTGAACGAAACATTGTATTTTTGGGATTTTGCATAATTTTGATTAAAGGTTGACCTGACCATCTGAGAACTTAGCAGTCTATTGTTTGCAGTATTCTGGGTATTTGCTCCAAGACTATAAGTTACATCGACATTGATTGTCAGATTATTAGATGTAACATATTCTGGAAGAATCGTTATAACGCTGCGTTCCTTCAGATAATTTATAAATTCATCTATCTGCGAATCGCTGATTGGATTGTTTGTGGTGACAAATACTCTTCCGAATCTTGCTGGAGAAAGATCTTGACCACCGAATACATTGAATTCTGTATCATCTACAAAATATCCAGCTTCTATTAGCAATGCCTTGTAGTCGTTAACCGTGACCGCTCTCTCCTGTGATGCAAAATATTTTGGAGCAACAAATCTTACGGTATCCAAGTTTGGTTTATCTTTGCCACCATTTGATGTAGTTTCCGTGATTATAGAAACATCGTTGAGTGCAGGGCATGTGAATATGGATAATCCATTTCCTTCAGTGCCATTGGTTTTCAGATAACGAACGATTATATTTGTTATTGTCGAGTCTATGGATCTGCCTACTGAATTTTCTGTTCCAAACCGAATAATGAATCCAGTAGAAGTTCTCTCTACGAAATAGATGTTCTCATTTATCTGTGAAGTATATCCAACATTGTTTAACTTGGTCCAATCCGTAGTTAAGGTTGTGGTTTCATCTATTTGTTCGGTTATTGTAACCTTCAATGTTGCAAGATCAAAGTTTTCTGCTGCGATTGCGATTGTCTGATTGGTATAATCAAATGTTGGAATTGCATCGAATTCGATATAATTTGATGCCTCGAATATGTCAAATATTTCACTATTGCCATTTGTGAGTGGAATATAATCCAAATTATAGAAGTTATATTGAATTCCATTCGCATCATTTGTTAGAAATAATGTTCCTGCTGTGATGCCAGATGCAACTGATCCATTAACGGTTATCTGTGCTTTTGCACATGTTCTGGATGGAACTGTGTATCCAAGTGGTTTGCACAAGGAAATGATAGAATCTTCCTTTTGTGCGCTGTCTAGGAACGCTTCTGCATTGATCATGTTTGCATAATATGCATAGTAAAAAGTATTATATGCCATCAGATCAATTATACTCTGCATGGCACTTCCTTCGAAGTTGTAACCAGAGAATGTCGATTGACTCTTTAGAAAGTTTGTCAGACTAGTCTTGATCTGGGAAAACTCAAGACTACCTAATGTTGTTGGTGTATTTGCCATTATCTGGTCCTCAATATGCTAACTGTTATGATGTCTGAAATTCCTGCATCTGGAATATTAAAATCAACTACAATATTTATTTTATTTTCTGTTGGAACATTTTCAATCTTGACATCATTAATGCCAACACGGTTTCCTTCATATCTTTGAATGTTTCCAGCAATTATTGCCTGTGCAGCAATAACCATATCTGTTGTAAAATTTTCAAACAGATATCCGTATAAATTGCAACCAAACTTATAATCAAATGACCGTTCGCCATTGTTAGTCATGATTATATTTTTTAAAGATTGGCGAATGGCATTCAGATCTTTGGTTAGATTAAAATCTCCAGTAAATGCATTTTTACTTATAAAGAAAGGAATGTCAGAGTAATTGATATTTTTCTTTAGCATATTATTATTTATTTACCTTCTCGTCTAATTTTCCAAAAACTGCCAATGGTGCTTGAGCATCTTCTTGATTATAATGAAGACTGTTTCTTACCAGTGTAACATTCATCACATATCCAAGAGTTCCCGTCATAGTATGATCTATTTCCACAACCATCCATCTTCCAGATATCTTCTTGTATTCATTTGCGCTTTCTTGTGGCAGATCGTTTTGACTCATTATCTCTACAATTGAACCTATCTTGATATTGCTATTTGGAGCAATTCTGATCTGAATCTTCTGAGCCTGGAATTGAGATGTCGCTGCCATTCTCTTTAGAGGAAGACTTTCCGAAACTCCCCAGAATGTCGCATAGGTTTTGCTAAACTCAAGATATCTGGAGAATTTATCTCCTTGCTCTGGACAATTGCAACTCAATGGAGAATCTGGATTTGAATAATCGCATCCAAGATAATCTTCTCCAAAATTTTCTGCAATCAAGGAACATTCGTTTATTTCATTATAAAGTCGATACAATTCAAGATATGTTGGTTCTGCTTCCGTGGGCATTATATTCTTTGCTGGACAATTGCAATATGGACTTGCCGTGCAACCACTTGCAGATTGTATTAATCCATTTTTAATAGCATCGGGATTTGCACACTTGAGTCCCAAGTCTACACATGTTCTCATGCCCTTTCCAAATACAGTAAATTGCAATGCAAAATTACGATCAAAGAATTCATATTCTGTATCTACAGGTGGAGCAATGATTCCATATTCTGTCTCTCCACTAAGATCGTACTTCCATAGATCGGTTGCGACAAGCGATGGTCTATAGAGTAGATAATTTCCTGCAAGATAGTTCATCAACGATTCTTTGAAATAACCACTCAATGCAGTATTGTTTGCAGAAATTGAAGTCCTTGTCTCTGGATTGTCAACAAAGAATGTTAGATCTGGTGCTTCTGTTTCAAGCAAATCAAATGTTGCTGGATTATTTGACAAAGACAACCAGGATTCGAATTCATTTCCATACCAATTTCTCCAATAGTTTGGAGATATCGTGAAGATTCCCTTGCCACCAAAGAAATCTCTTGCCTTGGTATTTGGAGTCTTGAACATATTAGCAAAACGAATTGGAATGAACAAATTGCGTGGTACGAATAGTGACCACCATGAACGATGTGGTTTCAGTTTTCTGTAACTGTTGGGAAGAATATATGAACCAATCACTGAAGTTCTGTACAATGGATCAAATTGCTTTCCAGAACTTACACCATAATGATATAGAGATTCCATCCAATCTTGTGATTGGTTCTCAAAATAATACCCACCACCCATGTGGTAATCTAAATCGAATCCTCCACCATGCAGATCCTCCTGCATTGGATCATATGAATAATATGGGAATTCTGTTTCAAATCCTGCTTCTGGCCATAGATCCATTCCATTATAATCTGATGTCAGATATTCTGTCTTTGAAAGAACTGCACCCGTATCATGATTCCACCAATCATAATAATTACCCTTATCGATACCAATTAGTTTTTGATTTGTTGGAAGATCATCCTTTATCTTCTTTACTGCAACATCAAATCCATATGGATCGATTCCTATCACCGCTGCATTGTATTTGACACCTTGTCTCCCAAATGGACCAGTAGTGAGATTTACGATATATGGTAGGAAATATTCACTTCCAGCATCTCGAATAAATCCATTTGGAAAATCATTAATTCGATCTAGACCAATTGGAGTGCTGAATTCTATTCTTACATAAGAAGAAATTTCTTCCTTCTTGATGTTTGGTGGTTTCTTTCCATTGGTGTTGTAGAAATTGAATGCATCCTTATAATCCGATGTGACTGAATATTTGTTCAAATCTGATTGTGCATAACCATAAGAATCAACAGATCTTGTGCCAGAATTTACGATGTCTGTCAGATCGTTTGCACCAATATGAATAACACCAGTTTCTACTTCCTCGTCACCCTTGTATGATGGACCATATGTCGTAAATGCTCCACCATCAAAGAATGATGTGTCATCTGTAGCATCGGCATCAGTGAAACTAAACCATGCGTGTGGTTCTCTTGAAGTTATGAAAGAATCTGATTTATATCCCTGATCATAATATGGATGTGCAGTAGATCCTGTGTTTCCAGCAAAGAAAATAGAATACAACCAAGAACCTACAGATGCTCCAGTGACACCAACTTTTCTGGAAAGCAATTCATATCTGCTTCCACGAACTTCCTTGCGAGTTATGGATTTGATGTTTTCCAAAGACAATGGAGCAGTTACTGTTTCCTTTTCGCTGTTTCTAAAAATTGATTCTCCTGGTTTCTTTGAGAAGAAGAATGCATTTCTAGAATACCATTCAACATATGATGCTTTCCATTTATCTGTGTAATCATTTACAATCTTGGTTTTAAGATCCTGGAACAACTTTAGTTCGACATTGAGTATCTGTATCTCGGCAACACATGTTCTTCGAAGAACTTCAATTGCAGTTGAACTTAAGCAAGTGGTATTATAGCATTGACCAGAATACAGACAATTTCTTGTATCTGTTACAATGGTTTGATTTGTGATTGCAGGAATCAATCCAGATTCAGATCCATAATCTCCAAAAGACCAATCCTTTACATCTACATCCCACAGATATGGGGCAGCATAAAGATAAATTGGACTATATGTCTGACTTGATGTGGTATACTTGATGTATCCACGAATGATTGGATCGGTTGAGCATTCCGTCAGCAATGCGGGAGAAACATATCTGATATCTTCTGGTGTTGGAAGCGCAGATGGTCCAGTTGGTCCCGTTGGTCCTGTTGGACCAGTAGGCCCTGGTGGTCCTGGTGGTCCTGGAATTCCTCCACCTCCCCCATTATCGGTTCCACAACCAGCACAACTTTGAACTACAGTTGCATTCGATCCATATGTTCCATTTGTGCATGTTCCAACTGGTACTGGGAAGCAAGACAATCCTCCAAGTCCACCGCAGCAATATTCAAATCCTGTATCTGCTCCACCACCAGTATCGGATCCTCCACCACCACCCGCTCCACCACATACTCCACAAATCTCACTTGGTATCAGATTAGCACAATTAGAGGCAGATGTTAGAATTCCACCAGTACATTGAAATACACTTGCAATAGGATCGCACAAAATAGATGTTCCATCTTCAGAGCATCTTGCACATACAAGTACATCTCCTGTAGATTTGAACTGTATTCCAGAATTTGGTGTATTGTTTGGATCTTGCCCAAAAACTACTTGTGCAACACCTTTGTTTACTGGAATGGTATTTGAACCAACCATTCCAAACTCTTGAGAATTGATTGGCCAATCAGTAATGGTTTCACCAACAATTGCATCCCCGACATATCTAAATCCCTGAGAAAGATCTATTGGTCTTACATGATCTGAATTTTTTGTAAGCAAAACGCTAGCAAATATTGAATCTGCTCTTTGCTTATATGTCTGTGCTCTGGTATTGACAAAGTTCTCAAGATCAGCAATTCTTTGAGTGATTTTGTTGATTACAATATCATATTGTTTTGTTGCACGATCAATGACATACTTCACATATGCCTGTGGTGCTTCTGGTCCAGTTAGATTGAAGAATTGTCCAATTGATTGATTGTATGGTTCCTTGCTTAGATCATATGAATATGTCAATCCTCTTTGGAAGAAAGTATTTCCAGATTGGTAGTTTAAAAGATCTGTAAATGATCCAGCAGCAAGCAATTTGTATGATTGATTCTTGTCTGAATATATTCCTGTAGATCCAAACAATGCATTGTATGTGTATCCTCCAATTGGACCTGGATTGTTAAGCAATGCAATATCGGCAGTTGATCCAAGAGCACCATTTTCGTGGCAGCAAACCGTGCAACGATATACTTCCCATTTTCTCTTGGTATCTTTGAGTTTAGCATATTTTGCTCTCTTCGCCTTCAATGGATTCTTGATTTTGTTGTAGTATTTCTTGAATCCGTCTTTGAATGGAGCAGATGTAATGTCAAATTGTGGTTGCCATGATTTGTTTATCCATACACCACCATATTGATTACCATAATTATCCCAAGATTGGACATCTGGAACATTTAGGAAGTTATCATTGAAATAACCATAGATCTCGTCATCTAGGCGAATAGATGGTTTAGTTATTCCAGATTTTGTCTTTGTTGATGTATCAAATGTCTTTGGTATTAATGGATATTCATCGATAAGAGGAATAGGAAGACGACTTTCGTTGTAATTGTAAGTTACATCTGCTGTCTCTGTCGCAGAACCATGATCATGTGATGATGAAACAAAATCAATATATGGATTCGAATAGTTTGGGTCTATTCTTTGATAATGAGAAAACAATGCACCAGATTCAAGAAGATTCTGAGTGTTATATTCCGTAACAACATTAAATGCCAGAATTCTGTTTGGATTTGTTTCATCTACAGTGACTGCAAATCCATCTACTGGTTTTATCAATCCCTTTTCTTTTTGTTCATCGATGATATCGGTTAAAGAGCGAAAGTTCCAACCATCACGATCTTCCCAAAAGTAAAAGTCGTATTGATCCAATTTATTTTTTGAGTAATTGGTAAGATACTTCAACAATTGAGCAATTCTCATCTGACCTTTTCTCTTCATCCACGGATAAGAGATATTGTCAAATTTTAACCAAACACCTGTTGAAGATTCATCTATTTTGTTTATCTTGAATTCAAATTTCTTGAATATTTCATTTACTAGATAAAGATTTCCAGATTTATCTGGAGATTCTGTGGAAGACATTTCTCCCACGAAGTCTTGATAATTCTCCAAAAATGTCTGATTGTAATTTGGAAGAAACATCTGAGAACTTA
>Ga0114966_10002375_pt1 | contig 16799 bp, 14 predicted proteins | sample M_130207_XF_Meta_FD_87029 | JGI IMG/M metagenome (GOLD analysis project Ga0114966, IMG submission 87029) | Freshwater microbial communities from Lake Montjoie, Canada to study carbon cycling - M_130207_XF_MetaG | ecosystem: Environmental > Aquatic > Freshwater > Lake | place: Lake Montjoie...
GGACGGGACGTGAGTGTCAGCGGAAATGAATCCACGGTTAGTTCAATTGCTCGTCCACTGGGTGGTGATGGCGCTCGGCGTGACGCTGGCGACGAAGCTGGTGGACGGTATTTCCTGCGACAGTACCGCAACGTTGATCGTGGTCGTGCTATTGCTGAATTTCTTTAACGCGATCATTAAGCCGGTGCTGGTGTTGTTCACGTTGCCATTCATTGTGCTGACCTTGGGGCTGGGAGTGGTGGTGATCAATGCCTTGTTGTTTATGCTTGTCGGACGGCTGGTGGACGGGTTTCACGTCGCTGGTTTTTGGCCGGCGGTGTGGGGGGGCGTTGGTGGTGAGCGTGACGAATTTGATCTTGAGCCGATTTACGCGGAAAGCGGCCGTGCCGCGAAACGAGGCGCCGGCCGAGGGAGCGCCGCCAGTGCGCGCCCCGCTAGGGAAGAAAAAGCCAGATGACGTCATTGATATTTGAGGGCAGGAAAATCCGTTTGACGGTGTGGCGGAGCGGGGCAGGTTGGCGCCATGGCTGAAACTATCGAATACGATCTCATTGTCATTGGTGGTGGTCCTGCGGGCTATGCGGGCGCGATTCGGGCCGGGCAACTCGGCAAAAAAGTCGCGTGTATCGAGCTGGAGCGCGCGGGGGGCACGTGCCTGAACTGGGGCTGCATTCCGACGAAGGCGCTGCTGAAGAGCGCGGAGCTCTATCAGAAAATTAAGAAAGCAGAGACGTTTGGTATCACCGCCAAGGACGTCACCTTCGACTTCGCTAAAGTGATGGAGCGCTCGCGCGGCGTCTCGCAGCAGATGGCCAAAGGGATCGAGTTTCTGTTCAAGAAGAACAAGGTCGACTACTATGTAGGTCGTGGGCAGGTGCCCGCAGCGGGCATGGTTGAAATCACCGAGGGCGAGCATCAGGGGAAGTTTTTCAAGGCGAAGAATATCCTCATCGCGACCGGCTGCAAAATGCGGCGCATTCCGGACCTCGCAGTCGATGGCGTGCGGGTGATGACGTCACGCGAGGCGCTGGCCAACAAGACGCTGCCGAAGTCGATTGTGATCGTCGGCGCGGGCGCGATCGGCGTGGAGTTTGCTTATTTCTACAATGCGTTTGGCTCAAAGGTGACGCTGGTCGAGATGTTGCCACAGATCTTGCCGGTTGAAGATGAAGAGGTCGCCAAGACCTTGCACCGCTCATTCGAGAAACAGGGCATCGCGATTCACACCGCGACGAAGTGCGAAAGTTTCCAGGTCGGGAAGAATTCCGTGAAGCTTAACCTCGTCAAAGACGGTCAGGGCACCGCGATCGAGGCTGAGACGGTGCTCTCCGCCATTGGCGTCGTTGCGAATCTCGAGGGTGTGTTCGGGAAATCCGTGTCGGTCGAGCTCGACCGCAATTACGTGAAGGTCGGCGACGATTATCAATCGAGCGTGAAGGGTATCTACGCGGCGGGTGACATCATCGGGCCGCCATGGCTCGCGCATGTGGCGACGTTCGAGGCGGTGAGTGCCGTCAACGGGATGTTCGGCCACGGCAAGGCGAAGCGCGTGAAGAATTTTCCGGGCTGCACGTATTGTCAGCCGCAGATTGCGAGCACGGGCCTCACCGAGCAGGCGGCGAAAGAAAGGAAACTCGATTACAAAGTCGGCAAGTTTCCGTTTACCGCGTCGGGCAAGGCCGTCGCATCAGCGGAGAGCGAAGGGTTCGTGAAGGTGATCAGCGATGCAAAGACGGGCGAGATCCTCGGCGCGCACATCATCGGCGCGGAGGCCACGGAGCTCATCGCGGAATACGGTCTCGCGGTGGAACTGGAAGCGACGATTGAGGATATCCACCACACGATCCACGCGCATCCGACGTTGAGCGAAGCGGTCATGGAGGCCGCTGCGGCGACAACGGGTGAGGCGATTCACATTTGATAGCGCCGCGCAACTCAACCCGCCCTACTTCTTTTTCTGAAATGGGGCGGCAGTGCGCGTGGTAGGCAGAACGCCATCGGCGGCCATTTCCTTCAGCAGGCTCGCGAGGTAGGGGATGAGCTGTTTCTTTCGGCTCACGATGCCGGGCAAATCGAAAATCTCATCCTGCTCCACGTGCGCATAACTGATGCGCTGGATGAGCGTGGCGTCGCCTTTGACGAGCAGCAGCGAGTTTTGGGTATTGATGTCGGTGACGAGGAGGGCGGCGAAGGCCAGGCGTTCCTCGTCGCGCAGTTCGCCGAGGGCGGCGGCAATGGGTTTCGCGTGGTCCCAGAAATTTCCAAAGCCGAGTTCCTCGACTTGTGAAACGGCAAAGCGCATACCCTCTTCCTCGTAGATCTTGTAATCGGAGCGGACGATTTTCTCGGGCGGGTTGGCGAGGATGACGGAGCCGGAGTTGAAAATCTCGTCGGCCAGTTGCTTGGAGTTGACGCCGGCGATTTCGGCGAGCCACGCGAGGATAATAGCATCCTTGGACGTCGTGGTGGGCCCATTGAGGTGGAGCGTGTCCGAGATGAGGCCGGACATCATAATTCCGGCGATGTCGGGCGAGGGCTGGAGGCCTTCGCGGCGAAAGAGATCGGCGACGATGGTGCAAGTGGAACCGACCGGCTCATTGATAAAGAGGATGGGCTGCGCCGTGTTGAGGGGACCGAGGCGATGATGGTCGATGATTTCGGCGATGAGTACTTCGTCGGCACCGGGCACGGCCTGAGTGATTTCGTTGTGGTCCACGAGTATGAGGCGGGTGGCAACGGGCTTCAGGATGTCGGTCTTGGTGATGATGCCGATGAGCGCACCGTCGTCGGAGACCACGGGAATGGAGTGCGTGTTGCCGGCCGAGAATCGCTTACGGACATCGACAATCCGGACGTCGGCACCGACGGTCGGAACGTCGCGTTCGATGACGCGTTCGATGGTGGAGGCGGTGCGAACCACCCACGCGGTGGTGGCGGAATCGTAGGGGCTGACGATGACGCTGACGCCGCGGGCTTTGGCGAGTTCGAGGGTGTCGTCGTCGGGCTCGAGATTACTCGTAATGACGAGGGCGCGGATGCCGAGTTCGATGGAGCGACGTTGGATATCATGCCGATCGCCGACGATGACGATGGCTTGGTTTGCCGGGATGTTCTCCCGGACCGATACACTCCAGAACGAGGAAATATCCATCGTGCCTAGACGGATGTAGAGCTCCTCGACTTTTTTATCGCCAACGACGTGGAGCGCGCGGGCGTCCAGGGCGCGGGTGATATTGGCGAGCGAAGTATTTACCTGCCGCATAGCGCGCGGTTCACTCACGCGGGGGATGAAAATACCGCCGAGTGCCGCGAGAGAAACGACGCCGGCCACACCGGCGATACCCTTGCGAGAGCAGGTCACGGGAAGGACGCGGACGTGGTGACGGTCGAGGAGTTCGAGGGCCTCGGCGCAGGTGGCATGTTCGGAAACGGAGAATACCTCCGTTGCCATGAGGTCACGCACGCGAGGGGAGATGTCGCTCAAGTAATAGGGCAGCGGGGTGCGGAAACGCGCGAGGATGGTATCGATCCGGACATTCGAGTTGCCGCAGCGAGCGGCGATATAGCCGCGCTCACCGCGCGCGTGTTTGAAAGCCGCATAGGCGATCGCCGAACAGATGGCGTCAGCATCGGGATTCCTGTGACCGACGATGTAGGTCGTGGGAGTGGCGGGCGCGTGGTGGGTGGCGGGCGTCATGGAACGGTCAGGATAGAGTGGGGGACGAACTACCGAGGGGAAAGCGATAAATAAAAAACCCGGTCGCGCATGCGGCCGGGTCGAGAGGGAGGGGCTATGGGCCTGAACTCACGGTCCGCGAGCGGCGGGTGTGCCGGCGGCACGGCCCAGGATGGTGCCGGCACCGGGTCCGGTCGGCGGCGTGCCCCAAATGAAGCCGGCGGTGGGGATGGCTTGCTGGATGTTTTGCGTTTTCCGTGCGCTGAAATTCGAGGTGAACAGACCGTTGGCGGTGCTGTTCCCGGCGTTGCTGTAAAACGCCACATTGCCACCCAAGAATCCGATATATCCGCCCACATCCTTGTACGTCCCACTGGTCAGACTCCACGAGCCGTTGGTTTGCAGGCCGCGGGTCCACGCGACGGGCATGGCCGAGCCGTCACTCATTTTGATGCCGCTCGCAAACTCCCACGCGAGGGCGGAAGCGCGCACAAACGTCTGATCCAACGTGCGCTTCGTCGTGTCGGTGGTGCTAATAATGGAGACCGGGTAGGTGCCGTTGAAAAACGGATCACTTTTTGAAAAGTAAAAAGTAGCGTCGGTCAGAATGTTGTTGCGTGCGATGATACCGGGCCAGAGGTGCGATTGGGGATTCGCGGTCATCGTGGCCGGCGGAACCGCACGGGGGTCTGGGAGTCGGTCATTATTGTCACCGGCGTAGATTTGCGCGGCTTTGATGATCTCGCGCAGGTTGTTTCCGTCGACGGCACGTTGGGCCTTTTCGCGGACGGCTCCGACGGTCGGGATGATAATGGCGGCCAAGATGCCGATGATCGCAATGACGGTCAGCAACTCGATCAGCGTAAACGCTGAGGTGGACGAACGGGGTGAGATGCGCATATTTTTTTAAAAAGGTACGTAGGTGAGACGCAGAAGCGGTGCGACAGTTTCGGTGAAAAATCGTGAGTACAAGCAGATTTTCCCCGCGCAGGGCTCGACAAAACTTTTTCCGCCGCCCTAGGCTTGCGACGATGAAGATCTATCTGGATGGCAAGTTTGTCGATGACGCCGACGCAAAGGTGTCCGTGTTTGACCATGGCCTGCTTTACGGCGACGGCGTGTTTGAGGGTATCCGGCTGTATGGGAAAAACATCTTCCGACTGGATGAGCACCTTGAACGCTTGGAATACTCGGCCAAGGCAATCTTGCTGACATTACCGCTGACGCGGAAGGAGTTGGCCTGGGCGACGGCCGAAACCTGCCGCCAGAACGGGATGACGGACGGCTACATCCGTTTGGTGGTCACCCGGGGTGTCGGCGACCTCGGGCTCGCGCCTTGGTCCTGCCCGAAGCCCACGGTGTTCATCATTGCCAGTAAGATTTCCCTGTACCCGCAGGAGCATTACGTCAACGGACTCGCCATCGTCACGGTGCCGACGCGCCGCATCAATCCGGCCGCGCTGCCGCCGACGATCAAGTCGCTGAATTACATGAACAACATCCTGGGCAAGATCGAGGCACGGCAGTTTGGGGCGCTCGAGGCGATTATGCTCAACGACCAGGGCTACGTCGCGGAGTGCACTGCGGACAATGTGTTCACGATTCACAAGGGCACCATTTTCACGCCATCCGCCTCCCAGGGAGCGCTGAAAGGGATTACCCGCGGGACGATTTTCGACATCGCGCAGGAGATCGGCGTGCCGATTCAGGAGGTGAATATGACGCGGTATGATATCTGGTGCGCCGATGAGTGTTTCCTGACGGGCACGGGCGCCGAGGTCATTCCCGTCGTAAAGCTCGATGGTCGCGAAATTGGGACCGGCAAGCCGGGGCCGATTACCCAGCGCGTGCTGACCTCGTTCCGTCAACGCGTCCTCGTCGAAGGCGAGCGGATTTGACTTCGCACGATCCGGTTGTCGTCGGCCGTTTGTCGGCTGGTTTCGTGCGCTGTTTCGGTGTTTCCGGAGTGACACGATTACCCTCTTGGTGCTCAGCCTTGGGACAGTGCGTCCCAGCGCCACGGACTGCGCGCACGCACTTGCCAGCGAGAGCGGGTGTGGCATGGTGCGTGCAGAACCAATAAAAAATTTCATGGCCAACCCGCTCAAATGTGATCTCTGCGCCAAACCTGCGACGGTCCACCTTACCCAAATTGTGAGTAATAAGGTTCACAAAGTGGATTTGTGTGAGACGTGCGCACAGGCCAAAGGCGTGACCGATCCCAGCGGTTTTTCACTCGCGGATCTCTTGTTGAAGGCTTCGCTCAACCCAGATGCGTCTACGGCGGGCGTCCGTTGCGAGCAGTGCGGATTCACGCAGAGCGATTTCAAGAAGCATGGACGCTTCGGTTGCCCGACGTGCTACGAGGCCTTCAAAAGCGTGGTCGAGCCGATGCTCGACACGATGCACAAAGGGACGACGCACACGGGAAAAGTCCCGCAACGCGCCCTCGAGCGAAAATCCATTTACGACCGTCTTACGAAACTCGAGCTCGACCTGACTGAGGCGATCAAATCCGAGCGTTATGAAGATGCAGCCCGTGCCCGCGATGAAATCAGCCAAGTCAAACAAACCGTCCCGCCCAACCCGAAGTCCGCGCGTTGAACCGATGACCATTGCATCGCTCATCGACAGCCCGTCTGAGTTGACGGACGCTGCCAGCAGCAAGACGGCGATTGTGCTGATGACGCGGATACGCCTCGCTCGCAATCTCTCCGGTACGGCTTTTCCTGGCTGGGCCAAGCCCGCGCAACGCGAGGAGGTTTTGCGAATTTGTCGCGAGGCCGTTGCGGCGACTTCGCCGATGAAGCGCTCGCTCAATATCACGGTGGGCGAGCTCAGCGACCTCGAGAAACAGATCCTCGTCGAGCGCCACCTGATCAGCCGCGAACTCAGCGGTGCCAAGGGCGGCGCGGGCGTCGTGATCAGCAAGGACCAAGCGTTTTCAGTGATGGTTAACGAAGAGGACCACCTGAGGATCCAAGTGCTTCGCTCCGGCTTCCAACTGAAGAAAGCTTGGAACGCGATCACGGAACTGGATTCGGCACTGGAGGATCATCTCGATTACGCGTTCACGCCGACCTTGGGCTACCTCACGGCCTGCCCGACGAATCTCGGCACGGCGATGCGCGCTTCGGCGATGATGCATCTGCCGGCACTCGTCATCTCAAACCAGATGGAAAAAGTGGTCCGCGCCGTGAACCAACTCGGTATGGTGGTGCGCGGCCTTTTTGGGGAAGGATCCGACGCCAGTGGTAGCATTTTCCAGATTTCCAACCAGACGACACTCGGCGAGTCCGAAGGGGAAATTATCAAGCGACTCCACACGGTGTTGCAGTCGATCATCGAACATGAGCTCAACGCCCGTGAAAAACTCCTCGAGGCGGACGCGGGAAAACTTTTCGACAAAGTCGGCCGGGCCTTTGGCATTCTGCAAAACTCGCATCTCTTGAGCTCGGGGGAAGCGATGAATCTCTTGTCGCTGATCCGCTTGGGCATCGACCTTGCGGTGTTTCCCGACGCGAGCCGCAGCGTGATTGACCGCTTGTTCATCGAAGCTCAACCCGGCCATCTGCAACACGCGCAAAAAGGTGAGTTCGATCCGGCCCAGCGTGATTTGTTGCGCGCGACGCGACTGCGGTCCGAGTTTGCCCATTTCGTGCACCCGAATTTTTCCTTCACTACCAACGGTAAAAACTAAATCGCCCTTAGACCCCCCGCATATGTCCCAGGAACCGATGAATAACTTCACGCCGCGAGCCCAACAGGTGCTCGCGCTCGCCCGCAAGGAAGCCGACCGCTTCCACCACAACTACGTCGGCACCGAGCACATTTTGCTCGGGCTGATCAAGCTGGGCCAGGGCGTCGCCGTGAGCGTTCTCCAGAAAATGGGGCTCGATCTCGAGACCGTTCGCAATGCCGTGGAGAAACAAGTCGGGACCGGCCAAGAAACGAAGACCCAGAGCAGCATTCCTTACACGCCGCGCGTGAAGAAAGTCCTCGCGCTCGCCGGGAAGGAAGCGAAGACCCTCAACCATTCTTATGTCGGCACGGAGCACATTCTGCTGGGGCTCCTCCGCGAAGGCGAGGGCGTCGCCGCCCGCGTCCTCAAATCCCTCGACATCGACATCGAGCGCACTCGCAACGAAATCCTCCGCGAGCTCGATCCCCAATTTTCGGGCAGCCAAGGGGCCGACGGTCCCGCTGAGGAAGCCGTCGCCGGAAGTCCGCAACGCCCAGCTGGCCAGGCCGAGGACAAAAAGGAAGTGAAGACCCCAGCCTTGAAGGCGTTCGGTCGTGATCTCACCGAACTTGCGCGCAAGGGCGAGCTGGACCCAGTCATCGGACGTAAGAACGAGATTCGTCGCGTCATCCAGATCCTTTGCCGTCGCACCAAGAACAATCCCGTCCTCATCGGCGAAGCGGGCGTCGGCAAGACCGCGTTGGTCGAGGGACTCGCGCAGGAAATCGTGAGCGGCAACGTCCCGGAAATTCTCGCCGAGAAAAAGGTCATCACCCTCGATCTCGCCCTGATGGTCGCCGGGACCAAATACCGCGGCCAGTTTGAAGAGCGCATCAAGGCCGTCATGGACGAGATCAAGCGCGCGAAGAACATCATCCTCTTCATTGACGAGCTCCACACCATCGTCGGCGCCGGTGCCGCCGAGGGGGCCATGGACGCCTCCAATATTTTCAAGCCCGCGCTTTCGCGGGGTGAGTTGCAGTGTGTCGGCGCGACTACGCTCAACGAATACCGGAAATACATCGAGAAGGACTCGGCTCTCGACCGCCGTTTTCAGTCCGTGAGGGTGGAAGCTCCCTCGGTGGACGACACCATTCTCATCCTCAAGGGCATCCGTTCGAAATATGAGGATCACCATAAGGCGACCTTTAGCGATCTGTCACTCGAAGCAGCGGCCAAGCTCTCGGACCGCTATATCACCGGGCGTTTTCTCCCTGACAAAGCGATCGATGTTATGGACGAGGCCGGTTCCCGGGCGCGCATCGGGGCGCTCGTCCGACCGCCGGATGTGGAAAACCTCACGAAGGATATTGAGGGGATCTGCGTACAAAAGGAAAAGGCCATTGCCGAACAGCACTTCGAAGAGGCCGCAAAGTTCCGCGACCAAGAGAAGCAGCTGCGCGCGAAGCAGGAAGACATTATCGGACAGTGGAAGAAAACCCGCGATGAGAAGCGGATCGCCATTGACGAAGACCTCATGATGCAGGTCGTCGCCGACTGGACGGGCATCCCGCTCTCGCGGATGGAGAAGAAGGAAAATGAGAAGCTGCTAGCGATGGAGTTTGAACTCCAGAAGGCCGTGATCGGACAGGACATCGCGTCCGTGTCCGTGGCTCGTGCGCTGCGTCGTTCGCGTGCGGATCTCAAGGATCCCCGTCGGCCGATCGGGTCGTTCCTGTTTGTCGGGCCGACCGGCGTGGGTAAGACGATGCTCGCCAAGCAACTCGCGCTGCAAATGTTCGGAAACCAGGATGCGCTCATCCAGATCGACATGAGCGAATACATGGAGAAATTTGCGGTCTCGCGACTCGTGGGTTCGCCTCCGGGCTATGTGGGTTACGAGGAAGGCGGCCAGTTGACTGAGGCCGTGCGCCGCAAGCCGTATGCCGTGATCCTTTTTGACGAAATCGAAAAGGCCCACCCGGATGCGTTGCAACTGCTGCTCCAGATCATGGAGGACGGACGGCTGACCGACTCGCTCGGCCGCGTGGTCGATTTCCGTAATACGATTATCATCATGACGTCCAACGTCGGTGCGCAGCTGCTCCAACGGCAGACGTCGATGGGGTTTGCGGCCGCGGGGTCGAGTTTCAACGACGCCGAGAAGATGCGCGAGAAAGTGCTCGAAGAAGCGAAGCGCGTGTTTAAGCCCGAGTTCCTCAATCGTATTTCGGATATCATTTTCTTCCGACCACTGGAAAAGGCGGACCTGATCAAGATCGTCGAACTGGAGACGGCGCGATTTGCGAAGCGTCTGACCGATCGGAAAATCGCGCTGGAGTTTACCCAAGGTGCGAAAGACCTCCTGATTGAAAAAGGCTACGACGAGAAATACGGCGCGCGGCCGCTCCGCCGGGCCGTCGAACACTACCTCGAAGATCCTCTGGCTGAAGCGCTCCTTCGCGGTGAAGTGAAGGACGGCGAGGCCTGCCTCGTCGACCGCGACGGCGAGAAACTGATTTTCAAACAAAAGACGCCTACTGCCGATACGGGCGTGGCACCCTAAAAAAGCGGCCCACCGCCGCCTAACGAAAACCCCGGCCCCGAATAAAACGGTCCGGGGTTTTTTATTCCCACCGGGGGCGCGGTGATCACCATGCGCGGATCGTGCTGATCCGGCCCGATGTGAAACCTACGCCAACCTCGCGCTCGCCATCGCCGTCGTGTTTGCCGAGCACAGGGTGCGCTTGCAATGTAACCGGCGGAGGCCGCGCGTGCCGTAGAACGGGCGCGTCGCGCTTTGCAGGTCGGAACCTGACCGCCAGTGGGGAAAAGAACTACCGAGCCTCCCCCAGGAGATCTAGGTGGCGAAGTGATCCGCCTTCTGCGCGGGTGCGCCGATCAGATTTCTGGGAGCGGTAGCGGCTTCAGCGAGTCCGCTTCGCTCAATGAAAAATCATCAAACTCGGCCCAGTCACCGCTCATTTGGTTTTGCAGATGCACGCCGATGCCGACCCAAGCGGCCCCTGGGGGAGCGAGCCCCCCTTGTTGCAATTGAATCCAATCGGGCCAAAAACCATCAGGCAAGCGGGCGGCCATGGATTTCCCGAGATGTCGGCCCTGCGCGTCGAGCCAGCCGAAGGTCAGGAAAACGGCATTGCTCGACGCGACGTGGCCCCGGGCCCGGACCGATGCGATATAAAGCTGATCGGACTTCGCGGGGAGCCATTGGAACACGGTGGTGTTCACGGCCCCGCTAATGCGCAAACCGGCCGCGCCGCTCCGGGCCGCGGCGCTGGTCACCTCGCCGACGTGCGTTTGCGTCGGCTCGATCTGACTTTGCCAGGCTCCGGGCAAAGCGATCCCATAGGGCAGTCCGGCGATTTTCCGCCCCGCCCCGACCGGACCCTCCAGCCCGCCATCGGTGAGCCGTTCAGTCATCGCGCCCGCCGCCGCCGCCCGCGCAAACGCCAGACCGTCGGCCACGCCCATTTCCGGGCGACCGCGGATGGTGGCGGCCAGCCGATCGGCCTCCGCGTGCGGCGTATCCGCTAAAACAGCACTGAGGGCCGCTACCGCGGCAACCGTCGGATCGTTGCGCAGAAAGTCGTCGTAGAGAATGCTCGAGAACGCCAAGGGCTGCCGCGCCGTCGTCTCCTGACTGTAGCGGATGAAGTCTTGTCTGGCTTCAAGGTACGTTGCGAGCAGCTCGACCCCGGCCCGGCCGGCGAGCTGCATCCTCACGGTCTCGCGACTCAACCGCGCCCGCGTTTCGTTCATCCGCACAAATCGCTCCGACACGCCAAAAGCGTCGGAGACCAAGGCCACCCGTGCGTGCACTTGGCCCCGCCGCGCCAAACGCCCAGCCTCGTCAAGCAGTTGCCGCAGTTCGGCGCACACGGACGATGGAAACAAGTCGGCCTGGGACTCGTTGCGAAAATGCTTTAGCCAATAGGACGGTCCGGCCTGGCGCATCCATTGCTCTTCGCAGCGTTCGAAGAAACGTCGCATGGGTGCCGCCGATTCTTGGAAATAACGCTCGTAATATTCGTTGAGGAGCACGTCGGCATTTTGGTTCGGATCGCTCAATAGCTGTGCGACCAGCCACGTCATCGGCCCATCGATTCCCCAATTGGGGGTGGCCTCACAATAATAGTCGGTGAAGCCCACGCTCCGGGCATGGCGCAGATGCTCGGCGATCAGCTGGGGATGAAGGCGGGGAACTACGAATCCGACGCCGTAAAGATAGTCGTAAAGCCCCAACCGGCGCGGCCCCGCTTTCGCCCAGCGCACTTGTAACGAAAACTCCTCCCGCCAAAACATCGGATCGTAGCCCTGCGAGCGATCCGCTGTCAGAAAGGGCAGGACCTGCGGGTGCACCGGAAAGTCCGGCGTATTCTCCTCCCAATAGTACGCGAGTGCGCCGAGATACTTGTCGGGGTGGCTGCGGGCTAATGCTTCCGCCGCTCGGTTCATGAAGCGAAACGTGAGGTTCGAGTAGTCCGGGCGAGCACGAAACCAACGCAGGGGAGTCACGACCGCGAGGAGCTCGGGACTCTCGCCGTAGAGGAGCCCGTCATTCACTCCCAAAGAAAAGGACTCGCGCCCGGGCTCTGCGACAAACGCGTCCCGCGCTACTTTGGCTGCATAAACCGCGACATCCGGGCGACTGAGATCGGGATTCCACGAAAAAGATTGGGCTGCTGGCCGTTCGCGCTTCCCGTTCACCATCGGAAAAAAATCGGGGTGCTCGGCAAACAGGGTGGGCGGAAAAACCGTATTGAGATTGTGCGAAAAACTGAGCGCTGGCGTCAGGCCGTTGTGCAGCGCCCAAGCCGCGGCCGCCGGTGAACCGAGTCCACCGATATGTCGCGAGAGGTACGCCGCCGGCCCGGGCGGCGGAACGGCTCGGCCAGCCTCATGCCCCAACGGTCCGGGCGCGAACCAGCGCTCCGGTCGTGACGCGCGCTTGCCCGGCAGGCTGAGCCACCAAGCTGCCGCGATCGCGACGACCCCACCGAGGACCGCGATGGTCGGCGCACTTCGCAGAGGAGATCGTTCGATCAGCATGGGATCGCCGCAGAAAAACGCCGCGTTGCGGCTGGCGCAAGCGCAGGGCTACGTGATCTTCCGCCGCCCCAGTCTCAATCCTCGGCGTCACCCACACTCACCGACTTCCCGTTATCCTTCGGTCCCAGCTGTAAAATAAACGGCGCCGCCTGCTTGACCCACTGTTCCGCCTTCGGACAACCCGCCGCGCCGTCCGCCCAACACGCGCGCAGCATTGCGGTGTCGATCACCCCGGGATTCAGCGGCACCGCCGCCATCCCGGGCGGCAATTCCTCGGCGAGGGCCTTGGTCATTCCTTCGATCGCCCATTTCGACATGCAATAACTGGCGACATCCGGCGCCACGCTGCGGCCCCAGCCCGAGCTGAGATTCACGATCACTCCCCGCCTCTTCGCGACCATCGCTGGCACGAAGTGGCGGATCACATTTTGGACGCCGCGAATATTCGCATCGACGAGCTTCGTGAATTCTCGGTCGTCCTGCTCCCACAGTGGTGCGAGCCGATTCATCACCGCCGCATTATTGATCAATAGGTCTGGCGGGCTGTCGTTCTCGAGGACCTTCGCCGCCCAAATCGCGACCTTGCTGTCGAGCCCCACATCGAGCACCGAAAAATCGTGCGGCGCCCCGTGCGTCATGCGCAGATCGAAGATCGCGTCACCCGATCGGCCGCAGCCGATCACCGTGTGGCCACCTTTGATAAACTCCTCCGCCAACGCCCGGCCCAAGCCCCGCGTCACTCCAGTCAGCACAATTTTCATGGTTCGAATGTAGCGAACAGCGCGTAGTGGCTAGCGAGTCGAAAATCGCAAAACCCGCCTCACGGGCGTTCGCGCGTTCGGCTCAACGCGCGACCGGTTGCCTCCACCTGCAAGCAACTCATCGACTCTGTAAACTGAACTTGTTCAGCCCCGTCTTGCGGCACGCATCCATAACGAACGCCAGTTTCTTCAACTGCGTCGTCTCGTCCGCCTTAATCAGCACCGGAATATCGCGGTCCACGTTTTTCACCTGCTCCAGCAGCGAAATCAACTCGGCATCCGTCACCGTGCGGTTGTTCGCCGGCGTCGTCGAAAACGACACGGACCCATCTTTGTCGATACTGATCGTGACCGTGCCCTTGAATTCGTTCTTACCCGCGGTCTCCACCTTTGGGAGCGTGATATTCAGCGTCGCCGCCGACTTGAACTGCATCGTCACGAACGCGAAGAAAATCAACATCACCAGCACGTCGATCAACGCCACGAGGTTCAACTCCGGGCGCCGCCGGCGGCTTTTCATGAGACTGCTCATCAGCGGGTGCGTTGCAGAATCCGCTCCAACAGCACATCGAGCTGCGCCGCGTAATTTTCAATTTTCCTCTGGAGGTAGCCGCTGCCCACCAACGATGGAATGGCGATCGTGAGACCGAGCACCGTAGCCGACAGCGCCAGCGCCACGCCGCTCGTGAACTTCACCGGGTCAGGCAATCCCGTGTCCGGCGAGATTTGCGAGAACACCTCGAGCAAACCCGTCACCGTACCGGTCAGTCCGATCAGCGGCGCCGCGGCATAAATGACATCGAGATAAGGCACGCCCCGCTCCATGCGGTTGATCTCGAGCCGAGCGAACGCCTTCACCGCGCCTGCGTCGTTTTTGTGCTGCTCGGCAAATTCGACGATGCGGGCCAACACGGTGTGGCGCCCACCGACCAACGGCCTCCCAGCCACGACCGCATCCACGAGATCTTCCGGCATGACGGCTGCCTTGCGCAGCGCGTAGGCGCGCTCGCAGATGATGAAAACCGCTCCCGCTGAGCAGATGCCCAATGGGTAGATGAGGATGCCGGCACCCTTGAAGACTTCGATCATTGCAAAAAACATGTTAGGGGAATGTGAACCGATCCGACTCTGACGCCCAGCAAAAGTTCGAAAAATGTCGCACGGGTTTTTGGCCCGCGGTTAGGTCCAAATGGAGGGGCGCTTTTCCATGTGCCGTCCGGCTCGTATCAAGCCGCTTCGCGGCCTTTAGGCCGCCAGATACGGGAGCTTCGCTGCCGTCGTCTGCACCGCCGGCAGACCGTCAAGCAGCTCGCCGATCGGATCCCACCGACCGTGGATCAACGCGTCGCGCGCCGAGGCACGCACCTCGACGTTCACCGTTTGCCCGGCGAAGCGCACCTCTTGCTTCACCACGTCGATCACGACGTCCGTCGCCGGCTCCTGAGCCACGACGGCCGCGATCTTTGCGATGTCCTCCCGGCTCGCCGTCGCGCAGGGGAGGCCGAGCGTCGTACAATTTCCGAGGAAAATCTCGGCAAAGTTCTCCGCGATCACGGCCTTGAAACCGTATTTCTGGATCGCCTGCGGCGCGTGCTCACGGGACGAGCCGCAACCAAAATTCGCGCCCGAGAGCAGAATCGTCGCACGCTTGAAGCGCGCCTCGTTCAGCGGGTGGGGCCGGTCAGTGCCGTCGGCGTTCTTGCGTACGTCGTAGAAGAGGAATTCGCCGAGTCCGTCGAACACGATGCACTTCATGAAGCGCGCAGGGATGATTCGGTCCGTGTCGATGTCATTGCCCGGGACGTAAACTGCAGGACCGGTGATGGAGGTGATTTTTTCGAGAGCCATGACTGAAAAGATTAAGGGGACAGATTAAATTTACGGTATGTCAGCGAGGCGAGGTGCGAGGTCCGTAGTTCGGACCGAAAACGACAACGTCTGACTTCAACGGTCTTCGCGGTTAGTTCACGGCGAAAACCTCGCGGGCATCCGCGATGCTGCCGGTGACTGCCGCCGCCGCCACCATGAGCGGACTCATGAGAATCGTGCGGCCCGTGGGAGAGCCTTGCCGGCCTTTGAAATTGCGGTTCGAGGAACTCGCGCAGAGCTGGTCGCCGATGAGCTTGTCAGGATTCATCGCCAGACACATGGAGCACCCCGCCTCACGCCACTCGAATCCGGACTCGCTGAAAACCTTGTCGATCCCCTGCGCGATACATTGGAGTGCGACGATCTGTGAACCGGGCACCGCGATGGCCTTCACCCCGGCAGCGACTTTGCGCCCCTTCAAGAACCGCGCGACTTCTTGGAAATCGCTCAGCCGGCCGTTCGTGCAGGAGCCGAGAAACGCGACATGGATCTTCGTGCCCTTGATGGGGGCGCCGGGGGTGAGTTTCATGTACGCCAGCGCCTCCTCGATCGAAGCCTTCTCGTCCACCACGTTCGTCTTCGCCGCGTCGGGGATCGATTCGTTGATCGCGATGGCCTGACCGGGATTAATGCCCCACGTGACCGTCGGCGCGATGTCGGCCGCTGCGATCTTGACCACGTCGTCGTAGTGACAGCCTGGATCGCTCGCGAAACTCTTCCAGTTCGCCACCGCCGCATCCCACTGGGCGCCCTGGGGAGAGTAGGGCCGACCTTTCAAATACGCGAAGGTCGTCTCGTCCGGGTTCACATATCCCGCGCGCGCGCCGCCTTCGATCGACATATTACACACCGTCATCCGCTCCTCCATCGTGAAACGGTCAAAAAGGTCGCCAGCATATTCGTAGGCGAACCCCGTGCCGCCATTCACGCCGAGCGTGCGGATGATATGGAGAATCACGTCCTTGGCATAGACTCCGGGCAGGAGCTTTCCGCTTACCTCGATGCGGCGCACCTTCAATTTGCCCAGCGCCATGGTCTGCGTCGCGAGCACGTCGCGGATTTGCGTCGTGCCGATGCCGAACGCAATCGCCCCGAACGCTCCGTGCGTGCTCGTATGCGAGTCACCGCAAGCGATCGTCGTGCCCGGCTGCGTGATGCCCTGCTCGGGCCCGACGATGTGCACGATGCCCTGCTTGCCGCTCGCGCGGTCGAAAAACGTGATGCCCGTCGAAGCGCAGTTCTTGCGCAGCTCTTCCATCATAGCCTGCGCGAGCGGATCGCGGTAGGGCTCGGCAAACTGATCCGTCGGCACGATATGGTCGACCGTGGCAAAGGTCCGGTGCGGCATCGCGACCTTGAGCCCCAGATCGCGGAGCATCCCAAAGGCCTGCGGGCTCGTCACCTCGTGGATGAGGTGGGTGCCCACCAAGAGTTGCGTCTGACCATTGGCCAACGTGCGGACGGCGTGGGCGTCCCAGACTTTTTCGAAGAGTGATTTGCGCATGGAAAATAGGAAGAGATGTCGAGGCTCATGGCTCGGAAGCTCAGGCTCCGAGTCGCCGGTGCCGCGGATTCTTGATTTGAACCCGTGGACCCAGAACCCAAGCACAATCTCCAGAAAAACCTTCGCTTCGATATTTTGAACCTACCAGATCCTTGCCATACCGTGAAATACTCTTTTCGCTTCCTGTGATGCCTATCCGGCATCAAAGCATAAACCCCAAACCCCAAACTCCAGACC
>Ga0114966_10002376_pt1 | contig 16797 bp, 13 predicted proteins | sample M_130207_XF_Meta_FD_87029 | JGI IMG/M metagenome (GOLD analysis project Ga0114966, IMG submission 87029) | Freshwater microbial communities from Lake Montjoie, Canada to study carbon cycling - M_130207_XF_MetaG | ecosystem: Environmental > Aquatic > Freshwater > Lake | place: Lake Montjoie...
CTTCTTGAAAATGGACCGTTCGCTGTTTGGGGAAGTCGCCCAGACGATTGGTCGAGCCGATCACCTGTCCGGTTCTCATTCCGCCTCCCGCCAACATCGCGCAGCCCACTTGAGGCCAATGATCGCGACCGCCGTTCTTGTTGATGACCGGCGTCCGTCCGAACTCACCCCACACGACGACGCTGACATCCTCATCCAGCCCGCGTTCGTGCAGATCGTCGAGCAATGCGGTGAGACCTTGATCGAACAGCGGCAAGTGGTCGCGCGCGTTCTCAAAATTGGTCCCGTGTGGGCGACCGTGCCAGTCCCACCGACCATATGCCAGCGTGACGACGCGTGCCCCGGCTTCCACCAGTCTTCTCGCTGCGAGGAAGTAGTCGTTCATCAGCGGTCCCGCGTCACCATAGCCTGCATTTTCGATCGCGCCCCGGCCGTAACGGTCTCGCACACGCGGGTCTTCTCGTTCGAGGTCCAACGCTTCCACAAGCTGGCTCGACGTAAGGATGCCGAACGCCGCCTGGTACTGCGACTCGAAGCCATCCAGCGCGCCACTCTGTTCGACCTCACGCTTGAGCCGATCAATGCCGTTGAGCAACGACCGCCGTCCGCGCAGACCCTCGACACTGATGCCGCTCAACCCGAGCCGTGCTTCTTCGGCGTTGGGGGAGAACGGTGCGTGCGCCTGTCCCGCAAACCCGGCCTGCCCCGGATCACCCCACGGCCCGTTCTTCATGCGCGGCGAGAGACTGACAAACGGCATCGTCCCCGATCTCAGTGGGCCTTGGAGCTTGGAGACTGCCGCACCCAACGACGGCCAGCCTCCCGGCGGCTGTGCTAAGACGCTGTGGCCCGTCATGCACTGAAACGCTGCGTGACGACCTTCTGATCCCACCAAGGACCGAATGATCGCCAGTCGATCCATGCGCTGCGCGAGCAACGGCAGATGCTCACAGATATCGATGCCGGGAACGTTGGTCGCGATCGGCTGGAACTCGCCGCGAATCTCCACCGGCGCATCGACCTTCAGATCGACCATGTCTTGATGCGGCGGGCCTCCCGACAGGAAGACCATGATGACCGCCTTGTGAGACTTCCGCCCCGAGGCCGCTTCCGCCTGAAGCAACTGCGGCAGCGATAGCCCACCCATCGCCAGCCCGCCGATCTTCAGCATCGACCGGCGAGTCATCCCGTCACAAAACTGCTGTCGCGAACCCGGCACGTTCATCATCGGCTCGTCTCCGCTGTTCCCAATGGAAGTTGCCACTACGATGATGAAGATAGGGCGACTCGTCTCGTATTGTCCATCGAGAAGATTGTTTTCAAACTATGTCTCGTCCCCATTTCAAAACGAGCCCGACGCGCAAGCGAGGTCTTCACCGTCATCGAGTGTCCAGCCCTCGCTTGCGCGTCGGGCTCGTTTTCCGAGGCAAGCACAGGTTTTGAAATACGTTCTCGACGGAGTCACACCATGACGCAGCCAATACCCGCGCCGATCGAACTCACCCAGTTGCCCGAGTTGGCGCGCGCCGTGATCGCTGCGGACCGGTTTCCTCATCTTGCTTCGATGGACGGAGACCAGCCCCGCCTGCGCCCCGTCTCTCCCGTGCGAACCGACGGCTTCGTCGTCTACGTCGCCAACTTGAGGTCGTACCATAAGACGGTCGAGATCGCGGCGAACCCGAAGGTCGAGCTGTGCTACCTCGACGAACACCACGATCAGGTCCGCATCACGGGAATCGCTGAGGTTGTGACGGAGCAAAGCGTCCTGCAAGAAATCTGGGACGCCAATCCACTGCTGCGACATTACCTCGGCAGCTTGGACAACCCGGCGCTGATCGTCTACCGCATCGTCCCCAAGCAGGTGCGGTTCATGCGCGAATGGGCACTCGACTACCACGACGTGCCGTTGCCGTGATCGGACACCCCAACCCGAAGCGTCAGCGAGGATGTCACGGCTGCGCGAGTGATCGTGCGTGCTGGCGGGAAAAAGGAGCGTCCTCGCTGACGCTTCGGGTTGATATTCCGATCATCCCTGCGCCACGCGGACGGCATCGGCGACGTTGATCGTCCCCTCATACAGGGCGCGGCCGATGATCGCTCCGACCAGCTTCGGTTGTTGGCGCGAGACTTCTGTCAGTCGTTCGACATCGGCTAGCGTGGTGACTCCCCCGGACGCGATGACCGGCAGGCCGAGGTCCGCCAGCGCGAGCATGTCGCGGATCGTGGCTTCATCGACCCCCTGCATCATCCCGTCGTTGGCGATGTTCGTGTAGATGACCGCCGCCACGTCGAGGCCCACAAATTGGCGAGCCAAGTCGATCGCCGACGTTTGTGAGACGTCGAGCCAGCCCGCCGTCGCGACCATCCCCTCGCGTGCGTCGAGTCCCAGAGCGATGCGACCGGGGAAGAGCCGTGTCATGTCTCGAAACCACTCGGGCTGCTTGAGAGCTTGCGTTCCAATGATCGCTCGCTCGACACCAACATCGTCCAGCATCAGGCGGATCGACGCTTCGTCTCGCAAGCCGCCGCCGAGTTCACATGGGATCGACACCGCGCCGACGATGGCTCGGATCGCGTCCACGTTCACCGGCCGACCGGCCTTCGCGCCGTCGAGGTCCACCAAATGGAGCCGCGTCGCACCGCCGTCGGCCCAGCGACGAGCCATCTCGCCGGGATCGTTCGAGAAGACGGTCTCTTGAGCGTAGTCACCCTGTCGCAGGCGGACGCACTGGCCTCCACGAAGGTCGATGGCGGGGAGGATTTCCATGAGGTTGGTTCTATCGAGAGTAAGGAAGAGTGATGCTGGTAAACGAACGAATCGTGACTTCAATGATGCGGCCCCACCGGGTTCACCCCGGTGGCTCGCGGGTTTTTGCACGCCACGCGATGCCGCATTGAGTGTTGGCCAAATCGAGTGTCAACCAAATAGTGCAAAGACCTGATTCCATCGGGGCAAGCCCGCTGGGGAACGTTTCAAGACAGAGGCGAACGGCTCCGCGTCATAGCGCTGCGAAGTTCCCGAGCAGCTTCATGCCGACCTTCTGGCTTTTTTCAGGATGAAACTGCGTAGCGAACAGGTTGCCCCGTTCGACCATTGACGTGAACGGCAGGGCGTAATCGGTGCGAGCCGCGATGATCGACTCGTCACGCGGGGCGACATAGTAGCTGTGGACGAAGTAGACGGAAGCATCCGGCGCGAGGCCCTCCAGTAGCTTCGGCGAGCCGACCGCTTGGAGTGAGTTCCAGCCCATGTGCGGCACCTTCAGTCCCGGTTGAGCGGGGAATCGCAACACCTCTCCCGGCAAGATGCCGAGGCCGGGCCACTCGCCGTCTTCGTGACTCACGTCGAACAGCAATTGCAGACCGAGACAGATGCCGAGGAACGGCCGATCCGCCTGAACGTGTTCGCGAATCGGCTCGACCAATTCGAGTCGCTGCAATTCGTGAATGGCATCGCGAAACGCACCGACTCCCGGCAGCACCAGCTTCGTCGCGGCACGAACTTGCTCGGGACGAGTCACGATCTCGGCGGGCGAGCCGAGCTTTTCAAAGGCCTTCTGCACCGAACGCAGATTGCCCATTCCGTAGTCGATGATCGAGAGCATGTTCGGCACTTACTTTTTCCTGTTGAGATACGCCTCGCGCAGCTCGTTCACCATTTCGGTCATTGTCTGCCAGCGGTCGCGCGGGTCGAGAGCCAGTCCCTGCATGATCGCGTCGGCGACGCGCGGGTCGATGTCGGGAACGTGTTTGCGGATGTCGTCCGGCGGCGAGTTGATGTGTTGGAGAACGGCGTCCAAAGTCTCGGCCGCCTCCCAAGGAAGACGCTTGGCGTACATTTCGTAGCAGGTGACCGCATACGAAAAGACATCGATCCTCTGGTCGGTCCGTTGCCGCTTGATGAGTTCCGGAGCCATGTAGTTGGCGGTCCCGGTCCGGTTGCCCGGCGCTTGGAACTCGGGAATGTTGGGCACGACCAACCCGAAGTCGATCAGCTTGATGGAGTACTCTTGGTCGAGGATCACGTTGCGAGGACAGATGTCGCGGTGAATCCAGTTCTGCTTGTGGAAGTACTCGATCGCCTCGCCCAACTCGACGACCATCCGCAGGCGGTTCCGCTTCATCACTTCGTTCTGAACATCGACGAGATAGCTGAGGCTGACCCCCTCGACAAACTCCATCACAAGGTATTGTTCGTTGTTCGTCGTGATCCCGAACTCGTAGGTCTGGACGACGTGCGGATGCTTGAGCGAAAGAGCGACCTCACCCTCACTCGGCTTCTTCGTCTTGATGCCGATGAAGCGCGATTCGAGCCGCTTGGTCTTGTCGATGTCGAGCAGCTTCAACGCGACGGTCTTCCCCGTGCGCCCATCGATGGCACGCCAGACTTTCGACATGCTCCCCTGGCCGACTCGACTGACGAGTTGGAACCGGCGGTTGATGTCGAGCTTCACCACCTTGGGCGTGGGGTTCAGCAGCTTCTTAAGAAAGTCGAACATGGAGATACCGGGCGGAGAGGAGGCAGGCGGGGGGCTGGAAGTGTTCGAGGTTCGGCCACACCAACCCGAAGCGTAAGCGAGGACGTTTTTACGACAGGGAAGGAGATACGCGAGGGCGAACGAATTGGGGGGCGAGGGGACAACGTCGAGCTTCGTCCTCCCTCACGCTTCGGGTGGGTGATTGGCAATCACATCTCACAGTAGTCGATCAAGCGTGAGAGTTCTGTCCGCAGATCGGGCCGCGCGACGATGCGATCGACGAAGCCGTGTTCGAGCAGGAACTCGCTGGTCTGAAAGCCCGCCGGGAGGTCGATACCACAGGTTGCCTTCACGACGCGCGGACCAGCAAATCCGATCAGCGCTTTTGGCTCCGCGATGGTGATGTCTCCGAGTGACGCGAAGCTCGCTGCGACGCCCCCCATCGTGGGATTTGTGAGGACCGAGATGAACAGACCGCCCGCTTCCTGATAGCGAGCGAGTGCCGCCGACACCTTGCCCATCTGCATCAGCGACAAGATTCCCTCGTGCATCCGGGCACCGCCACCGGAACCACTGAGAATCACGAGCGGCAACTTCATTTCAGTCGCCGCCTCCACAGAGCGTGTCAGTTTTTCACCGACCACCGAACCCATGCTCCCCATGATGAAGGCGGAGTCGGTGAGAGCGAAGACCAGCGGGCGGCCGCGCATGTAACCGCGTCCGGCGATGCACGCCTCGGTCAAACCGGACTTCTTTTGCTCGGCTTTCAGTCGATCCTTGTACGGCTTGGTATCCACAAAGCCGAGCGGATCTTTGGGACCGAGTCCCGCGAACCACTCTTCAAAACTGTCTTCGTCCAAGAGCTGTTCGATGCGAACGCGACCGGGGACGATGAAGTGGTGACCGCACTCGGGGCACAGGAACAGGTTCTTTTCGACCTGCTTGCGAAAGACCGTACTCTTGCAAGAGTCGCAGGCGATCCACAGCCCTTCGGGAACGCCGCGTTTCGTGCGCGGAGCTTCCCCGTTTTGTTCGACGCTGATCTGTTCGGTTTCGGTGGGTGTTGCGGCACTCATCGTGAAGCGGCTCCTGCCAATCGGGCGAGATTTTGACGGGCCGCAGTATAGTTTGGCTCGTCGAAAATGGCACTGCCCGCGACGAAGACTTGGCACCCGGCGGCCGCGGACTGTGCGATCGTGTCAGCGGCAATCCCGCCGTCGATCGACAGCAACGTCTGCGGTCCCACGAGCTGCTTGAGTCGCCTGACTTTATCGAGAACTTCCGGCATGAACTTCTGCCCGCCAAACCCCGGCTCGACACTCATCGTCAATACGAGGTCGCAGTCGTTGAGATAAGGCTCGATGGCGGAGACCGGCGTCTTCGGATTGATTGCCAGCCCGGCCTTTCGCCCCGCCGCACGAATCCGCTGCAACAGAACCGTCGGTTCGGGAACGGCCTCGATATGAAACGTGATCGCGTCGCAGCCCGCCTTGAGATAGCCGTCCAAATATTTGGCCGGATCGGAGATCATCAGGTGCGCGTCGAAGAAGGCTTTGGTGCGAGGCCGAATCGCCTGGATAACCATCGCCCCATAAGACAGGTTCGGAACGAAGTGCCCGTCCATCACGTCCCAGTGAAACCACGCGGCCTGCGCGGCGTCGAGTTGCTCGACCTCACGCAGCATGTCGCCGTAATCGCACTTCAACATGGACGGGGCAATGATCGGTGGGGGGGCGGACCAGTGTGTCATGGCGAGTTCCGGTCGGAGAAAACTTTGTGCAGGGGAAGAACTTGTCCACGAACAACACCAACGCTGCGGGTTCGTGTTGGCGTCAGACTGAAACGGGGATCGGCTGTTGCGGAGGGAATGTCACTTTGAGATAGATTTCTGAGAGTGGCAAGGTGCAATCGAGTGACTGGACCGTTAGCACGGCGGACAAGCCCGTCACGTCTTCGAGTTGCCAAACACCGTCTGGGCCTCGTGAAAAACGTTCGATGTGCGGTTCGACTTGATCGACCACGATGTATTCTCGCAGCGATTCGATCTGGCGGTAGTGGTGGAACTTGGTGCCGCGATCGAAGTCGGCCGTCGATTCCGACAAGACCTCAATCACAACGAGCGGGTTCGTGAGCGTGTCCAATCCCTTGTCTTCAAACTGCGGCTCCGAGCAGACGGCGACGACATCGGGATAAACGTAAGGGCCGTTTGGAATCCGGGTTCGCATCTCGCTGGAATAGACCTCGCACGGCTTGTCCTTCATCTGCTGGCTGAGTTCGCCCGCGAGGTTTGTCACGATCAGGTTGTGATTTCGCGAGGCTCCTGCCATCGCGAAGATTTCACCGTTGTAGTACTCGCTCTTGCGCGTGGCTTGCCGCTCAAACGCGAGATACTCCTCCGGTGTGATGCGACGAATGAGCGCGACAGACATGGGGGAACTCCCAAGTGAGGTCGTTTAACCGCGTGGGCAACGCCTCGCGCGTTGATGAAGGTAGACGCCTGTTTTACCACTCGACGCGTGGGGCGTTGCCCGCGCGGTTAACAGCCTGTTGAAGACCCCGTAGCACAGGCGGCTCGCCTGTGTTTTCTAACTAGAAATGCAAGCAGGCGAGCCGCCTGCTCTACGTTGTCAGCAGGCTGCTAAGCGAAACGCCTGCACTATGAAACAGCCCGGATGCAGTGTTGCAACCGGGCTGTTGATGACTCAAATCGACCTCGGTGGAACGAGCCGTCACTTGTCGGTCGGGTTGATGATCTTGAACGTCGTCGCAGCCGCTGCCGCACCAACAAAGTTGGCGACGAGAAAGATCCAAATGTTGGACCACGCGGACAGGTTCATGATCGAGATGCCAACGGCCACGGCGGGGTTAAAGGCTCCTCCCGAGATGCCGCCGACGGAGAAGGCTCCCGCCATCACCGTCATGCCGATCGCCAGCCCGTAGAACGAGTTGTTGGCCGTTGCCTTGCAGGTGGCCACGTTGAGCACGACGTAGCACAGGGCAAACGTGAAGAGGAATTCCGCCAACAGCGCCTGCGGGACGACGGCCGACAGATCCTTCGCCGTTTGAGCGACCGGATAGAGGAACTTCACGATGAGCGCCGCGGCCGAAGCCCCGGCGACCTGCGACGCCATGTATGGTCCCACGTCCGACACCGGGCACTTGCCGCGGAGCATCACCGCCAGCGTGACGGCCGGGTTGTAGTGTGCCCCCGAAACGTGACCGCCCGCGAAAATCATGACCATCAGCGCCGCACCGATGGCCAGGGGTGGCAGCGATGCTCCACCGATCACACTGCAACCGATCGTCAGCACCAAGAAGAACGTGCCGATAAACTCTGTCAGATACTTGTTCACGCCCAACCACCTTTCGAGTGAAGTGAGGCCCTTCAACCGACTCGGAAGCGACCGCACAGACCTTCTGAACGGCAATCAAAACGGCCACGGCGGGGAGAGACTCTGCTCTCCCCGCCGTGGCCCAAAACTCGCAGAGTCTTACAGACCCTTGTCGATCATGAGCTTCAGCAGATCGCCAACGCGATTGCTGTAGCCCCATTCATTGTCATACCAGCTCACCAGCTTGAAGAACTTGCTGTTCAGTTCGATGCCCGAACTCTTGTCGAAAATAGAAGACGACTTGCTGTGGATGAAGTCGCTGCTGACGACTTGTTCGTCGGTGAATTCGAGGACACCCTTGAGATAGGTTTCGCTCGCCCGCTTCATCGCGGCAACGATCTCGGCGTAGCTCGTTTCCTTGGCGGTCTTAAACGTCAGATCGACGACCGACACCGTCGGGGTCGGAACGCGGAAGGCCATTCCGGTCAGCTTCCCCTTCACGGCGGGGCAGACGAGCGACACGGCGATCGCGGCACCGGTCGAACCGGGGATGATGTTTTGAGCGGCAGCGCGGCCACCCTTCCAGTCCTTCTTACTCGGGCCATCGACCGTCTTTTGAGTAGCCGTGTACGAGTGAACGGTCGTCATCAGACCTTCTTCGAGTCCGAATCCTTCCTTCAACAGCACATGCACGAGCGGCGCGAGGCAGTTCGTGGTGCAAGAGGCGTTCGAGACGATGTTGTGCTTGGCGGGATCGTACTGATCGCTGTTCACGCCCATCACGATCGTGATGTCTTCGCCCTTGGCCGGAGCCGAGATGATGACTTTCTTCGCACCGGCGGTGATGTGACCCTTGGCCTTTTCGGCTTCGGTGAACAAGCCCGTCGATTCGATGACGACATCGACCCCGAACTTGGCCCACGGGAGTTCTGCCGGAGTCTTGGCACTCACGACATGAATGTCCTGTCCATTGACGACGAGGACATCATCTTCCGCCTTATCGGGGCTGGACTTCTTGGAACCGACTTCGCCTGCGAAGCGGCCTTGCGTCGTGTCGTACTTCAACAAGTAAGCGAGATTGTCGGCGGGAACGATGTCGCCCACAGCCACAACCTGCACGTCCTTGCCTACCAGACCTTGCTCGCACATTGCCCGAAACACCAGCCGCCCAATGCGGCCAAAACCATTGATCGCAACCTTCACCGTCACTATGCACACTCCTGAACGATAGACCGGCTGAAGCTTCTGTTCCTGTCCGCCTGATGCCGAATCCGCCGACGTGCGGCATGGGCCCGTGTCGGCGATCCAGTTCAGTTCTGCGCGGAGACCAGCGTCGAAAACCGACGCCGCACAACATTCACAAGTCGTGCCATGCACAAGACTTCAGCCAGTGACGGGCGGGAGTATAGTTGCGGCCTCATTACCGGACAAGCATTCGCAACCATGACCACTCGCCCATATCAACCCTCACCAAGGGGATCGATCAGCGACGAGTTGAACGGAACGAGCCAACTCCCCTGAATGCCGACGCCCCTGTGAGTCGATTAAGTGGGCTAGCCGAGGAAAGTAGACCAGTCACTCCGTGACTGAAAGACTTTTGTTTCGCAATTGACCACGGCTTTAAACGACGGAGCTTGGCCGGGAGCCAATGCCAGGAGCTAAGCTCGCATGATGTCTAACGACAACCTCGCAACATGGGTCGATCACGGGTGGGAAGCCCTCACGCTGGCGAGACTCCTCGTTTCCGAATTGGCATTCGACACGACGTGCTCGGTGCGGGCGACTCCTCTCGGACAGCGCCTGACAGAATTGGCAGCCGGGTTTGACCGTTGCAATCAACCGTCCGCAGTGCGACTCGCCTCCGGGCTGGCCGAAGCCTTTACGGAGTTTGGCCGTTCCAATTTGGCCCCGTCCGAATCGGTGCTCGATGTGATTGAGAGGGCGACCCAGGAGTTCGGCGACATGCTGGTGGAACTCGACGCCACCGGACAGGCCGCCAGTTCCGAGCCGAGTCGGGCGACGGTTCGATTGGAAGCGGAAGCTGCACGCCAGCGGAGCTTGAGGCAGGAGCAGGATTCACCGAGAACGTCCGTGCGAATGGATCATTCACCGCCGACCACAAAATTCCCGGACACGATCACAACGATGCGCGACGCGATACAGACTGGCGAGCGAATCTTCTTGGCGAGCGAGTCTCTGTGGAAGCGGCTGCAATCCGACAACGTTTCGCCGTATATGACCTCCGTGTCGCGCATCCATCACCTCGCGGAAACACTGCGCGGACAACTGCTCCAGATCGTCGATCCGACGCACGCGGAACAAACGGAAGACGATCAACACGCCGCCGTTCAGCCCGCTTTCGATGTGGCATTGGAAAGAGGCGACCACCTCGACACACCGATCGAAGTTGAGGCGAACATCACCGAGTTGTTCCCGCTGACACTCGACCGATGCCAGTCGGCTGCGTCGGCCGAACAATCGAGCGTCAGACCGAAGCGGAACAATCACGTCGCCCCTGCAATCCCGTTCTTAGGGCGACAGCCACAGGTCGTTGTCGTCGATGAGTCTCCTTTCTTCCGGATGCTGCTCCGCTCGGCCATCGAAGCGGCGGGACATCAGTCTCGCGTCCTCAATGACATCGAGATGGATGGTGCTTTCTGGAATGAGACCTCAGACGCAAGTTTCATCGCGACCGAATTCACCGCCGAGGACATCGTCGTCTGGAGTGGAGTGAATTCCCCCGAGCGAACCGCGCGGTTCGTCGATTGGGCACAGACTCGCGACTCCGATTCCACGCCGACGCTGATTCGCCTACTGGATGGGCCACACGCAGCCGAGCCTCCCTCGCCCGCGTTTCATCGCACGCTCCTTCGCAACCAGATTCCCGAGTTGCTCAGCGCCATTGATGACAAGCTCGGCCCCCACTGCCGCTCGTCTCACGCCGCGGCCAATTCGACTGGCTGAGCGAGCGTGATCGTGAGCGACATGAGTTGCGTAGACAACCGGCAACAAATCGCTCACCCAATGTAGACGAGTCACTCCGTGACTCGAAGATTCCGGCCTCGGAGTGACAGGTCTACTCTGTTTTTCCGCTCACGCTTCCCCAAGAGAAATTCGCTTCACGTCGCGTGCTGCTGAAGGTCGGCCAAGCCCTTGCGGTGGCAGAAGTCTCCAAACGCTTCACCGGGCAGGCGGTTGGCTTTGTAGTGCTGGAGTGGAGCGACCAGTGTCGCGGCGATGTCGGCTTGTGGCACTGAGTCTTTGTAGATGAACGCGAGTCGCGTCCCTTGGGCGTTGCCGCCGAGATAGACCGTGTACTTGCCCAGCGCGCCGCCCACTCCCGCCTGTTTGCCGACAAGGCCGATGTCGGGCGTGTACGGCCGCGCACAGCCGTTCGGGCAGCCGGTCATGTGGACCGAAATGCGATCCCCCTTGATCCCGAGCTTTGCCATCTCGACCTCAAGTTCATCGATGATCGAGGGCAGGGCGCGCTCGGCTTCCGTGATCGATAATCCGCACGTGGGAAACGCCGGGCAGGCGATCGAATAGCGACGCAGCAGCGTCAGTTCGTGATCCTGCTTAATGCCGTGATCGGCGAGCAGCGCGATGATGTCGGCCTTGTCCTGGGGGTCGATGTTGCACAGCAGGACCGCTTGCAGGGCGGTCAATCGCGTTTCCATGCCGTACTTGGTGAGGATCGCGCGCAAGCCAGACTTGATCCGCAACGAACCTTCATCCTTGATGCGGCCGCATTCAATGTTGATGCCGAGGAACAGCTTGCCATCCCCCTGCTCGTGCCAGCCGATGTGATCGTCCACGTCGGTGACATCGATGTCGCGCGGACCCGGCAGCGATTGGCCGAAGTATTCTTCGACCTTCGTCTTGAACCAGTCGAGGCCGTGGTTGTGGATCGTGTACTTCAACCGAGCGACCTTGCGGTCCTCGCGGTTTCCAAAATCGCGCTGCACTTTGACGATCGCCTCGGCCACCTTCACGACTTGATCCGGTGTGACGAACGCCAGCTTCTGAGCGATCGCGACAAACGTCTTCTCCGCAGAAGGCGTCTTCCCCTGACCACCGCCGACCAGCACGTTGTAGCCGACGATCTGCCGCGTCCCGGCCGCGTCCGGTTCGACGATCGCGAGGAACCCGAGGTCCTGCGTGTAGATGTCGATGCAGTTGTCTTCGGGCAGAGCGATCGCCGTCTTGAATTTGCGAGGCAGATAGACCGTCCCGTAGATCGGCTCATCCACGGGAGCGAACCCCGTGGCGACGTTCGTCTTCTCGCCCGCTTCGTCCGTCAGCCAGATCTCGTGATAGGCGGTCGTGCGCGGCTTGAGGTGCGCCGCGATCGCGTCGGCCATCGCTTGCATCTGATCGTGAACGAGATCGTTCTTAATCGGAGCCGGGCAGCACATCACGTTGCGTTCGACATCCCCGCACGCGGCCAGCGTGGTGAGCAGCGTGTCATTCAGACCTCGCACCGCCGTCTTCAAGTCGTGTTTGAGAACGCCGTGCAGTTGGAAGCCCTGCCGCGTAGTGACGCGCAACGTTTCGTTGGCGTACTGGTCGCACAGATCGAGGTGCGCGAGGAACTGTTTCGCAGAGACCTTCCCGCCGGGAACGCGCGTGCGCACCATGAAGATGTACTGCTTCCCCTTCGCGGTCCCGTCGTCGTTCTTCGCCTTGCGAACGTCGCGGTTGTCCTGCTGGTAGATGCCGTGATTCTTGATGAGATGCTCCGAGTCCTTGCAGAACTCGTGATCGTGAAGCAGTTCCTCGGCGAGCGTTCCTCGCAGTTGGTGGCTTCCCTCCTTGATGACTTCCACGGCCGAACGCTTCACTTCGTCTGACATGAACTGGCTTCCTCTCGCTTTGCCAAAATAGGAGCAGCAACCGCCCCCAATCACTCAAAAACACGCTGTTCGGCTCGGGTCGCCCGACCCCACCGAAACGCCCGACCGCAGGTCCCCTCGACATGGGGTGGCGGAGTATACCGGCGAGGTCAAATCCTGACCAAGCCGGGTTGCGAACGGATCAGGACCATCGCCCATTTCAGGTTGGGTGCCACGGTCACGGAGTCCTCGACGTGGCCGTGTGACCGGGAAATCGGCTCGGTGTTCTCACTCGACGTTCTCACACGACCACGTCGAGGACTCCGTGATCGTGGCACGCGTTTCCCAAATTCAACAAGGCGACGGCCCTGCGAACGGATCGAAGAAAGTCTGACTCGCAAGTGAAGACTCTCCTGCCACCCACCACTCAGCCAATGAACAGCGGTCGCATGTGCCGCTCGTAGATGTTCTCGGTCACCTGCTTCGCGACGATCGCTTCGTTGGCTTTCAACAAGTCGGTGTAGCGTGTCCCCGCCTTGGCCGCGATCTTGAACGAGACGTGCAGCAACTGTCGGACGTGCGCGTTGAACTCGGGATGACTCTGAATATGCCGCAGCGCACTGGCAAGCTGCGGGCCGGTCCAACTATTCACCGTCGCGGTCGTCGGCAGCTTGGAGCGGTCAATGTCGATCACGCTGGCGTAAGGGGCACACAATTCATCGACGTGCTCCAGCGAGTACGCGTAAATTTCCTGAGCCAGTGCCAGCCCGTCGCCGCCCGCCTCGGCCAACCCGATCAACTCTTCGAGCCATGTCGTCCCCGCCGTCTTCACATGCAGCCCGGCTCCGGTGCGAGCGAGTGCCCGGCGGATGATCGGGTACAGCGAGAACTTGTCGCTGCCGCTATGCACGCTGAGCTTGAGGTTCGCGGGCAAGCCGTACTGCCGCACCGCATGGGCGATTACGGCGAGATCGTCGTTGAACTCCTTCTCAAACTGCACGAGATCGCCGACGTAATCGACTCCCTTGTTGAACCGCCCGGTGAACTTCGGAGCGATCGTTTGCAGCTTCACGTTCTCATCAGCCAACGCGGCCAGAATGATCAGCAACTCGGGCGGAGTCTGCGGCGCATCGGTCTCGTCCATCGAGACCTCGGCGATGATGTTGCCTTCGCCCTTTGCCGCGACGATGTGCCGGTAAATCTTCCCCGCATCTTGCACCGCCAGCAGATACTTCGCCGCAACGCGTTCGACATCGGCTTGAGTCACCGTCAATGGAGCGCTGACTCCGATAATGCTCAGCGTGCCCACCAACTCCGTGTGCCTCGCCACAAACGCCGCGACATCCGCTGCGGCCGCCGGTTTGCCGATCGAATCCGCAACATCAATCGTGAAGAAGTCCGAGCAACTCATGAAGCGGTCCACCGTCTCCAGCCGGATATGGTCCGCATCGACGTGCCAACCCTTGCTCCAACCGAGTTCCTTGACCGCAGCCTGCGCGGCATCGAACACGCTCTGCGGTTCTGACCCGATGAACGTGTGCTCGCGATTGGACTTGTTCCAAACCGGAGCGACATCAATGCCATCCTTCGCCAGCATCTGAAAGGCCCGCAATTGCGCCTTCGCCTGATGAGCAAACCGGTCACCAACACCAAACGAAAACCGTTCCAACATGAGCATTCAAAGTTCTTTCCAGATGAAGTTCAGCTTGAGACTTCGCCCCAAGACTCGACCAAACACACTCGGTGTGGAGTCTTGAATGACGATGAATGAGACGGGGGCCCGCTCCACCTAACGAAGGCGGGAGTTCGACAAGTCGCGGCCATTCTGATTCAAACTGCCGAGGCTCGCAAACCACCACGCTCCGGCACCGGAACCACGGGTGCAGTCGCCCATTCGTGGTAGCCCTGTCGCTCCGCGACAGGCAGCGCGAACTCGCGAGCGGTGTTTGCCGTTGATTCGAGGCGACTCGACAGATCGAAGTCACGCACGTCGCGACATGGCAGACCACGACGTATAACCTCACCGTGAGCATCCGGCGGCCGATTTCGGCCGCCCGTTTTTTTGAGACACGCCGAACCACGGTCGGCCAAACAACATCTCACCCATCGAATTTCAGAGAATCCAATCACCCATGTTTGAACAAGCCTTCAAGAACATCGACGACGTCCTCTGGAAAGAGGCCGGGTGTTCCAGTGAGTTGGACTACACCGAGCAGACCTCTTGGCTGCTGTTCCTGAAATACCTCGACGGGTTGGAGCAGGACAAGGCGGACGAAGCCGCGTTGGAGGGGAAGAAGTACGCCTTCATTCTCGACAAGCCGTATCGTTGGGACGAGTGGGCCGCTCCGAAGGGCAAGGACGGCGGGATTGACCACAACCAGGCGATGACCGGCGACGACCTGCGGGACTTCGTCAATCAGAAGCTGTTTCCGTATCTGCATGGCTTCACGCAGAAGGCCAGCGGGCCGAACACGATCGAATACAAGATCGGACAGATTTTTGGGGAGATCAAGAACAAGATCCAAAGCGGCTACAACCTGCGGGAGATCCTCGACCACATCGACGAACTGCGGTTCCGTTCGCAGACCGAGAAGCACGAGCTGAGCCACCTGTACGAAGCCAAGATCAAGAACATGGGCAACGCCGGGCGGAACGGCGGTGAGTATTACACGCCGAGGCCGCTCATTCGGGCGATTGTGAAAGTCGTGCAGCCCAAGCTCGGCGACAAGATTTACGACGGCGCGGTTGGCTCGGCGGGCTTCTTGTGCGAAGCCTACGACTACCTCAAGCAGACTCATCCCAAACGGACCACCTCGCAGGACAAGACGCTGCAAGAAAAGACCTTCTACGGCAAAGAGAAAAAGTCGCTGGCCTACGTCATCGCGATCATGAACATGATCCTGCATGGCATCGAAGCGCCGAACATCGTCCACACGAACACGCTGACTGAGAACCTCGCCGACATTCAGGAGAAGGACCGCTTCGACGTAGTGCTGGCCAATCCGCCGTTTGGCGGCAAGGAACGGAAAGAGGTTCAGCAGAACTTCCCGATCCGCACGGGCGAGACCGCGTTCTTGTTCTTGCAGCACTTCATCAAGATTCTGAAGGCGGGCGGACGGGGCGGCGTGGTCATCAAGAACACGTTTCTCTCCAACACCGACAACGCCTCGGTGAGTCTGCGGAAGCTGCTGTTGGAAAGCAGCAACCTGTACGCCGTGCTCGACTGCCCCGGCGGCACGTTTCAGGGGGCGGGCGTGAAGACCGTCGTGCTGTTCTTTGAGAAGGGAGCACCGACGCGGCAGGTCTGGTACTACCAGCTCGACCCCGGCCGCAACATGGGCAAGACGAACCCGCTCAACGACGACGACCTCGCCGAGTTCATCGAGTTGCAGCCGACCTGCGCCGACTCGCCGAAGTCGTGGAGCGTGGAGGCCGCCACAATCGACCCGACAACGTTCGACCTCTCGGTGAAGAACCCCAACGGCGGCGAGGAAGTGACGCACCGCAGCCCGGAAACGATCATGGACGAGATCGCCGCGCTGGACGCTGAGAGTGCCGAAGTCCTGCAAACGATTCGAGGGCTGCTATGAAAATCACCAAGACGTTTTTTGAAGACATCCGCAAGCTGATTGTTACCGCCCGGACCACGGTCGCTCGTGGCGTGGACCTCGTGCAGGTCCACACCAATTTCGAGATCGGCCGGCGCATCGTCGAGCAGGAGCAGCGAGGCAAGGATCGGGCGGCTTATGGGAAAGAGATTCTCAAAGCCTTGGCGATGCGGCTCACCGACGAATTCGGCAGGGGATACTCATGGACTAATCTCGAATACATGCGGAAGTTCTTTTTGCTCTACCAGGGCCGAATGCCAATTTCCCAGTCGCCGACTGGGAAATTGGCGTCGCCACAGAAATCCCAGTCGCTGACTGGGAAATCACCCAAGAGCCAGAAAGCGCAGACAGCGTCTGCGCAATCTACTGCCGACGAGATTGGTCAGTCACTGACTGACCAATTCCCAATCGCCCAGACGCTGTCTGGGCAATTCGCCTCTTCGAGCACCATCCACGTCAAGCCGTTTACGCTGAGTTGGACGCACTACGTCTTCTTGCTCAGCATCAAGAATCCCGACGAGCGCAGCTTCTACGAAATCGAAGC
>Ga0114966_10002377_pt1 | contig 16797 bp, 18 predicted proteins | sample M_130207_XF_Meta_FD_87029 | JGI IMG/M metagenome (GOLD analysis project Ga0114966, IMG submission 87029) | Freshwater microbial communities from Lake Montjoie, Canada to study carbon cycling - M_130207_XF_MetaG | ecosystem: Environmental > Aquatic > Freshwater > Lake | place: Lake Montjoie...
CGGCAAGCGCGGCGGCTGACGGACTGTTCGTGCCGCTGCACACCTGGACGAGCGCCCGCTACGCCATTCCCCTCCCCGAGGGCCATCGCTTTCCGATCTCCAAGTACGCGCAGCTCCGCGACCGGGTGATTGCCGATGGCCTGGTGCCCGCCGACCATCTTCACGAACCGGAGCGCGCCACGCACGAGGAGCTGACGCGTGTTCACGACGCCGCGTATGTGGACACCGTCCTCCACGGCACGCTCTCCGCGACTGCCCAGCGCACCGTGGGCTTCCCGTGGTCCCCAGCGCTCGCTGAGCGCTCGTTGCGCGCCGTCGGGGGAACCATCGCTGCCGCGCGCGCGGCGCTCACGAACGGTGTGGCGATGAACCTCGCCGGTGGCACCCATCACGCATTCCCGTCGCACGGCGAAGGATTCTGCGTCTTCAACGACGTGGCAGTCGCCATTCGCGTGCTCCAACGTGACGGGCTGATCGCGCGCGCCGCGGTCGTGGATCTTGATGTGCATCAAGGGAACGGCACACACGCGATCTTTGCCGGCGATCCCTCGGTGTTCACCTTTTCGATGCATGGCGGGCGGAACTATCCGTTCCGCAAAGTCGCCGGCACGCTCGACGTGGAGCTCGACGACGGCACCGGCGATGCGATCTACCTCGAGCTCCTGCGCACGCACCTGCCGCGCGTGCTCGAGGCGTCACGCCCCGACTTAGTGTGCTTCTTGGCTGGCGCTGATCCCCATGAGGGGGACACGCTCGGTCGCCTCACGCTCTCCTTCGACGGGCTCAAGGCCCGGGACTATTTCGTGCTCGAGTCGTGCCGGGACATCGGCATCCCCGTGGCGATCACCATCGCAGGTGGCTACGGCCGCGATATCGACGACTCGGTTCAGGTGCACCTCAACACGGTGGGGATCGCCGCGTCATTCGTTTAGTCTTCTCAGGAATGGCCCCGCACTCGATTCCCGCACCGCGCACCGACGGCTTCACGACCACCACCGACATCCCCCTGTATTGGGCGCGATGGGGGGCCGAGGGCGTCGATCCTGTTGTCGTCCTGCATGGCGGCCCGGGCGCGTCGCACGACTACCTGCTCCCGCAGCTGCTCGACATCGCCGCAACCCACGACTGCCTGTTCTACGACCAGCGCGGCGGCGGACGGAGCAAAACAGACGACCGCACCCCAATCACCTGGGAGGTGCAGGTTGCCGACCTCGCGCGCGTGCTCGCCGAACAGGGTGAACACGAGCCAACAATTGTCGGCTATTCGTGGGGTGCACTCCTCGCGATGCTCTACACCATCGAGGCCGCTGCGGGACGCGTGGCACCACTCCCCAAGCGCCTCGTGCTGCTCGACCCAGCCCCCATCTCGCGCGCCTGGCGCGGAGAGTTTGAGCAGGAGTTTGCCGCGAGGCAGAACGGCTCCGCGGTCACCGCGCTCCGCGCCGAACTCGCCGCTTCGGGGCTGCGCGAGGCGAATCCCGACGCGTATCGCCAGCGCACCTTCGAACTGAGCGTCGCGGGCTATTTCTCTGATCCCCATCGGGCCACCGAACTCACGCCATTTCGAGTCACGGGTCGCGTGCAGCAATCGATCTGGGAAAGCCTCGGCGACTTCGACCTGACCCCGGCCCTCCACAATCTCCGAGCGCTGCGAATCCCCACGCTCATCGTACACGGACGGCAGGATCCGATCCCGCTTGCCTCCTCCCAAGCTGCCGCCGTGGCAATGGGTGCCGCTCTGGTGACGCTGGAGGACTGCGGCCACGTGCCCTATGTTGAACAGCACGAACAACTCATGGCGGCGATTCGAGCCCATCTTGGATAAGCGTCGCTTCAACGGCCGGCGCCGCGCAACGAACGAGATCAGTATCACAAATCGCTACAGGCATGAACACTAGGATGGCCGTGACCAAGAAACGCGCGAAGGCTACACCGCGGCGGCGTGGCGCGGCGCTCGCGCAGCACGCCGCAGACATCGGCACGCGCCTCGCGGCGCTCTACCCCGACGCGCACTGCGAACTCGACTACCAGACGCCGCTCCAGTTGCTCACGGCAACCATCCTTAGCGCGCAGTGCACGGACAAACGCGTCAACATGGTCACCCCCGCACTCTTTGAGCGCTTCCCCACGGCCCGCGCCCTGGCCGATGCGCCGCTGCCAGAGATTGAAGAGCTAGTCCGAACCACCGGGTTTTACCGCAACAAAGCCAAGAACATTCAGGGCATGGCACGCGCTCTGGTCGAGCACCACGACGGCGAAGTTCCGACCACGATGGAGGAACTCGTCGTATTGCCGGGGGTCGGACGAAAGACGGCCAACGTCGTCCTCGGAAATGTCTTCGGCATCAACGCAGGGGTCGTCGTGGACACTCACGTCGCCCGACTCAGTACCCGCTTCGGCCTCACCGGCGAGACCGACCCGGTGAAGATCGAACAGGCACTTATCCCACTATTTCCGCGAGAACAATGGACGATCTTGTCCCACTGGATGATCTGGCACGGACGCCGCGTGTGCGACGCGCGGAAGCCCCGCTGCTCCGAATGCACACTCCGCGACATCTGCCCCTCGGCGGCCGCATGACGCGCCGCCTCCTCATCAGCGCAGTGCTCCTCGGCACGGCCTGTTCGCCGCCCCCCAAACCGGAGCCTGCGCCGGCGCCCGTCCCCGCGACATCCGTGGTGCCCACCGGCAGCGATCTCTGCTACCTCACGGTCGCTGAGGCGCTCAAGAAGCCGGATATTCCGGCGGAGAAGATCGCCGAGCCGATCGAAATGAAACCGCCGGCATTCAAGGCTCCGTATCCTAAGGGTGTGTTTCAGGGGAAGGGGAACTGGATGCAAATTCGCATTCACGTGCTGGTCGACACCCTCGGCAAGGCGGACATGACCACCTTTGTGGTGGATTCCACCTCCCATCCGTGGTTCGCCACGCAGGTGAAGGCTGCGGTCGGGAAATGGACCTTCCGACCAGCCGAGAAGAGCGGGTGCAAGATCCCCCGGAACTACCAGCTCGGTATCACCATGGGTACAAAAACCACCAAGTAGTGCCAACCGAACCACATTCTCATTAGGATTCAGCCATGTCAAAGACCGCCACGTTCGAAACCAATCTGGGCACCATCGTCGCTGAGCTCTATGAGACCGACGCGCCCCTGACCGTTGCCAACTTAGAGAAGCTCGCGAACAGCGGCTACTACGATGGCCTGAAGTTCCACCGCGTGATTGCCGACTTCGTCGTGCAGGGCGGCTGCCCGAACACCGGGAAGTCCCCCAAGGGCCCGCCGGGCACCGGTGGTCCAGGGTGGACCATCAAGTGCGAGACCGCTGGGAATCCGCGCATCCACGAAGTGGGCTCGCTCTCCATGGCGCATGCCGGCAAGGACACCGGCGGCAGCCAGTTCTTTATGGTGCTGAGCGAAGACAACACCCGTCACTTGAACGGCGTGCACACCGTCTTCGGCAAGATCACCACTGGGCTCGACGTGATGAAGAAGATCAAGCAGAACGACTCCATGACCACCGTTCGGGTCGCGTAAGCAGGCCCGCTCCTTCGCCATCGACTTCGAGGTCTTACGATGTCCGGAAACCACAAAGCGTCTGACAAAAACTCGGCCTTCACCGGTTTGATTTTCGGTGTCGTTGCAATTGCCGTCATTCTCTTCGCGACCGTCAAGCTGACCAATGCCCACTACGCGAGCGAGAAAGCCGAGGCAACGGCCGGCGCGGCCAAGTAGTCCGCTTCCTGCACCGCATGGCGGGGATGCATGACCTCCGCTGACGTAGTGATTGCGCGCCCTCCAGCCTCCGGCCGGGGGGCGCGCGTGCTTGGCGGTTGGCGATGCCGCCCGCGGGTTGACTTTACTGACTATCTGGTTAGTTATTAGGAGGCGCTATAGCCGCCATTTCTTTCCCAATTGCTGACTAAACGTTCAGTAACCTATGACCGAAGCAGCGCTTTCGATCGAGCACGCAAAGTTCCGGCGACAGCCCGAGGTGCGTCCAGGACAAATCCTCGACGCAGCCGTCAAGGTCTTCACTGACCGCGGCATCGCTGCTGCAAAACTCGAGGAAATCGCCACACTCGCCGGCGTGAGCAAAGGCACCATCTACCTCTACTTCCACAGCAAGGAAGAGCTCTTCCGCGAAGTCGTCCGCCAAAAAGTCGTGCCACTCCTCGCACTCGCCGACGAGAGAGTCACCGCCGAGTCTGCCACGGCCGCACTCCGAGCCTCGCTCGAACACCACTGGACATACATGGATCGCGACGACGCCGAAGGCTGGGTCCGGCTCGCGCTCCTCGAACTCCACAAGTTCCCCGACCTCGCACAGTTCTATCGCGACGAGGTCGTTAACCGCTCTAACGCAGTCCTCATCGGCATCATCGAACGGGGGATCGCCAGCGGCGAGTTCCGCCCGACCGACGCCGATGCCGCCGTGATGATGATCAAAGGGATCCTCCTCACGCACGTCATCTGGTGCGGCGCGCACTCGCCGAACCCAGCTATGCGCGCAAAACCGCGCGAACAGATCCTGCACGACATCATGGATTTCGTCCTCCACGCACTGCGCCCGGTCACACCGGTCGCGCGAACCGTCTTCGAATGAACACGACACGCTCAACCCCCCGCGAGATCCACGGGCTCCTCGCCCTCGGCCTGCTCACGATATCCTCGATGCAGCTCCTCGCGCAGACGCCCGTCACGCTCACGCTCGGCGGCGCCGCACGCATGGCCGCGCAAGGCAATGCGGCGCCGATCGCCGCCAAAGAGCGAGTGGCGCAAGCCGACGCCCGCGTGCGCCAACGGCTCGCGGATTTTCTTCCCAACCTTTCCGTTGGATTCAGCGACGTGGAGCGCAACTTCAACTCCGCCAGCATGGGGATCAGCTTCCGCGACGCCACCACGGGCAAGTTCCTCTTCGATCCAAATGGACAAGTGCTCGGACCGGTCCGCGCGTGGGACCTGCGCGGCACGCTGAGCCAGAAGATCTACGACTTCGGATCATTCGCACGACTCCGCGCGGCCCGGGCCTCGGTGTCCGCGGCCACCGCCGACGTCAGTGTCGCCTCGCAGCAGGCGGCCGCCATGGCCGCAGGCGCCTACGTGCGCGCCTCCCGCGCCGACGCGCAGTTGGGCGCCCGGATCGCGGACTCGACCCTCGCCGCAGAGCTGCTCGGGATCGCCCGCGACCAGCTCACGGCCGGCGTTGGCATCGCGCTCGACGTGACGCGGGCCCAGTCGCAGTTGGCAACCGCGCGTGCGCAGCTGATCTCTGCCCGCAACGAACGCAATCGAGCCCGACTCGAACTCAATCGCGCCCTTGGCATCCCCGCCGCGCAGATGGTGGTGCTGGCCGACTCCCTAGCCACGCTCTCCACGAGCGTCCCAGTCCCCGCCGAGCAGAGCGCGATCGACGTCGCGATGCGCGGCCGCGCGGAGCTGCGCTCCGCCGATGAGGCCACGCGTGTTGCCGAACGCCAGATCGACGCCCTCCGCTCGGAACGTCTCCCCTCGCTCGGTCTCTTTGCCGACCAAGGCTCCAACGGCAAAGGGCTCGAGCACATGATCCCCACGTACACCTGGGGCATCTCGCTTTCGGTCCCGGTCTTCGACGGGTTCCGCCGCGATGGACGTATCGACGAACAAGGCGCGGTGATCCGCGAGCTCGGCGTGCGTCGCAAGGACATCGCCGATCAGGCCGCGACCGATGTACGCGGCGCCCTGCTTGATCTGGCGTCCGCGCGCGAACAGCTCGCCGCACAAGAAGAGCGGCTCGCCCTCGCCAATCAAGAACTCGCGCAGGCGCGCGATCGCTTTACCGCCGGCGTGTCGGGGAACGCTGATGTGATTTCCGCATCGCTCACCCTGAATGCCGCACGCACACAACTCGTTGATGCCCGCGCCGCATACTTGGGCGCACGCCTCGCGCTCGCGCGGGCGCAGGGCAACGTGACCGAACTTCCGTAACCGACTTCCTCCCTGAGACGATACCGATGGCTTCCAACGTGACTCCCGACACCACCGCACCCGCCGCGCCGCAGAAGCGTGGCAAGATGCTCCCCATCCTTGGCACGCTCACCCTGCTCGGCTGCGTGTGGGCCGGCAAGACCTGGTGGTACAATCAGTCGCACCAGACCACGGAGAACGCGCAGGTGGACGGCTCCATCGTCCCCGTGCTTGCGAAGGTCGGCGGCTACGTGAAGGCCGTGCGCATCACCGAGAACCAGCCGGTGAAGCTCGGTCAGGCGCTGATTCAGATTGACGACGCCGAGTACGCGGTCCGCGTGCAGCAGGCGGAGGCAGAGCTCAGCGCGGCCGCCTACGTGGCGGGCGCCGGTGGGGTCGATGGACAGGCAGAGGCGCAGATTCGCGGCGCCGCGAGCCAGGGCCAAGTGGTGCAAGCGCAGATTCTTGCCGCCCGTGCCGCACAGGCAAAGGCGGCAGCGGATCTCGCGCGGATGAAGGAGCTGGTGGGCAAGCAGATTGTCTCGCGTCAGCAGCTCGACGCGGCGCAGGCTGCGTATGATCAGGCCAGTGCGCAGCTCACGGCCACGGAGCGTCAGGCGACGTCCGCGGCCGCCCAGCTCTCCAACGCCGAGATCGGATCCAAGTTCGCGCTCGCGCGCTATACCGGCGCGCAAGCCACGCTGAACAATGCGCGTCTGCAGCTCTCGTACACGAAGGTCGAAGCGCCGGTCACCGGCACCGTGAGTCGCAAGCAGGTGGAAGTCGGCCAGCTCGTGCAGGCGGGGCAGCCGCTGATGACTCTCGTCTCCGATAGCGCCGTGTGGATTACCGCGAACTTCAAGGAAACGCAGCTCGCGCTGCTCAAGGTCGGCCAGGTGGTGGATGTCGAGGTCGACTCGTATCCCGGGTGCACCGCGTCGGGGAAGATCGAAAGCGTGAGTGCCGCGACTGGCGCCAAGTTCGCCCTGCTGCCGCCCGACAACTCGACCGGCAACTTCACAAAGGTCGTGCAGCGCGTGCCGGTTCGCATTGCCATCACCAACGGGTGCGGCGCGGATCGTCCGCTGCGTCCGGGCATGAGCGTTACCGCCTCTGTCGTGACCAAGTAGTCCGATGGCCACCGCCGTCCATTCCGCCATCGGCGCGTCCGCCCCTCCCGCGCACATCGCCGAGGACAAATACAAGTACAAGTATCTCATCGCGATTGCGGTGACGATGGCGGCGATGCTCGAGCTGATTGACACGAGCATCGTCAACGTTGCCATTCCGCATATGATGGGAAATCTCGGCGCCACCCTCGACGAAATTTCGTGGGTGTCCACCGGCTACATCATCGCGAACGTCATCGTCATTCCGATGTCGGGATGGCTCGCGGCCTACTTCGGCCGACGGCGCTATCTCACCGGCTCGATCATGATTTTCGTGGCATCCTCGTTCTTCTGCGGCGCGGCGCACACCCTCGAAGGACTCGTCTTCTGGCGCGTCGTCCAAGGACTCGGCGGCGGCGCCCTGCTCTCCACGGCGCAGTCCACGCTGTGGGAAGCGTTTCCGCCTAAGGAAGTCGGCATCGGACAAGCGATGTTCGGCGTGGGCGTCATGGTTGGCCCGACGCTCGGCCCGACGCTCGGCGGGTACATCGTCGACAACTTCGACTGGCCCTGGATTTTCTACATCAATCTTCCGCTCGGGATGATTGCCGGGTTGCTGGTCTGGACCTACGTCCGCAACTCCGACTTGCATCAGAAAGCGACCTCGGTGGACTGGCTCGGCATCGGCCTGCTCACCACCTGCGTCGGCGCGTTGCAGTGGATGCTCGAACGTGGCGAGCGCTACGACTGGTTCGAATCGCGTTTCGTGACCGTCCTTGGTGTCACCGCGCTCGTGTCGTTCGTGTGGCTCATCTACCATGAGCTCACGACCGAGGAGCCTGTGATCAACTTTCGCGTGCTCCAGAGTCGCCAGCTGGCGACCGGCGTGGCCATGGCATCATTGCTTGGCTTTGCACTCTTTGGCTCGGTGTTCGTCCTCCCGGTGTTCCTGCAGGGACTCCATGGATTCACCGCAAATCAAACGGGGCTCGTCATTCTTCCCGGTGCGATTTCATCGGCGATCACCATGGCGATCCTCGGCCGGTTCGCCAGTCGATTCGACGCGCGCCCGCTGATTCTTATCGGCGTGCTCGGCTTCCTCTGGTGCATGTGGCGTCTCTCGTTGCTCTCCTACGACAGCGGCGCGGACGACCTCTTCTGGCCATTAGTGGCGCGCGGCGTCTCGCTCGGGCTCATCTTCATTCCGCTGACCGGTGCGTCGATGGCGGAGCTGGAGCCGTGGCAAATCCCGCAGGGGACTGGCATGTTCAACCTCATGCGCCAGCTCGGTGGCTCCATGGGCATCGCGATCGTTGCCACGCTCCTGTCGCGGTTCACGGCCGAGTCCAAGGCTGTGCTTACTGAGCATGTGGGCCTGATCGACCCCAATGTGCTCGCTCGGGTGGACGGCATCACGCGGGCCATGGTGGCCCGCGGCATGAACCCCGCGAGCGCGCATGCCATGGCGCTGCGGATGATTGATCGCTCGGTCGGCGTGCAGGCCAGTGTGCTGGCGTTTTCGAAGATTTATATCCTGAGCGGCGTGACGCTGTGTTGTGCGATTCCCCTGATGCTTTTCTGGAAGCACGGGAAGGGACGCGCCGCGGCTCAAGCGCATTAGCGCCGGATTGCGTAGAATACAGGCGAGGCGGACGCAGGCAGGTACTCCCCGAACGATGACTCAACCGGAGGATTTGACCGATGAAGCTTAGACTCTACGTAGCTCTGGCCACGATGGCCCTCATCCCCAGTTTGGCGACCGCCCAGAAGGGCGGGAAAAGCAGCGGCGGCGATGAAGGCGGCGGCGGTGCCCCACGCGGTGGCGGGTCCTTCAAGGCCCCGACGCGCGGCGACCTGGAAGACATGAATCCGGCCTCGTTCCTGATCGACAAGAAAAAGAAATTGCAGCTGACCGACGAACAGGTCGCGGCAGTAAAGGTCGTCGACGAACAGATCAAGGAACGGTACAAGGTCAGCCTTGCCACCTACGATTCGCTGCGTCGCGGCTCGCGCTCGGTGAGTGCCTCGGTCAGTAGTTCGCGGTCGAAGCAGAAGTTCGCGACTGACGCCCCGTCGCCCGCCGAGCAGGAGTCGATGCAGCTGGCCATGCGCGGGATTCAGCAGGCGCTCATGGGGATCCGCAATCAGCGGACGGCCGATGTCGACGCGACCCTGGCTGCCATCACCGATCCGGAAGCCAAGGCCAAGGCGCTTGCACTGCTGAAGGATCAGAACGAGGACTTCATGCGCCTGATGCCGGGCGGCGATCGCGATCGGTAGTTCTCGTCCCCATATCAGGGGGTCTTTGGGAACACCGCGCTCCTGTTTTTGCTTAGATTACGTACGCACCGCGCGCCCAGCCGAGCCGGCTGGGCGCGCGGTGCATACGGACCTTCACGCCAACCGCTGGCCGGCCCCCCGCATGACCGAGACTTCGCTTCCCTCCCGCGCCGACGCGCTCGCCCTGATGGAGTCCTGGACCCCCAGCGACTCCCTGCGCAAGCACATGCTCTCCGTCGAGGGCGCGATGCGCGCCTACGCCGCCCATTTCGGCGAGGATATTGAGCGCTGGGGACTCGCGGGCCTGATGCATGATTTCGACTACGAGCGGTACCCGAACAACGACCACGCGGCCGACGCCGAGCACCCTTCGGAAGGTGTTCGGGTGCTCCGTGGGCTCGGATATCCGGAGGACGTGCTTCAGGCGATTCTCGGCCACGCGCACTACACCAGCGTCGCGCGCGAGACGCCCATGGCCAAGGCGCTGTTCGCGGTGGACGAGTTGTGTGGGATGATTACCGCCTGCGCTCTGGTCCGGCCCAGTCGGAGCGTGAACGACCTTGAGGTCTCGAGTGTCAAGAAGAAGATGAAGGACAAGGCATTCGCGCGGGGGGTGAACCGCGAAGACGTGACCCAGGGCGCCTCGGAACTGGGCGTGGAGCTCGATGCGCACATCACCTTCGTGATTGCGGCCATGCGGGAACGGGCCGCGGTTTTGGGGCTTTCCGGGACGCCCGCGGCGTGACCCTCCCCACCCACAGCGCTCCAACGGTCAGCCTCGCGCCCGCGTATTTGGAGGGTGAGACTTGAGGCAAGCGCGACTGTCGCGCCCCTCCCGATCGGATCGATTGGGGGACGGCGTTCACACTCGACCGGCAGCTGGTCCGTGACGGACCGTCCACCGGACGAGCGAGATCTCGTACTCTCCGCGCAGCGCGGCGAGCGAGAGGCGTTCTCGCAACTGGTTCGCACGCATCAACGGCGCGCCTATGCCGTGGCGCGAGCGATTGTGGTGAATCATGAGGACGCCGAGGATGCGGTGCAGGAAGCCTTCCTGCACGCCTACAAAGCGCTCGATCGATTTCTGCCGGATCAGGCCTTCGGTGCCTGGTTGCACCGGATCGTCGCCAACGCCGCACTGGATATCACGCGTAGACGTAAGGTACGGGATGCCGATGAGCTGCCAGAAACGGTGGCGTCGCCTTTTCGGGATCCCGCAGAAGGCAATGAACTACGCCAGCGCCTGAAGGACGCACTGGCCAAGTTGCCCGAGCGGCAGCGGTCGGTGATTGTGCTGCACGATGTGGAAGGGTTCAAGCATTCGGAAATTGGCCAACTGCTCGGAATTCCCGAGGGAACGGCGCGATCGGATTTGCATTACGCGCGGTCACAGTTGCGCGGTATTCTGGGACCTGTACGGAGGGATTTATGACAGAGGACTTTCGCGGACCGTCGCTCCTGCGCGACGACGATGTGACCACGGCGCTGCGCGAGATCTACGCAGCTCCAGCGGAATCCGCCTATTGGAGCGGCTTGGAGGCGCGCATCATGTCGCGCGTCTCGGCCGACGATATCGGAGAGGCCTGGTACGTCATCCCGGAGAAGTGGTTGCGCGTCGGCCTCGTGGCTGCGGGGTTCGCAGTGCTCGTGGCTGGGAGCCTGCTCATGCGCGATCAGACACAGTATGCCCGGGCGGAGTATGAGACGATTATCGATCCGTCGACGATCGACGCCCCCACTCTTGCCGCACGCGAACGGATGGCCGAACAGGCGAACATCCGCGCGCTGACGGGACGCTAGGAGGCGTGCAATGACTCGGTCCAAAAGCATGGCCTTAGCGGTCTACCTCGGCGCCGCCCTCGCGGGCGCCGTGGTCGGTGTGGCCGTGGACCGTATCGTCTTCCGCGAGAATGCGCGTTGGTTCGACCAGAAAGTCATGCGGCAGCGCACGTTCGATCAGTTGCACCTCACCCCCGTGCAGCGAGACTCGGCCAACCGAATCTTCGACGACCGCAACCGTGCACAGGATTCCATCCTGGCGCCGGTTCGGCCGCTCCTCGACTCGGCCAGCACGACGGCTCGCGCGCGACTCACCCAACTGCTCACTCCCGAGCAGAAGGCGATTTACGACCAGATGCAGCGTGAGCGCGTACAGCGCGAAGCGCAGCGCACGGAGAAGAAATGACGTTCGGCACCATCCGCAAAGCCATGGGAACGATCGCCACGGGTGCTGTTGCCCTTGGAATCGTGGCCCTCGCCCCGTCGATCGCCTGTGCTCAGGGCAACGCCGGCGCACGACCCATCTCGCTCGAGGAAGCGGTTCGCCTCGCACAGCAGAACTCGCCACTGACCGTTCAAGCCCGCAACGCGAATCGCACCAGTGAATCAGCGGTGCGCGCGTCCTTGGCGCAGTTCCTCCCGACGGCTTCCTTCTCGTACTCCGGCAACCAAGCGGGTGGCACACAGTTCGTGCAGGGAACGCCGGTACCAACCAGCGGGCTCCCGTGGAGCTATAGCCGGTCGGTGTCGTCCAACCTGACGCTCTACGATGGCGGTCAGCGCAACTACAACTACCGCGCCGCGCAAGCCAACATGGAAAGCGCCGGTGCCAACGAAGTCGCGCAACGCTACAGCGTGGCCCTCACGGTCAAAACGCAGTACTTCAACGTGCTCGCCGCCAATGAGCAGATGGCCGCATCCAAGCAGCTCCTCGAACAAGCACAGCAACAGCTGAACGTTGCATCGGCCAAGATGAAGGCCGGCGTTGCCACGCTCGCCGACTCGCTCACCTCCGCGATCGCGGTTGGCAACGCCAAGTTGTCGATCCTCACCGCCGAGAACTCCCTGCGGAACGCAAACGCCGCGCTCACGCGCCTTGTCGCGTCGCCGGTGATGGTCACCGCAACACTCGCCGACACGATGGACACCGGCAAGGTCGACCTCGACGAAGCACAGCTCTTGGCGATGGTCTCCGATGGCCCGTCCGTGCGCCAGTCGACGCAGGCACTCGAGGCCGCACGCGCGCAGCATAAAGCGGCTACCACGCCGTACATGCCGACGCTCGCCTTGAACGCGTCCTACGGACAGAATCCCAAGCAATCCCAGAACTTCAACTTCGGTGGTGGTCCAACAGCCACATCGACACGCTTTGGGCTCTCGCTCAACTACACGATTTTCAATAACTACACGCGCGAGCAGTCGCTGTTGGTCGCACGCGTGAACGCCGAGAATGCCGAGGCGAATCTCCGCGACGCCAAAGCGCTCGTGGTACAGAACCTCACCACGTTCCTCAGCAACTACCGCACCGCGCAGTCGACCATTGAGCTGCAACTCCTGACCATTCAGTCGGCGCGGGAAGCGCTCCGCGTGGTGCAGCAGCGCTACAACCTCGGCACCTCGAGCCTCCTCGAAGTGCTGCAGGCCGAGACCACGCTCGATAACGCCCGGGCGCAGCTCATCAACGCTCGCGTCAATGCGCGCATCGCGAAGGCCAACATCGAAGCGCTGATCGGGCGCGACCTGAAGTAATGACCATGACACTCATCCCGACGTTCCATTCAAAGCCGGAGTCCGCCGTGAACCGCACGTTCCTGATGCTCACCCTCGTCGCCCTCACGGCCTGTGCCAAGACCGAGACCAAGGTTGTGACGATCCCCACGTCGACCATTCAGCGTCGCGACATTGTCGTGAACGCCGAGGCGACCGGTATTATCGAGCCGATCAACGTGATCGAGGTCAAGTCCAAGACCGCCTCGGGCCAAGTCACGAAGATGTTGATTGAAATCGGCACCTTCGTCAAGCCGGGCGACCTCATCGTGCAGATCGACACGACCGACCTGCATACGCAGTTCGAACAGTCGAAGGCTGATTACGCCGCCGCCAGTTCGAACTTCGAAGTAGCCAAGGCGCAGCTCACGCGTCAGCAGCAGCTGTTCAAAGAGCGCATCATCACGCAGTCTGAACTGGAAACGGCGCAGACCGCATTCGCAAATGCGCAGGCAACCCAGCTCCGTAACCAGGGAACGCGCGACCTGAACGCACAGCGTCTCACGGATGCGACCGTCCGTGCATCGATCACCGGCACCATCATCACCAAGCCCGTCTCGCTCGGCCAAGTCATTCAGGCTGGCGGTGGCTCGGTGAGCGGTGGCTCCGTGATCGCAACAATGGCCGACCTCACCAAGGTTCGTGCCCGGGCGCTCGTGAACGAGACGGACATCGGTGCCGTGGCCGCAGGACAGCCCGCAACGGTGACGGTAGACGCCTTCCCAGATCGCGTCTTCCGCGGCATTGTCGAGAAGATTGAGCCCTCGGCGACGGTTCAGCAGAACGTAACGATGTTCCCCGTGCTGATCTCGCTCGACAACAGCGAGGGGCTGCTGCGCCCCGGCATGAACGGCGAAGTCGCGGTGTTGACCGATGAACGCCTCGGCGTGATTGCCGTACCGAACGATGCCATCCGTTCGCCGCGTGAAGCGGCGGTCGCAGCGGGGCTGCTTGGCCTGAACCCCGACTCAGTGCGCGCGAAGCTGCGTGGCCCGGGCGGCGGGAATGGCGGCGGTCGCGGTGGTAGCGGTGGTGGTCGTGGCGGCAGCGGTGGTGGAATGGGTGGTGGTGGCCGCGGCGATGCGCAGGTCAGCAAGGGCGAGCTCGACCTCCTCGCCATCCAGGGTGGTGGGCAGGACCGTCAGGGTGGCGGGCAGGGAAGCTATGGCGGCCGTGGTCAGCAGGTCGAGGTGACCGATGCCGACTGCAAGGCCATTGATGCCGCGATGAAGAAGAAGCCGGCGGTCGTCAAGAAGCTCGACGACCTCCGCACGAAGATGAGCGACCCGAGCGCCGACCGTACCGCGCTGCGCGATCAGATGACGGGGCTGTACAAGGACCTCGGCGTCGACATGATGAAGAGCGGCGCCTGCCGTCGGAAGGCCGGCGGAGATGGTGGCGGTGGTATGGGTGGTGGTATGAGTGGCGGCCAGGGCGGTGGCCAGGGCGGTGGACGCGGTAGCCGCGGTAGCCGCGGTGGAGCTTCCGGTGGCGGTGGAGCAGTGGCCGGCGCCGGTGCAATGGCCAGTGGCCGTCAGCGTCAGCGCACGGGCCTCGTCTTTATTCAGAAGGGGGCCACCTGGGAGCCCAAGTCGGTCCGACTCGGCGTCGCGAACTATGACTACACCGAAGTGATCGACGGGCTCGCGGAAGGCGACAAGGTCGCGATGCTGAGTGTCGCGGCGCTGCAGGCCAAGCGTCAGGAGCAGAACGACCGCATGAAGTCCATGACCGGTAGTCCGTTGGGTGGTGGCGCCGCGGGTGGTAGTGGTGGTAGTGGTGGTCGTGGTGGTCCTGGTGGTGGTCGAGGCAACTAGCCATGCTCATTGGCGAAACGATCCGCGTTGCACTGGGCGCCCTCCGCGCGAACACGCTCCGCTCGCTGCTCACGATGCTTGGCATCGTGATCGGCGTGTCGGCGGTGATCGCGGTGGTCGCGCTCGGTCGCGGCGCCCAAAAGCAGGTCAACGACCGCATTTCGGCGCTGGGCACCACGCTGCTCACGATCAACCCGGGCCAAGGGATGATGGGCGGCGTGCGCACGGGCGGCGGCGGCGCCAAGCTGACGATTGACGACGCCACGGCGCTCGTGGATCGCGGCGAGAAGATTGCAGCAGTGCAGCCCGAGATCAACGGGAACCTGCAGGTGCAGTTCCTCAACAAGAACACCAACACCTCGATCGTTGGCTCGACGTCCAACTATCCCGAGGTGCGTAAGTATGAGATCGCGACCGGCCGCTTCTTCAACAACACCGAAGACCAGACGCGCCAGCGCGTCGCCGTTCTCGGCCCTACGGTCGTATCGAACCTTGGCCTCCAGAGCAACGAAGCCATCGTCGGTGAGCAGATTCGCATCCGCGGCATCCAGTTTACTGTAGTCGGCGTCTTCAAGTCCAAGGGCCAAGCGAGCGCCTTCTCGAACCCCGACGATCAGATTCTGCTCCCCATTCAAACGGCGCGTTTCCGCGTGCTCGGCACCAACCGCGTGCGCTCAATCAGTGTGCTCGCGCCGTCAGAGGCAGAGATTCCCGAGACGATGGGCGACATCCAGAAGATTTTGCGGCGTGAGCATAAGTTGCGCGCGGGCAAGGATGACGATTTTCAAATCCGCAATCAGTCGGACTTCCTGAACACGCTCGGCGAAACTACCGCCGTGTTCAGCCTCCTGCTTGCAGGCATTGCGGCCGTGTCGCTGGTCGTCGGTGGCATCGGCATCATGAACATCATGCTGGTCTCGGTCACCGAGCGCACGCGTGAGATTGGCGTTCGCAAGGCACTGGGCGCCACCAAGATGAACATCCTCTTCCAGTTCCTGATCGAGGCCGTCGTGCTCTGCCTGCTGGGCGGAATGCTCGGCATCATCGTTGGCGCTGGCGGGGCTATGGCATTCAGCAAGTTCTTCCACTGGAGCACCGAGGTCGGACTTTCGAGCGTAGTCGTCGCCTTTGGTTTCTCGGCGTTCGTAGGTGTGGTGTTCGGGGTGTATCCCGCGCGCCGAGCCGCCGGACTCGATCCGATTGTGGCGCTGCGCTACGAGTAACGCGCCAACGCGCAGTTTGCGGATACACGACGCGGCGCGGGAGAGCGAATCTCCCGCGCCGCGTTTATTACGTGAAGTACGTGAAGCTCAACGCGCGATCGGTGCGTTGTCGCCTGGTCTCTTGCTTGGCGGGGGAGCGGGGGTCGCCACCTTCGTCTCGAACTTGAACAGCTGCTCCGCCAACTGGCGAACCGCCGTCTGCCCGATGCGCGCGGGACGGAAGTGCATCCGCGGCATGACGTCACGCACCGCCTGCACAAAGTCGTTGTGCGTGGCGTCGACCACATGGACGGTGTTCATCTCGATGTGTCCCGTGGAATCCACGACGAAACGCATCGCGGCATAGCCTTGGATTCCCTGCGCGAGCAGCGTCTTTGGATAGTCCGGAGCGGCGGACTCCGGGTCGCGGACAGCGGCGCTGTCGACTTCCACCACGGTGAACGCTTCGGTGGACCGCGACGGAGTCGCCGCTGGTGCCTCGCTGGCCTCATCCGCGGTGTTGTGTCCTGGGGCGCCCGTGCCGACAAGTCCGTTATCGGAGACGGTGCGCGTACGGTCTTCGATGATGCCGGCGGCCGTTGAACCGCCGGACGCCGTGGCAAAACGCAGGCGGTCGGAATAGGGGGCCGCTTGTCGCTCCGGCGGAAAGAGATAGCGCACCGATTCGGTGAGCAACTTGAGCTCGCGTGGTGACTGGCCGTGATCGAAGAGAAAATGCGCGCCCGGGACCGACGCCATGAGCAGCGCGGCATGCGTCGCAACGCTCAGGGCGGTGGACATCGCGGGACGCGGCGCACGAATGCCGCGCGATTCGAGCAGGACTTCGAACATTGGCGCGCTAGGGACCTAAGGCTGCGTGCGTGGGGCGTGCGTGGGGC
>Ga0114966_10002386_pt1 | contig 16783 bp, 15 predicted proteins | sample M_130207_XF_Meta_FD_87029 | JGI IMG/M metagenome (GOLD analysis project Ga0114966, IMG submission 87029) | Freshwater microbial communities from Lake Montjoie, Canada to study carbon cycling - M_130207_XF_MetaG | ecosystem: Environmental > Aquatic > Freshwater > Lake | place: Lake Montjoie...
CCCACTAACTCGTTTTCTCCCAACATTTAAAACCTTAGCTCAGCCTTCTCTCCACCGTCAACCGCTTTCTGCAACTTTTTGATTCTTTTCTCTCCTCGCCCTTTAACCCCGAATCATTCGCAGGACGGACACATTACTCTGATCCCTCTCTCCCACAAGTTCTTTTTACAAAAATTTTTTGCGCTCTGAAAACTGAGGAGTCATTAGGGTGAAAAAGCCCGTAAATGCTTAGGATACGAGCAACGAGATGATTCCTTTTTGTACGTGTAAACGGTTTTCAGCTTGGTCAAATATGGTTTGAGAGTTGGCTTCGAAAGTTTTTTCAGTGATCTCCTTGCCTCGGTAGGCTGGAAGGCAGTGCATCACGAGTGCGTCAGGCTTCGCTTGTTTGATGCAGTCCTCGTTAATTTGGTATCCGGAGAGCTCTTGAATGCGTTGGGCGGATTCTGCTTCTTTGCCCATGGAGATCCAGACATCGGTGTAGAGTAGATCCGCACCATGAGCGGCACTGAGGAGGTCGTCGGTGCAAACGACCTTGCCACCGGCTCGTTGGAGCACTGCGGGGGCTGGTTGGTAATTTTTTGGTGCGGCTAGGCGCAGTTCAAATCCGAGTTTTGCAGCAGCAAATATCCAAGATATTGGGACGTTGCAGGCAGCATCACCGACGAATGTGACGACCTTGCCTTGGATTGATCCACGTTTTTCTTGGTAGGTAAAAATGTCGGTTAAAATTTGGCACGGGTGCTCGTCATCGGTGAGGGCATTGATGGTTGGGATTTCAGAAAAGTTTGCGAAATCCACGACATCCTTCTGCGCGAAGGTTCGGATCACAGCACCGTGGATCATGCGGCCCAACACTCGCGCGGTATCTTTGATAGGCTCACCTCGGCCCAGTTGAATATCCTGAGCGTTGAGGAACATGACGCTTCCCCCGAGTTCACGAATCCCCACTTCGAAGGACACCCGCGTGCGTGTCGAAGACTTAGAGAATATCAATGCCCAAGTCTGACCCGCTAGCAGAGATTGGGGTTGGCCACGTTCCTTTTTAAGAAAGGCAGCACGTTCAAAGATGTTTTCGATCTCGAGCTTCGTTAGTTGTTCGATGCTGAGTAAGTGTTTCACAGGGGTTCTCATGTGCGCTTAAAAGTGGTTTTTTTAGACGAGTGTAGCGACGAGTGCTTCAATTTTTTCTAAACCTTCTTCGGCTTCAGATTTTTGCAAGTTCAAGGCAGGTAGGAGGCGCACGATGTGATTCCCTGAAGGGATCGTGAGCACACCTTTCTCATGCAACCGATTGATGAATTGGACAGCAGCGGGTTTATCATCCTGGGTGAACGTGGCGATGTTGGGTTGAAGTTCTAAACCGATCATCAACCCAAAGCCTCTTACAGTCTTCAACACTGTTGGATACTTCGTCACTAGGGCCGCCAATTGGTTCTTGATCCACGCGCCTAAGTCGCGGGCGTGTTGGGCGAGTTGATCCCGCTGAATGACTTCGAAGATTCGGAGCGCAACGGCGCACCCTAACGGATTTCCGCCAAAAGTCGTGCCATGCGTTCCTGCGCTGAGTAGATCGCCGTAGGGATTGCGTAACCAAAGGGCACCGATCGGAAATCCTCCACCTAACGATTTAGCCATGGAGATGCCGTCGGGCAGAAATGATTCCGCACCTTCCACGCCTTCGAGAATACGTTGAAAACTTTGGAATCGTCCGGTTCGAAAGTGTCCACATTGCACGCCGTCGATGAGGAGCAAGAGATTTTTTTCGTCACACAGTTTGCGCAAGCCAAGCAGGTAGGCCGGGGTGGCAGGGGTAACACCGGTCTCGCCTTGGATTCCTTCAATCAGGATTGCCACAGTGGCAGGTGAAATCGCGGCACGGATGGCTTCCAAATCGTTATAGGGCACATGCTTAAAACCCGGGACCATTGGTTCAAAACCCTTTTTGACTTTGTCCTGTCCTGTGGCTGAGATCCCCCCCAGGGTGCGGCCGTGGAACGAATTCTCGGCGGTGATAATTTCGAAACGACCTTGCTCGTGGCCGAATTTTCGCGCTGCTTTGTAAAGTCCTTCGTTGGCTTCTGCGCCGCTATTGCAGAAAAATACTTTACCCGGTGCGATCAGATCTGTGATGCGCTCCCCGAGTTGTCCTTGCAGATCGGTATAGTAGAGATTCGAGATGTGGATAAGCTTGCGTGATTGCTCGATCAACGCCTCAGTAATCTCCGCATTTGAATGACCCAAGGACGTGACAGCGATACCACCTCCCAAATCGAGATAACGCTTCCCAGTCACATCCCAAACGTAGCTGCCTAAGCCGTGGCTCAAAGCTAGAGGAAATCTTCCGTAGGAAGGAACGACGTTTTTATTGAGGTGCGCTTGAATGGAGGCGAAATCATTTCGCACCGGAGGCACCAGCGTAGGGATAGGTTCGTTCATGGAAGAGGATGATTAAATGGGGATCAACAAAATGTTGCTGGATCGTTTTTAAACTTCTCCCAGCTACTGCCTGATTACGGCACCACCTCCGTGCCTAAGCCAGCGTCCGTAAAGATTTCGAGCAAAACGGCGTGAGGAACGCGACCATCGACCAAAGAGACCTTGTGCAAACCCGACTGAATGGCTGCGACCGCGCTATCAATTTTTGGAATCATCCCCTGATCGACAATACCAGCAGCTTTCAGTGCAGGCACTTCCGAGATCCTTAGATTTGGTATGACTGTGGAGAGGTCTTTTGGATCGCGCATCAAGCCCGGGACATCGCTCATGAATACAAGCCGAGCGGCATGGAGAGCAATCGCTGTTTGAGCCGCTGCGATGTCGGCATTGCAATTGTAAACTTTGCCATCCACCTCGCCACGTGCCGTGGGGCTAATTACAGGGGTGGCTCCAGCTTTCAGGCAAGCTAACAAGGGTTCAATGTTGACCTGCGTTACTTCACCCACATAACCAATATCCACCTTTTCGCCATTGGGACCTGTCAGGAACATCTGGCGGCACTTAAAAATATCGCTGCCCGCGAACCCTTGAGCGCAGCCTCCCAACGAATTGATCATTGCAACGATGTCAGGATTGATCTCTCGTGAGAGCACTCGTTCGACCACTTCCACCGTGGCCTCATCAGTGACGCGTTGGCCTTGGATAAAATTTGCAGAAATTCCCGCAGCAGCCATGGCTCGTGTGATCGCTTTGCCTCCGCCATGCACAACGACGGGATTGATCTCCACTGCCTCTAAAAATACGATATCGCGTGCCACTCCATTCCTGACCGCCACATCCGGCGAATCCATAAAACTTCCTCCGTATTTGACAACGAATATTTGCCCACTGAACCGTTGAATATAAGGCAATGCTTCGAGAAGAGTGGATGCTTTACTGATGATATCTTGCATACGACACCGTGTGATATTAGCCCCCCATAGAGGCAGGATCGCTCACGTCACCTTTGTTAAACTCCACGTATTCCTCAGTCAGATCGCAAGTGTACATGACAGCCTCTGCCTTTCCCACGTTGAGAAAAATATGAAGCTCGAACTCTGAATTTGCCACGAGTGTGCAAAGTTCCTTGAAGGAGGTGCGGGTGGGTTGACCTTTTTTAAGCGCGAAAATGATTTTTTTTGCGTCGGGTAACGAGTAACCGACGTCGATTTTTTCTTCGATGAGGCTAGCTCTGGAAGCACCCAAGGCACCTAGAATGCGCCCCCAATTGGGGTCACCACCGAACCAGCTTGTTTTAACGAGTGCTCCATTGGCAACGGCGCGTGCGGCGGCATCGGCATCGGCTGCGGTTTTTGCTCCTTTGATGCGGACCGTAACGAAATGGCTTGCTCCTTCCCCATCACGAACAATCATCTTAGCCAACTCCAGCGTGACAAAATTGAGCGCAGTCTGAAATGTGTTGCGAGCTTTAGTGGAACGGGCCGAAACCTGAATGTTTCCCGCTTTCCCATTGGCTAGCACGATGACGGTATCGTTCGTGCTCATGTCTCCATCCACGGTGACACGATTAAAACTCTGAGCGACTGCGGTTTCGAGGGCACCCTTTAACACGGTGCGATCGATGTTTGCGTCGGTGGTGATAAAACCCAACATTGTCGCGTGTAACCCCGAAGCTGGACGTGTGCCTGTGGGACTCATGCCGGGCTGGATCATTCCTGCGCCCTTGCAAGTGCCACCGATGCGCACGACTTTTTCCCCGATTTTGAACTCCACAGCAACCGTCTTTGGGCGAGTGTCACTCGTCATGATCGCCTCGGTCACTTGCTGAGCATTCTCAAAACTTGGATTGAGTAAGGCAGCAGCAGCGGTGATGCCGCGCTTCACATTCGCCATGGGAAGGGTGACACCAATACGACCGGTGGAACAGACGAGCACCTGCTCTGCTTTGAGCCCTAGGGCTAGAGCAGTTGCACGGGTCATTTCCTCGGCATCCTTCATCCCTTGGCGCCCCGTGCAAGCATTCGCATTTCCAGAATTGACCACCACGGCCTGAGCGCAGCCTGCAGCTACACGCTTGATGCTGACTTTGACGGGTGCCGCGCACACCTGGCTGGTCGTAAACATGCCCGCAGCGATTGCAGGCACCTCTGACACGATCAGGGCCAGATCACGTTTTTGCCCTTTGTTAGACCCCTTTCCCGTGCCGAGACGTTTGATGTCGCAAAAAACGGCGGCCGTGCGAAACCCGCTGGGAGCTGCAATCGACCCTTCAATTACACGAAATGCAGAAGTCTTGGGCATGGTAAATCTTAGATGAGGCCGGCGGTCTCCGGTCGATCGGTTGCGATGTTGAAACACTGGATGGCTTGGCCGCTTGTGCCCTTCACGATATTATCGATCGCACTCATAACGATCAAACGCCCGGTACGGACGTCTAACCGCCAAGCGATCTCAATAAAGTTGGTTCCCACCACATTCTTCGAATCGGGTAACGCTTTTCCCTCCAATAGGCGAACAAAAATAGAATCCCCGTAGGCCGTTTTGTAAGCGTGCGCGACTTGCCGATCGAAAGCTTCCATTGCCGCTGGGTTGTCCACGAAGGCTGTGGTCGGCGTCAGACACAGGGTGGTTAGAATCCCACGATTTACTGGGACAAGATGAGGAGTGAACTGCATTCTCACACTGCGTCCCGCAGCCGATGATAACTCCTGCTCGATCTCGGATAAGTGTCGATGCTTGGGGACGCCATACGGACGTAGGCTCTCGTTGCATTCGGCGAACAGATAGTCCACCTCCAACTTGCGACCAGCACCGGTGACACCGCTGAGAGAGTTGGCAATGACTTGATCGGGATCGACTAACCCCGCCCGCAACAACGGGAGCATCGGCAACAAAATACTGGTGGGATAACAACCCGGACAAGCAATGAGGACTGCCTGTTGAATCGCGGATCGATACACCTCCGCCAAACCATAGACAGAACGGTTTAAGAGATCTGGTGCTGGGTGTGGTTGCGCGTAAAACTCCTCGTAAACGGTCGGGCTCTTCAATCGAAAATCCGCGCTTAAATCAATGACTCGAGCCCCTTGCTGAATCAAGGGGACCGCAAATTCTGCTGCGACTCCGTGGGGCAGAGCGAGAAAAACTACCTCCGCTTGTTTGGCAAGGAGTTCCGCATTCGGCTCCACAAACCGCAATGAGCGGGCCTTAGGAAAATGAGAAAACTTAGGGAAAATTTGCGCTACCGTTTTTCCTGCGTATTGTCGCGACGTTACGGAGGTTAGCTCAGCGTGAGGGTGAGTGAGGAGCAGGCGCACGAGATCCTCTCCCGCATATCCGGAAGCACCGACTACAGCTACTTTGGTTTGCGAATTCATTCCACTGGACCCCGTTAAATTAGGAATTCCCTTACAGTCACGTCAAGCACAGGTAAAAAGAAAAAGCCCCGCGAGCGTAAGAGCAGCGGGGCGATGAGTTGCAAAAAACGATTAACGTTTGCTGAATTGGAAACGTTTGCGTGCGCCCGGTTGTCCGTATTTTTTACGCTCACGCATACGGCTGTCGCGAGTCAACAACCCTTGCGCTTTAAGAGCGGGGCGCATGGTGCCGTCCGCTAGCAACAACGCACGAGCGATGCCATGCCGCACTGCACTTGCCTGACCTGTGGGGCCGCCACCTGCGACATTGACCCGAACGTCAAACTTTGTGGTGGCATCCACTGCGCCCAATGCTTGTTGAACCAGCAAACGCTGGGAATCTACCACGAAGTAAGTTTCCATCGTCCGGCCATTCACTGTGATCTTACCGGAACCAGCGGACAAACGGACGCGAGCCACTGCGGTCTTGCGACGGCCTGTACCCAAAAATTCAATCGTTTCAGCCATATACTATCAAAAACGGGGTTTAATTTCGAGCTTAGCAGGTTGTTGGGCAGCATGCGGATGCTTGTCGCCGGTGTAAACTTTAAGCTTGGTGAGCATTTGTTTGCCGAGTCGGTTTTTGGGAACCATTCCCTTCACGGCGTGAGAGATGAGGCGATCGGCATGCTTTTCGCGCACCTGAGCGACACTCGTATATTTTTCGCCACCCTTCCAACCGGAGTAGCTCATGAACATCTTGGCTTCTTCCTTCTTGCCGGTCAAAACCACCTTTTCGGCGTTAATCACGACAACAAAATCGCCCGTGTCCATGTGGGGGGTGAAGATAGGCTTGTTTTTACCCCGCAAAACATCGGCAATCTGGACGGCGAGACGGCCCAAAACGGCTCCGTCTGCATCTACCACATGCCACTTCTGCTGGTTATCATCCGCTTTCGGCAAATACGTTTTCATCGACAAATCAATAAAAGAGGGACGGAACCTAGCAAAAGCACAGCACAAGTCAACAAGCTAAATGGAGATTTTTTCCAACCCCGCAAAATAAGCCGCGCTCACCCTAATCTCAGGGTGCCAAACATCCGTCACAACTTTCATTACTACAGGTGACGGTGAGATTGTCCAGAGGATTGTCATTAAAAAGGGAGATCGAATCAACGTTTGGATCTCGAGATTCGCGTCGTGAAACGAGTCAACTCTTGCATTTGTGCTAGGTCAAAAGCTCTGCCGAATCAGTATCCAGCATCAATAAAGCCTGAGGATTCTGGCGTAGAACCGAGGCGGGACAGGCTGAGGTGATCGGGCCTTGCAACGCGGAACGAATGGCGATGGCTTTGCGTTTTTCTGGGGAAAGGCAGATCATTTTTTTTGCGCTGCACAATGCCGGCAATGTCAGCGTGAACGCATAGGGAGGCACAGTTTGGAGATTAGGAAAGTGCCCTTCTTTGACCTGCTGCATTTTGCAGGCATCATCCAACTTGACGAGCTTGACCCAGTGGGGATCATCGATTTGCGCCACTGGGGGATCGTTGAACGCAAGGTGACCATTCTCCCCTACCCCCAAGCAACAAAGGTCAATGGGTTGCGCCTTGAGCAAATTGGAATAACGCTGACATTCATCGAATGGTAGAAGACAATCACCATCAAGATAATGAAAGAACCGAGGGCTCACCAACTGTTCGACCCGCTTGCGCATGTAATTCTGAAAGCTAGCACTGTGGTCGGCTGTGATGCCCAAATACTCATCCATGTGGAACAGCGTAACTCTGGACCAATCTACCCCGCGTAAGGCCACCAATTCTTGCAGGAATTGGATTTGTGAATTTCCGGTCGCGAGGATCACTGCCGCGCTTCCCTGCGTTTGGATCACGCGACACAAATAATCGTTCACAATGGACGCCGCCGCAGTCGCAAGGTGTGACTGCTTCGCGTAGATCTGCACCGGTAGTTGATCCACGACAAAGGACCTCACCGGTTGTGGCAAGATAAAGACTGATTCTGCTGACATAGATTTAAGTTCAATTTCGAAAGTAAGGTGATTGAGAAGGAACGGCAAGCCTCCGTCTGCCCCAATTCTGGAAGACGATTTTTCCACTGTCCCGATTCTGAAACCTCACTTAAATTCATCCAAATTAAAACCTCGTTTCCCATCGATCAGAATCATCTGGCAGCCTTGTTAGGTTGGTTCGACACGCACGCTCGCGACCTGCCTTGGCGGCGAACGAGGGATACTTACGCCATCTGGGTGTCGGAGATTATGCTTCAACATACTCAGGTCAAAACGGTGCTCCCATTTTGGTCGCGGTGGATGGATGTTTTTCCTTCGCTTATCGCCTTGGCGGAGGCAGAGCCTGCTCACGTTTTAAAGCTTTGGCAGGGATTGGGTTATTATTCGCGCGCTCGAAATTTACAAGCGGCCGCGCAGTTGATCCGCAGCACGCATGGTGGAAGATTCCCAGACACACTCGTGGAAATTCTCACCTTGCCCGGTGTCGGCCGCTACACGGCTGGGGCAATCGGCAGCATCGCGTTCAACCGACCCTGGCCGATCGTCGATGGAAATATCATTCGGGTGCTTAGTAGGTTTCTGGGAATAACCGATCCGGCAAAATCGAGCGCGGTCCAAAAGAAACTTTGGCAAGTTGCGACACAACTCGTCAGCGCCGCTCCTCAAGGACGGCATGGTGATCTCAATCAAGCACTGATGGAATTGGGTGCCACGGTTTGCAGTCCCCGGCGACCTGCTTGTGATGAATGTCCTTTGAACGAGGGATGCCACGCTTCAAAACATCAAAACACCGACCAAATTCCAAATCTTCAACCCACCGCGATTTCCACTCCTCGCTGGTTTGTTGCGGCGATTATACAACAGGAAAACCGATGGCTACTTCAGCAACGCCGTGAGGACGTGGTCAATGCTGGATTTTGGGAATTGCCGGTTTGGGAGATTGATTCCCGATCCGCTGGCCGCGCACGGTTAGGACAGGAATTGGGTTCGCACCTCCAGTGGGACTTGCGCGGCACGGTGAAACACACCATTACGCGGTACCGCATGACGGTCGATTTTTATGCACCTGAAGCGATGGGGAAATTGGAGGTTCAGCAGTTTCACCAAACCATTCCTGCAGCACGCTGGGTGAGTGAGCTTGAACTTTCAACGCTCCCCTTGGTAAACGCGCATAGCAAAGCGTTGCGTCAGAATATCTGGCACAAGCCGCTTGAGCATTGAATTGGGTTCGTTTATTTTTTAGCTCATGAACGTATTCGTCACGGGTGGGGCTGGGTATATTGGATCTGTTTGCGTCGAAGAGTTGCTGGCTGCAGGGCATCAGGTCACAGTTTTAGACAACCTGACGGAGGGACACAAATCAGCGGTGGATCCCAGAGCGCGGTTCATTCAGGGCAATTTGGGCGATAAATCGTTGATTGGTCACGCGCTGCGTCAAAGCAATGCGAACGCTGTCATTCATTTTGCAGCACACGCGCTGGTCGGCGAATCGATGACAAATCCCGCCAAATACTTTGAGAACAATGTCGGAAACGGCTTGCAGCTTCTCCAAGCCTCGGTCGAGGCTGGAATTAAAAAGTTTGTTTTCAGCTCAACTTGCGCTACCTACGGCCCACCAGAAAAAGTTCCGATGACCGAGGACATTCCGCAACGGCCCATCAATCCCTACGGTGAATCCAAATTAATGTTCGAGAAGATGTTGCACTGGTATCAGGAAATTCACGGGTTAGAGTTTGTCGCGTTTCGTTACTTTAATGCTGCGGGCGCTTCGGAACGGTGTGGTGAACACCACCGAATCGAGACGCACCTCATCCCGAACGTCTTGAAAGTGGCACTAGGTCAGTCCACCCATTGCGAGATTTATGGCACCGATTATCCGACTCCGGATGGAACCTGTATTCGGGATTACATCCATATTGTGGATATTGCTCAGGCACATATTCTTGCGTTGAAAATGGGTTCTCAAGGATTTTTCAACCTGGGCAACGGTGAAGGTTACTCAGTGCGAGAGGTGATCCAGACATGCGAAAAGGTTTCGGGACACTCAATCCCTGTGTTAGAAAAACCACGGCGCGCTGGGGATCCTCCTCGGTTAGTGGCTGCGGCGGACAAGGCGATGCGTGAATTGGGTTGGAAACCACGGTACCCAAAACTGGAAGATATCGTGAGAACAGCTTGGAAATGGCATCAAACCCATCCCGAAGGTTATCGCGACTGATTCGAGGTTTTGCCTACGCTCGAGGAATCGGGTGGCAGTGACTAATGTCTGGCCGGAGTGAATTCTTGGTGAATTAAAATGGGATCGAATGAGTCATTACTCCAGCTTTTTAAAGCTTGTCCAGATCGTGCATTCTGGTGATGAGTTATTTGTGACAGACGTGTTAGCTGATAGAAACTGAGTTAAATTGACGGAATGAAGAAATGGATTGTAATCGTTGTAGCCCTTGTCGGCGGGGGTTGGGTTGTGGTAACGAAGTTCCCCACGATCAAGGGGTTGTTTGGTTCGACTCAAAACATTCAGCAAATCAGCACGACAGTTGCCGAGCAGCGCAACATTCGTTTTAACGTGAGTGCGGCTGGTGAAATTGGTCCCGCAGAACAAGTTTCTGTCAAACCCGAGATCAACGGCAAAATTGACCAACTTGCGGTCGATCTGGGTGACCATGTTAAGAAAGGTGCCATCCTCGTCTCTTTGGATGATAAGGAATTGCAAAACAAACGATCCACTTACTTGACCGATATCGAACGCAGTAAATTGCAATTAGAACAAGCGGATCGAAACTTTGGGCGAGCTGAGGAACTGTTTAAGAGCGGACTATTGCCCAAGCAAGACTACGAGAATACTCGGACGGATTTTGCATTGGCAAAAAACTCGCTGGAACGAGCACAACGCGAGTTGGCAATCCTCGAGGAACAATTGACAAAAACAAAAATAATCGCCCCGTTCGATTGCACCATTTTGACTCGCCCCGTGTCCATGGGACAAGCGGTTTCTGGTTCGGGAGGTTTCAATAGTGGCACCGAAGTGCTCACGATCGCAGATCTAAATGCGATGGTGATCAATGCCCATATCAACCAAGCGGATATCACTCGCCTGAAGGTTGATCAAGAAGTGGAAGTCACCCTCGAGGCGGTGGCTGATGTGCGGATTGTTGGCAAGGTGGAGCGGATTGCCCCTCAAGCCACGATCAAAAATGCGACCAAGGGATTCGCTGTCCGAGTGGTCTTGAAGAATCTAGATGACAAAGTTCGTCCTGGGATGACGGCAAATATCAAAATCCCGGTCGGCACGGCGGACAACGTAGTTTCCTTGCCATTGGCAGCCGTTTTTACGGAGAAGAACCCGGACACAGGTCGACCAGAGCGGTTTGTTTACGTCGCTACAGGCGAGAAGCTAGACACGTTTAAACGGCGTGCGATTCAAGTCGGCATCTCAGATTTTTTCTTTGCGGAAATCCAAAGTGGATTGAAAACGGGCGAGGTCGTCGCAATGGAGCAACCCAAGGAAGAATCCGACAAGCCAATCGGCGACACCAACAAACCCTCGAAACCATCCGCAGGAACCACTCCGGTGACACCTAAAGCTGCGGGCCAAACAACCACCAACCGCACTTAGGAATCTTCCAACACTCATGGCTCTGGTCGAACTGCGCGACGTTTACAAGATTTATCATTTGGGCGGGGAGGAAATCCGTGCGCTGGATGGAATCAACCTCGATATTGAGGCGGGAGAACTCATCTCTATTATCGGGCCTTCAGGCAGTGGAAAATCCACCCTGATGCATATTTTAGGCTGTTTAGATTCACCCTCCAAAGGAACCATCAAATTAGATGGCACCATGATTCAGGATGCCTCGCAAGGGCAACTGGCGGCGATCCGAAACCAAAAAATCGGATTTGTTTTCCAATTTTTTAACCTCTTGCCGAAACTTTCCGTTCTCCAGAATGTCGAGCTTCCCATGATTTACGCGGGTGCAGGAGCTCGCGAGCGCAAGGAACGAGCCCAGCAGGCGCTGAGTCTCGTGCAACTCGATAACCGTGCGAAACATCGCCCCAGCCAACTCTCCGGGGGCCAACAACAACGCGTGGCGATTGCACGCGCTTTAGTAAATAATCCAAAAATTATTTTTGCTGATGAGCCCACTGGAAACCTCGATTCTCATACGGGGGAGGCAATTCTGAATCTTTTTCATAGTCTCAGTCAGCAGGGTCGAACCATCATTATTGTGACTCACGATCCAGAAATTGCGGCCGTCACTCCGCGACGTATCGAGATTCGTGATGGGCGCATCGCCACGAAGATCGACTCCAAATTGGCGGGATTGAGTATTAAAAACTCCGAGGCATCGTCCTTACCTGCAACGACGGGTTAAGCCATGTGTCATCCCCATCAAACTACACACACCGCACCCATATTCGCTAGGGAACATGCCGAGTTACAGTAAGTCAGATGCACATTTGGAACACCATTGAGCTCGGGTTAAAGGAGATATGGGCGCACAAATTTCGGTCATTTCTTACCATGCTCGGCATCATTCTGGGTGTTTCAAGCTTAGTCGCAATGTCTGCGCTCGTGACAGGAATGGAACGCGGAATGAAGGAAGCATTGGTCGCAATCGGAGGGTTGCAGAAAATTCGCGTCGAGTTTCAGCCACTTCCCGTCGAACAACGGCACCTACGCGATCAGGCAACTGGATTGACGATCAATGATGTGTATGGACTCCGAAACAACGCCCCGCTGATCACTAAAGTTTCACCCATCATCGATTGGAGAAGCGCGGTTCTTACCGCCAAGGGAAAATCGTTTAACCCTTTCATCTGTGCGGGAGTTTGGCCGATTGCTGTCGAATTAAATGAGCATGTGATCCAACACGGGCGAATGTTCAATGAAATTGACGATGAGATGGCCCGCAACGTCTGCGTCATCGGAACCGCGACTCGCGATGCACTTTTCGGCTCCCCTGAAAAGACGGGCCACGAAATCATTCCACTCGGTGAAACCATTTTTATTGGCGACCAACCTTTTACCATCGTGGGGATGTTTGAACATTACGAAAGTATTCAGGACAAACAAGTGCGCCAGTTAGCCAAAGAAGAACCCAAAATCCAAACCACCAACGGGACGCCGCGCAACCGAGGTTGGAGCGGTCGACAAGGTGGGTTTGTGTACTGGCTCAAGAATTCGACCGTTTATATTCCATTGAACACGATGTGGATCAAAATCAAATCAGGACAACCCGGGTTTCTTCCGTCCATAGCAGGCGGACCCCGATTGACGACTTTGGACCTACGGGTTGCGAATGTGGACAAGCTCACGCCGGCAATTCAACAAGCTTACAACGTCCTGACGTCCACACATCAAGGGATCGAAGATTTTACCTTCCGAACTCAGGAAGACTGGGCCGAACGCATCACGAGTTCCATTAGAAATGCACGCGTTAGTGGCGGGATGATTGCCGCGATCAGTTTGCTCGTGGGCGGCATCGGCATCATGAACATCATGCTAGCAAGCATCACTGAACGTGTTCGAGAAATCGGCACCCGCAAAGCTGTGGGAGCCACGACCGCGCACATTTTTATTCAAATCATCGTCGAGAGCATGGTGATCGCGTTCATTGGAGGCTTGGCTGGTATACTCACTTCGTTCGCCCTCGTACAAAGCATCGCCAAACTCTCTCCCACGGACAACGCACCAGTGATCACTCTCGGTTCGCTACTCGTTGCTTTTTGCTTCAGCGTCATCGTCGGCATGCTGGCTGGTCTGATTCCTGCCGTGAAAGCCTCCCGACTTCATCCGATTCAAGCTCTGCGTTACGATTGATCCCATGAACCTCTGGAACACCATCAGCGTTGGTTTCAAAGAAATCTGGGCGCACAAATTTCGCTCTTTTCTCACAATGCTTGGCATCATTCTGGGTGTGGCCAGCCTTGTAGCGATGGCCGCTCTCGTCAAAGGGATGGAAAATGGGATGCGCGAAACCATGGTGGCGATGGGGGGTGCCGATAAAGTGCTGATCGAAGATCAGCCCGTCCCTCCCGATCAAGCACACCTCGCGGATGAAGCACCGGGCCGAACCTTGGCGGATGTTGTCGCCTTGCGCCAAAGTGCTCCGATGCTCCGTCTCGTCTCGCCTGAAATGGACCTACCCGGCTGCACTCTCACCTATAAAGAAAAAATCTTTGAACCCTCTGAATGTGTCGGCGTCTGGCCCGCTGTCCTCGATATGAACCTGCATGTCGTGCAACACGGCCGGTTTTTTAACGATTTCGACGAGCAAAACGCCCACAGCGTTTGCGTCATCGGCACCGGTATCCGCGATGAATTGTTTGGTGCGCCTGAAACTGTCGGCCACGAAGTGATCCCCATCGGAGAGAATATCAACATTAATGGGCAGCCATTCACCATCGTAGGAATGTTTCAAAAATATCAAAGCGAGTACGAAAAGAAACAAAAAGAAATAGACAAAAAAAAGCCTGTCGAAAAGCAGGGTGGACCTGTCCGCAAAAAAGGTTGGGGCGGCAAAGGGGGGTGGGCGTTCACCCGCAAAAACATGACCATTTACATGCCTCTGAACACGATGTGGATCAAGTTCCGCGCCGCCAGTGGTACCAACGGTTTCCCCAATCCTCGACTCAGCGACATTGATATTAAGGTCAAGGATATTAAGAACCTGGAATCCGCGCTTCAACAAGCTCGAAATGTTCTTATGCTTACCCACCACGGAATCGAGGACTTCAACTTTCGCACCCAAGAAAGTCAGCTCGAAAGTATCAACCGGCAAATTACTAATGCTCGAATGAGCGGTGGAATTATTGCAGCCATCAGCCTGTTGGTGGGGGGCATCGGCATCATGAACATCATGCTCGCCAGCATCAACGAACGCATTCGTGAAATCGGTATCTGTAAAGCCGTCGGAGCAAGTGGGACAGCGATCTTTACCCAAATCCTAGTGGAAAGTGTCGTCATCGCCATCCTCGGCGCATTGGCGGGCATCGTGGCCTCCTATGGGTTCGTTGAAATCCTAGTTTGGGTCACCCCAACCGGCAACTCGCCCGTCATTACCTCCAACTCGATGCTAATCGCCGTGGCCTTCAGCGCGGGCGTGGGGATCATTGCCGGATTTTTTCCAGCCGCCAAAGCCGCCCGTCTCCACCCTATCCAAGCCCTCCGCTACGATTAACCAGCTTACTCTGGAGTCGTCGGGCCAGAATCCAGTTGCGGAGGGTTAGGTTGAAGTTTTCGAATGCGTGCTGAAGCTTCAGTCACTGCGGTCGCGTCCTCCAATATTTTGAACCCCAAAGAAAAAGTGCGACTCTGGCCGGGAGGTAATTTGGGCACTCGCCCCGCTAGTCGTTCTCGACGCCGATTATAGGGGAAACCGGTCCCCGGTTCCAACCCCGTCACATAGCCTTCTTCTCGGGCATTTGTATTCTTCCAAAGCGTGAAAAACGGCAAGGTCGCTGTATCAAAACTCATCGCAATTCCACGATCCGATCGAGCGTTATGTAGCATTACATGTCCCCTGCCCTGAGCATCCGGCACGGGATAAAGGCAGTAAACCTGTTCAACAAACCCGAGCACTGGGCCCGAATAGTCCGAGTATTGCGCGGTGGATTTGGCTGCATGCGCGTTGAATGGAGTGACCCGCGAGACGGCACCGACAAACTTGGAACCAGCCTCCAACAACGGAGGCCCATAATTGGCATGGTAGATCACCTGGTACTCTTGATCATAGGCACCATGGTTCCGCAGCGTGTCGCGAATCTGAAACTCGTTGGAGCTAGGCTCTGTCGCAATTTCTGTCCATAACTCAAGTTTGGGACCGTAAAACATGCGTTCATCCACACGACCGCGCACGCGCAGGGTGTAAGGAGGAGTTCGATCCACGATGACCTCAACTTCGGAGGCAGGAATATTGCCAATTTTTCCGTGCAGGGTGATGTCCATTTCCGCTTCTTCGCCAACATTGTTGATGAATTTATCCTTTCCAGGATGCCCTGCATATTCGACCCCGCAACGAACCATAAACTCATTAAACCCTTCGAGCCAGCCAAGGCCGCCACGACTGGAAAGGTTCATAAACTGGGGATGAACAATCTCTTTGACGGACGATTCCCAACCTAACTTTATTTCACCCAACTGGACGCGGAATAAGCTCATGCCCCGTGTCGGAATGATGGATAACTGAAGGCGACCATTGTTGATTGTAATGAGGTCCACACCTTCCTGCTTTCCGCCATGGAGTCTTGTCTTGGTAATCGACCAAGGAGCGGTTGCCGGAACCTGTGCCGTCTGCGGAGTGATCGTCGCCGAGACCTCATTCAAGCCTTGATCAACACTCGTGAGAGTTCGTCGATAAGGCTCCGCCGATAGGTCAAACAAAGCCGCCGAAGCCATCATGGAAGTCAGTAAGAATTGGTTGAATTTCATAGGTCTACAAGTATGGGTAACCAACTAATAGGACCAGAGAAACGGGGTTAAATCAAGCGTCGAAGAAACTTTTCGCGTTCATTCGACACCGAAAAACATTACCAAATCTTAACTCCGAGCCTAGTAAGTCGCGACACTCGAATCGATTTCTTCGCTCCAAGCTCGGATACCGCCTTTCACACTTTTAACATACTTGAAGCCGCGCTCCTGAAGGAATTTGAGGGCTTTCATCGAGCGGATCCCACTTTTGCAATGCAGGTAGATTTGCTGGTTGGGATCGAGTTCTGTAAACCGCTCACCCAAGCTGCCCAAGGGAATCAATTGCGTGCCAAGGACATGAGCGATCTCATATTCATCAGGATCTCGGACATCCACCACCTTGATATTCAGAGCGGGTTGATCCAAGGCCAACTTCATTGCCTGCACGCTGGTTTCGTCAGGGTTCTGGCTGATATTGACGGGTTCCGGAACGATGCCACAAAACATTTCGTAATCGATCAATTCTTTAATGCTCGGCTGATCACCGCAGAG
>Ga0114966_10002387_pt1 | contig 16781 bp, 18 predicted proteins | sample M_130207_XF_Meta_FD_87029 | JGI IMG/M metagenome (GOLD analysis project Ga0114966, IMG submission 87029) | Freshwater microbial communities from Lake Montjoie, Canada to study carbon cycling - M_130207_XF_MetaG | ecosystem: Environmental > Aquatic > Freshwater > Lake | place: Lake Montjoie...
ACAAAGCCAACGTGCCGCAGCGATTGAAACCTCAGCAGAAACAGAACGAACGCTTTTTGAAATTAATTATTTTAGTGCAGTTAATTTATCAAAAGCAGTTTTACCTTTTATGCTAAAAAATAAAAGTGGAAAAATTGTTGTCATTAGCAGCATTGCCGGCAAGTTTGGTTTTTACTTACGCTCTTCCTACTCTGCAGCTAAACATGCTTTGCATGGTTATTTTGAAAGTTTGCGTTTGGAGGTGGAAAAAAATGGCGTGAGTGTATTATTAGTTTGTCCGGGTAAGGTAAAAACCAATGTATCATTAAATGCGATTTCTTCAAGCGGAGATTCTCATAATAAAATGGATGAGAGTCATGAAAATGCCATGAGTGCTCAAGCATGTGCTCAACAAATTATTGCAGGTATTTTAAATGATAAAGAAGAAATTTTAATTGGCGGTAAAGAATTATTAGCTGTAAAAATAAAACGCTTTTTTCCTAAACTGTTTGGTAAGATTATTAGAAAGCAGAGTCCTTATTAGTCTATAACGTCAAATTAATAGGATGAAACTGAATTCTTAAAAAACATCGTAACAGACATTATTTGTAATTCCCATTTTAATTACTTATCTTTGGCGTAAGTAACGCATGATGATAGTATGATTATTTCATTTGGGGACAAGAATACAAAAAAAATATGGGATGGAGATCGGGTCAAAAGTTTCTCTACGGAAATTCAAGAGATTGCCCGACGAAAACTCAGAATGTTAAACAACTCACAAGACCTAAATGATTTAATGATTCCGCCGTCTAACAGATTAGAAAAGTTAAAAGGAAATTTAAAGGAATTTTACTCTATTCGAATTAATAATCAATGGCGAATTATTTTTAAATGGAACAATGGAAATGCAGAGCAAGTTGAAATAATAGACTATCATTAAAAATTTTTTAAAATGAAAAAAATAAAAAACATACATCCAGGCGAAATACTTTTAGAAGAGTTTTTAGTTCCTCTTGAAATTAGCGCATATAGACTTTCCAAAGAAATTAGTATCCCGCAGACACGTGTTTCTGAAATAATAAAAGGAAATCGTCGCATTACTGCTGACACTGCTTTAAGACTGTCGAAATATTTTGGAAATAGCGCGAAGTTTTGGCTTGGGCTGCAAGCAGACTTTGATCTTGAGGAAGAAAAAAATCACAAAAAGACTGAACTTAATGCGATTAAGCAATACTCTCGCAACGCTGCATAAGAAATGTAAACCGCATTAAATAATTGTATACATTTAATAGTCGTTAATTTTAAATTATAAAATATACATGAAATTTTACTTTATACTATTTTCAACAGTTTTGCTTTATAATAAAAGCAATGCGCAACAAATCACTCCGCAAATTATTAACTGTGCCGGACAATCATTTTCAACAACTGCTGGTAAATTAGCCTATAGCATTGGCGAAATTGCCATTACCAAAGTAGGCAATTCAAACAACTCTATCTCACAAGGATTTTTTCAACCAAAAATTACAGCGAACTCTATTAAGGAAAATGAATCGTCATTTAAATTTACGGCTTACCCAAATCCTACTTATAATAATATAAAAATAGAATCTCAAGGATACAACGATACCTACTCTGTTAAATTATTAGACTGCACAGGGCGCGAAATATATAGCGGAAACACACAAAACAATACACTTACTTTAGAGAATTATCAAAATGGTATTTATCATCTTTTAATTTTAAATGACAAAAAACAACTTTTAGAACGTAAAACCATTACCAAATTAAATTAACCAACATCTTATAAATTACAAAACAAAAAACTATGACTATGAAATTTATTTATTCAATCGTTTTATCAACTTGTTTATTTTTAGTAAACTTTGCACAAGCGCCACAGGGATTAAATTACCAAGGTGTTGCTCGTAACAATGTTGGAGTAGAACTACCTAATCAAAACATTGGTATTCAATTATCCATTTTAGATGGGGCAGCTACAGGAACTGTTTTATATACAGAAACGCATGCTTTATTAACAGACGCTAACGGTTTGTTTACTTTAGTAATTGGTTTTGGAACTCCCACAACCGGCACATTTAGTGCTGTAAACTGGGCAGTTGGCGGTAGTAAATGGTTAAAAGTAAGTATGGATGCATCAGGTGGCAGCAACTATCAATTGATGGGAACATCGCAATTACTATCAGTGTCTTATGCCTTGTTTGCCGGCAATGTAGCAAACAATGGCGGCAAACAAACGTTAGTATTAAGCGATAATGTAACTGATAGCCAAGCGGCAGCCATTATTGCAGCCGAAGTTGGGCCAAACACACAGGAAATTAGAATAGTAGGAACCACTAATTTAACAACTGTAAACTTAAGTATGATTACCACAGCCATTGATATTCAGGTAACAGACAACTCTGCTTTAACAACTTTAAATTTAAGTGGTTTAATGCGCTGTGACGGTGATCTTAATATTTCTAATTGCCCGATACTAAGTAACTTAAACCTTTCTGTACTTGCTAAAATTACGGGCGGTTGGTTAACCATTCGAAATACCGATTTAAGTTCCATTAACCTTAACGCATTGACAAAATGTATAGGAACTTTTATTAATAATAATTCAAGTCTAACGGTTTTAAATTTCAATGCCTTAACTAGCATTGCATTTGCAAGTATTACTAATAATGCTATCACAGCAATTGCATTTCCAGCTTTAAATATTATTACTAGTGGCAATGGTACAATACTCTATTTTAATAATAATAAGCTAAGTGTTAGTGCCGTTAATTATATTTTAGCTACGTTAGTTGCATTAAGTCCAACATTAACTGGTAGAGATATTCGACTAAATAATCAAACTCCTTTAGCCCCACCATCAGGGCAAGGTATTACAGATAAGGCAACGTTAATAACTAATGGTAATACTGTAACGACTGATTAAGTTTAATTTGTTTGGTTTAGGGAAAGTATACTATCACAAACTTTATTTAAATCAATTACGAAAATTATAGGTTGCGCAAACAAACAAGAAATAAATTGAATTAATTTTTTACTAAAGTTTATGTTTCTTTATAACATACGCACTCACAAAAATACTTACCTCATACAATAAATACATTGGCACAGCCACAATCATTTGCGAGGTTACATCGGGCGAAGGAGTAATAATAGCGGCGGCAATTAAAATAATGACAACAGCATATTTGCGATATTTACGCATAAAACTTGGAGTTAGAATTCCTAATCGCGTTAAAAAATAAACCAAAATAGGGAGCTCAAAAACAATTCCGGAAACGAGAGTCATTGTTGAAATTAAAGAAATGTAATCATCTAAAGTGTTATTAGTTTGAACAATACCACTATCAGATAATTGGTAGTTTATTAAAAAATTGTAAGACATTGGGAACAATAAAAAGTAGCCAAAGAAAATTCCTATTAAAAACAAAATAGAGGCCACAATCACAAACCATTTAGCAGGCGCTGATTCTGTGGTTTTTAAAGCTGGTTTAATAAATTTCCAAATCTCATATAATACATAAGGAAATGCTAAAATTATCCCGCCTAAAAGCGCAATCCACATATGCGTAAAAAATTGTTCGGATGCAGAAAGTGTCTGTAAGTGCGGATTTTTTAATGTCATACACATAACATCGCCTGCGCCAATTTTATAACCTAATGAGCATAAAGCTCTATAAGAAATAAAATCCTGTTTTAACGGACCAAAAATAATAGTGTCAAATAAAAAGTTATTGAAACAAAATAAACCGATTGCAAAAATAACTATCGCAATTGCACTGCGCACTAAATGCCATCTTAATGCATCTAAATGTTGCATAAAAGACATTTGCATCGACATTTCTTCTTGTGGGTTATTTGCCATAATCAGAGGCAAATTTAAGCATTATTATTGAGGATTATAGTCTTTAAAATACTACTGAATTTGAAAGAATTGACTTTATAGTTTTTAAAGCAATTGATTTAATATTTCACCAAATCTGTAAATATCTTCAAACGAATTATACATTGGAACAGGTGCGCAGCGTATTACATTTGGCTCTCTCCAATCTGGTATTACGCCATTTTCAATTAGTTTGTTGTATAGTGCTTTCCCTTGGCCATGAGCTACGATACTAATCTGGCAACCTCTGTTTGCTTTAGGCGTAATAATTTCTAAACAATTATTTTTTTGCTTATTAATCTCTCCAACTATAAATTCTAAATAGGCGGTTAATTCTATGCTTTTTTCATTCAACTTATCAATTCCAACTTCGTCAAACATATCTAAAGATGCTTTGTAGGCAGCCATAGATAATATGGGTGCGTTACTTAATTGCCAACGTTCAACCGTTTCAATGGGCTTAAATACTCTATCCATTTTAAAACGGGTTTCTTTATCATGGCCCCACCAACCTGCAAATAAAGGCATGTCAGTATTTTTATGATGCTGTTCATGAACAAAAGCTCCGGCAACACTTCCTGGACCTGCATTTAAATATTTATAAGAACACCAAGCTGCAAAATCAACATTCCAATCATGTAATTGTAATTTTAAATTTCCGGCACCATGCGCTAAATCAAAACCAACAATAGCTCCTGCTTTATGACCAGCTTCAACAATAGCTTTCATATCAAAAACTTGTCCACTAAAATAATTTACACCTCCAATCATTATTAATGCCAACGACTCTTTATTGTCTTCAATAGCTTTGTAAATATCTTCGTGGCGAACTTCGTATTCGCCATCACGAGGAGCAATTTCAATTAACGCATCATCTATATCAAAACCATGAAATTTTACTTGAGATTGTAATGCGTATTGATCACTAGGAAATGCTTTTGCTTCGCATAAAATTTTGTAGCGTTGTTTAGTTGGACGATAAAATGAAACCATTAACAAATGTAAATTCACCGTTAATTGATTCATCATCACTACTTCAGTGGGCAAAGCTCCCACTAGTTTAGCAGTTTTATCCGTTAGAATTTCGTGGTAACTCAACCAAGGGTTTTTCGCTAAAAAATGACCTTCAACACCATAAGTAGCCCAATCATTTAACTCTTGCTGAATATAATCTTGAGTTGTTTTTGGCTGTAAACCTAAAGAGTTTCCTGTAAAATAAACCATATCATACCCTTCGTGCTGAGGAATGTAAAATTTACTTCTATATGAATGTAATGAATCCTGAGAATCTAATTGTTTAGCAAATTCGAGGCTATTAGTAAAATTTGTCATAATGCGTGTAATAAAAACAGGTTAAATTTAATAATAAATTATGCAATGTGTTAGGATAATTTAGGTTTATTCTGGCCGTATTACTTAAGTCATTAGGGCGTTTCCGCCAGCTGGCGGCCCGGGCTTTCACTGCAATCTTTTATTTCACTGCGTTACATAAAAGGATTTTTGTTCAATCCCTAACGCAGAGTTTAATTAAATATGGAATTTATACTTCTAAATTACAAACATACGAGGGATAGAGGCATTGTTTGAGCTCTTTTTATTTGTTCCGCAGGACAAGTAAAAAAGTCACGCCCATAAAATTGAATAAATAAAGCCACTATTATTCTAATACAACACTATAAATTATAATCTTTATCTTTGAATTAGTGTCATTATCTAATAACATACAATTAATTAAAAAACTTTCAGTTCGAAAACTCGTTAATACTTATAAAGTGTGGATGAGTTATCATGTTTCAAAAGCAAGAAAAAAATCCTTTAGTGTAGGATTTCCTATCAGTATGGCAATTGAACCAACTACCAGTTGTAATTTACGTTGCCCCGAATGCCCGAGCGGTTTGCGCCAGTTTACCAGGCCAATAGGAATGTTAGAACCTACTTTTTTTAAATCAACCATTGATACTGTTTATAAAGAATTACTTTATTTGACATTTTATTTTCAAGGAGAACCCTATTTAAATCCAAACTTTTTAGAGATGGTTAAATATGCTTCTGAAAAAGGAATATATACATCAACTTCAACCAATGCGCATTATTTAAATGAAGAACAATCTGCAAAAACAGTAGAAAGTAAATTAGATAGATTAATAATATCTATTGATGGCACCACTCAAGAAACTTATGAGCAATATAGAATTGGAGGAAGTTTGCAGAAAGTAATTGATGGCACTAAACATATTATTGCTGCAAAAAAAAGATTAAAAAGTAAAACACCTCACATTGTATTTCAATTTTTAGTTGTAAAACCAAATGAACATCAATTAAACGACGTTCAACTATTAGCAAAAGAACTAGGAGTTGATGAAGTCGTTTTTAAAACGGCGCAAGTTTATAATTTTGAAAATGGAAATCCATTAATTCCGGATAACATAAAATACAGTCGCTATAAAAAAAACAGTGACGGAACTTATTCTATAAAAAATAAATTACTAAATCAATGTTGGCGAATGTGGAGCAGTTGCGTTGTGACTTGGGATGGTGTTGTGGTGCCATGTTGTTTTGATAAAGATGCGAAGCATCAATTAGGAGATTTGAAACACCAATCATTTAAAGAATTATGGAATTCTGATAAATATCAAAACTTCAGACAGTCAATCTTAAAATCAAGACAAGAAATTGATATTTGTAAAAACTGCAGCGAAGGAACAAAAGTTTGGGCGACATAATTTACAATCCGTCATTGCGAGGCACGAAGCAATCTAAAGTAACACAATAATAAAAATTTATTTACTCTTTAAGAGATTGCTGCGCTGCGCTCGCAAAGACTACATTGAAGATCATTACTTAATATTACAAGCAACCTTCTCCGTCATTGCGAGGCACGAAGCAATCTAAAGTACTGCAATAATTACTACAATTTTATTTACTTTTCATGAGATTGCCACGCTAAAGTAGCAATGACAAAATAAATATTGCTATATTTTATAGCAATAGTAAACTTTAAAATAACATAGTTTTGCATTAAATTAAAGTAAGAATGATTAAAGGAGGTGCAATTTATATGCTGACAAATAGCAATAATACCGTTTTATATACAGGCGTTACGAGTAATATCGTTAGTCGATTATATCAACATAGAAACGGAACATTTAAGCATAGCTTTTCAGGTAAATACGCTTTAAATAAATTAGTTTATTACGAAGTATTTTTAAACATTGAAGATGCCATTGCAAGAGAAAAGCAAATAAAAGGTGGCAGCAGAGCTAAAAAAGAAAACTTGATTATTTCTATAAATCCTAATTGGAATGATTTATCAAAAGACGTAGGAGTAGAATAATAGTAATTAATTGCATTTAAATATTCTACGTGTGAGATTGCCGCGCTGCGCTCGCAATGACGACCTGCTAAATTATTACAATTACAATCATCCAAAACTTACTCCGACATTGCGAGGAATGAAGGAATCTAAAACACTATAACAATTACAAAATTTCATTTACTATTCGCGAGATTGCCGCGCTGCGCTCGCAATGACGACCTAGTATATTATTACAATTACAGTCATCCAAAACTTACTCCGACATTGCGAGGCACGAAGCAATCTAAAACACTGCAATCAAGACTACAAATAGTCTTACTATTTTTGGACTAGAACGATATACTTACAAGGAAAGTGCATCCGCAACCGTAAAAGTACTTCCACCAACAAAAACTAAGTCGTTAACTTTTGCTTGTTTGATGGCTTTTTGACAAGCTTCGGGCACTGTTTTAAATGTACTACCATTAAGTCCATTTTTTTTTGCAAGCGTTGCTAATTCGTTTTCATCTAACGCTCTCGGAATAGAGGCTTTGCAAAAATAATAGGTGGCGTCCTTTGGTAATAATTTTAATATGTTAGAAATGTCTTTATCATTTACAACACCCAAAACAAAATGTAGGGTTTTGTAAGTATAGCGTTTTAAATTATCTAAAACTTCTTTTATACCATCTTCATTATGCCCGGTATCTGCAATTACTAAAGGTTTTTCTTGCAGTATTTGCCATCGTCCATATAGTCCGGTTAATTTTTGAACCTGTGCTAAAGCATTTATACTATCTGTTTCTTCAATTATAAATCCTTTTTGTTTTAAAATCTCCGTTGTATTTAAAACGCCCATCACATTTTTTATTTGGTAACTTCCTTGTAAATCTAAATTGTATAAATGAGTTGTGTTTGTTTTTTTATGGAGAAGTGTAATTGATAAAAACTCTTTGTTAAATGAAGATGAAAAAAGTTTGTAATTTTTGTCTGCAAATTCAATGGGTGCTTTTAATTGTTTTGCTGTTTCATTAAAAACAGATATCACATCTAATTGTGTTTGACTAATAACTACAGGGATTTTTGTTTTAATAATACCAGCTTTTTCAGCAGCAATTTTCGGCAAGGTATCTCCCAATAAATTCATGTGATCATACCCTATATTGGTAATAAGGCAAGCAACTGGTGTTATAACATTTGTAGAATCTAATCTGCCTCCTAAGCCAACTTCTAAAATTACCACATCAACTTGTTGTTGAGCAAAATAATGAAATGCTAATCCAACTGTCCATTCAAAAAAGGAGGGTTCAATATTCTCAAAAATAGTTTTAAAATCTTCAACAAATTTTACAACCTCTGTTTTAGGAATCATTTTTCCATTGATCTTAATCCGCTCTCTAAAATCAACTAAATGCGGCGAGGTATACAAACCAGTTTTATAACCTGCTTGCTGCAAAATGGCGGCTAACATGTGCGAAGATGAGCCCTTGCCATTAGTACCTGCTACATGCACAAATTTAATTTTCCTTTCAGGGTTACCTAACGCTTTGCAAATAGCAAGTGTATTATTTAAATCTGCCTTATATGCTGCTGCTCCAATGCGCTGATACATGGGAAGCTTTGAAAATAAATAATCAAGAGTTTGCGGATAAGTCATTTCAAATTATAGTAATAGCACGCAGATAAAGCGGATGATTATGATTTAAAATGATAAAATAAATAGAGGTTCTAATCATAACGAATCTTAACAATCAGTGACATCAGCGTTCTATTTTTTTTAAAAACTAAAAATAATAGTAATGGTACCTTTTTGTTCTTCAAACTCTCCACTCACATTAAAAGTTGTTGCTAAGGCTGCTTGACGCGCTTTAGCTTTTAACATGGCGCTTTGAGTATTAGTTCCCCTACCGTTAGGATCTGCTTTAATTACCTTTCCATTTTTATCTACGGTAATTTCTACCACAACTTTCCCTTCTTCTTTGGTATCTTTTGATAAAGTTGGCGGTGTCATCACACTTCTACCTGCTAAACTAAAACCATAACCTCCGTTACCTTGTCCTTTTCCTGGGCCCTTACCAGGGCCGTCTACTCCTCCATCACCGCCACCTGTGCCACCATTACCATTTGTATTTGGATTTCCATCTGGGCGTCCGTCATTACCAGCATGCCCGCTATTTCCATCTCCACCGCCATTGTTGCCTTTATTTTTATTAAACTTTTCGGCTAACAACTCGGCAGCTGTTTTTACTTTTGGTTTTACAGGAATAACAACTGTTTGGCTTGTACTTGTATTATTGGTTTCTGATTTTGTAATATTTACATCTTCTCCGTTATCTGAAGTAACAACATCTTGCGAACTATTTTCAGTTGTTGGTGGAGTTACTTCTGTACTTTCTACAACTTGCACAGCATCCCCTATTCCATCACTCTCCACATTTCCGGTACCCTCAATTAAATTGCCTATATTAAATTCAATGCCACCACCACCGCCCGGTGCAATTGGAAAAGGAGGATTTGGTGTAACAATCATATAAAAAATTAAAAATAATAGCAAGAGTATAAATATCAATAAGGAAATTCCTAATGATATAACTCTGTTTTTATTTTCTTCGGCTTGCGATAAAACCATGATTATTTTCCGTTTGATGGTTTAGTTGCCCAAACCATTTTACATTTTAGTTTATCAACCACAATCATTACATCAACGGCATCTTGTATACTCAAATCTTTATCCATCTGCAATACAACTGTTGGCTCCGGATTGCCATTAATTTCAGCTATTAAAACAGATTCTAATACGGAGTAATCTACTTCTCTTCCTTCCACAAAATAATGACGCGTATTGGATACATCTAAATGAATAGGCTTTTTATTATTCTCGACAGGTTTTGTAGGTTTAGAGCTTGGCAAGTTTACCTTAATAGCATTCGGACTTACCATTGTTGATAGTATCAAGAAAAATAACAACAAGAAAAACATGATGTCGTTTAATGACTCCGTGCTAACCTCCGCGTCTCTATGTGCTTTTTTGCGTAATCCCATTTTTAATAGTTTTTAGTGTTAAGTTTTTAGTGTTGAGTTTAGTTATTGTTTTATTAAAAACTAATAACTACACATTAAAAACTACTTGCTCGGTTCGTTTAACATATCCAAAAACGCAATTTGAGTTTCCTCCATGCGGTGAGATAATTTATCGATACGCGCATTTAAAATATGATAACCAATAAATGCAATAACGCCCACTACCAAACCGCCACCAGAGGTAATCATTTTTTGATATAAACCTGAGGAAATCACTTCAATTTCAACAGTTTTAGCAATTGATATATCATAAAATATTTTAATAACTCCAATGATTGTTCCAATAAAACCAAACATAGGTGCAATACGGCCTGTGATATTTAAAATACTCATGTTTTTTTCTAAACGAGATAATTCAGATGAACCAGCTTTATCCATTGCCTCTCTAATTTCTTGCATACTTTGCCCAATACGCGAAATGCCTTGTTCTAACATAATAGCTTCAGGCGTATTAACGCTTTTGCACATACTACGAGCATTTGCTAAATTGCCGTTATTTATCATATCCTTAATACTAGCTAATAAGGTGGTATTTTTTTTGGAAGCTTTAGTAATAGTAAGAAAGCGTTCTACCATCACGTAAATTGACATGAGTAATAAAATGGCTAAAGGAATCATGATAACTCCACCTCTTGCCACCATGCTAAATAACGACATTTCGTTTGGAGGAAGCTCAGTAGCTGTTTGTATGCCTGTTACCGCTGGTTGAATAATTCCAGAATCTGCAACTGCAGCCGCAACCGTATTGGTTATTTGAAGAATGAATGACATCATATAGCTTATTTTTTAATTACACGAAGTTACCTTAGAAAAACGCGAGTAAATTAAATCATAAGCGATGTTTTAAACAGATTTGTGTTAGTATAACATCTGCTTTTATAAAAAGTGACAGTTAAATATAAAATTTACCTTATATATCTTTAGAGACCTATTGTAACATAAGGTTCACTTCTTTAAAAATAAATACCTTGGGCATAATAAAACTATTTATGATAAAAACACTTATAACCATTAGGGATTTGACCTGGTGTCAAATATTGACAAACAAGTGTAGTTAAATTTAATAGTTATTTATGCAAATAATAAATTGTTCCGTATGTACCCGGTGAACTTACAGACCCACGTTGTAATACTAAATTGGTGGCATTAATTAATTGAATTGAAATTACTCCATTGTTTAATGTGATTGTTAAATTAGATGATGGCAGCCACCCGTTTAAAAAAACTTGACCAGTATTTGTTAAACCATCATTACATTCTTTCAACCCATTAACACTTCCTGGCCAAATAGTTGTTTTAAACTCCATTTTAGCATTTATTGGATCATTAAATAATTGTGGATATCCAGCCATCATTGTACCGTTCATTATTTGTTCTTTTTTGTCTAATATCCAATTACCTAATAAAAGAGAATCTTGGTGCGTTAATGCTATAGTATTTGGAGTGGGTGTTGGAGTTGCAGGTGTTGCCGGTGAAGGAGTTGGTGAATTTTGATTACAACTTGATAACACAATTACAAAGCAAGCTATTGCTGATAGGATAAGTTTTTTCATGGTTTAATTATTAATATTTTTAGATAAAGGTATATAAATATAATTAAGGTAACAAATATGTTACCCTATAAACTTAACAAAAACTCCAATTTGCAGTTCAAAAGCTGTAACTAAATGGAGGAAAAGCAATTCCTTATATTATTGGGTCAAGAAATTGCAAAACAAAGAAAAAAGCAAGGTTTAACTCAGCTTGATCTTGCTTCATTGGTAAACATGGAAAAACCTAGTATTACACGAATTGAAAAAGGAAGAACTAACCCAACATCTTTAACGCTTCTCAAAATAAGCAAAGTGCTAAATATCCCCATCTCAAAGTTTTTTAAATTTCAAGAAAGCACATTATCAAAGTAAAATATTATTTAACTAATATTCTAAAAGATTAATTTTAAAGGTGGCAACTAAATCAGCTGATTAATTATTGTGATTATTTCAATTCCACCATAACTCATTTTAAACTAATTTATTTAACATTTGTTTTATATGTTGTAAATACTAAAATGCATAAAATGACGCTTTTAGAATTGATAAAATAACTTATCTTTGTTAGAATGGAAATTATTAAAGGTTCGGGAGTAGTACCCGGTGAATTGTTGGCAAAGGTTAATTGCCCTACCGACTTAAAAAAATTAAAAGAGGAGGAACTTGAGCAATTTTGCGCCGAGTTACGACAATTCATTATTGATATTGTATCTGTAAAAGGTGGGCACTTTGGGGCTTCGTTAGGTGTTGTTGAACTTACTGCTGCATTGCATTATGTATTTAATACCCCGCACGATCAGTTGGTTTGGGATGTTGGTCACCAAGCATACGGCCATAAAATTATTACTGGTCGCCGTGATATTTTCCATACAAACCGAGTTTATAAAGGCATTAGCGGTTTTCCAAAACGTTCAGAAAGCGAATATGATACTTTTGGCGTTGGCCACTCTTCCACATCTATTGGTGGCGCATTAGGTATGGCAGTAGCAAGTCAGTATTTAGGATTAAAAGATAAACAACATATTGCCGTAATTGGAGATGGTTCAATGACTGCCGGTCAGGCATTTGAAGCCTTAAACCACGCAGGTATTTCAAATAGTAATTTATTAGTTGTGTTAAATGATAATTGCATGAGTATTGACCCAAATGTTGGTGCCTTGCGCGATTATTTAACCGACATCACCACTTCTCATACCTACAATAAAACAAAAGATAAAGTTTGGGAATTGTTAGGTAAGATTAGCAAATTTGGGCCAAACGCTCAAGAAATTGCAAGTAAATTAGAAAATGCTGTAAAAACATCTTTACTAAAGCAAAGTAATTTATTTGAATCATTAAAATTCCGCTATTTTGGTCCAATTGATGGACATGATGTGGTTCGTTTAACAAAAATATTAGCCGACTTAAAAGATATTCCTGGACCAAAAATTTTGCATGTACTTACCAAAAAGGGTAAAGGTTATAAATTTTCGGAAGAAGGCAACGAAACGGTTTGGCACTCGCCAGGATTATTTAATAAAGATACTGGAGAAATTATTAAAGTTGTTCCTAAAGATCCACAACCACCAAAGTATCAAGATGTATTTGGACACACCATTGTTGAATTAGCTGAACAGAATAAAAAAATAATGGGTATTACTCCAGCTATGCCTTCTGGCTGCTCTTTAAACATTATGATGAAAGCTATGCCCGACCGTGCTTTTGATGTTGGCATTGCAGAACAGCATGCGGTTACATTTAGCGCTGGTTTGGCAACGCAAGGCATGGTTCCATTTTGTAATATTTATTCCTCATTTATGCAACGCGCTTATGATCAAGTGGTGCATGATGTTGCGTTGCAAAATTTAAAAGTAGTGTTTTGTTTAGATAGAGGAGGAATTGCTGGAGCTGATGGACCGACCCATCATGGCGCATTTGATATCGCTTATTTCCGTTGTATTCCTAATATGATTGTGAGCGCTCCAATGAATGAAGAGGAATTACGCAATTTAATGTATACTGCACAATTAGAAGAAGTTGTCGCTCCTTTTAGTATTCGCTATCCGCGCGGTAATGGAGTAATGGTAAATTGGAAAACGCCCTTTAAAAAGCTAGAAATTGGAAAAGGTCGTAAACTAAAAAGCGGAAAAGAAATAGCAATTTTATCATTAGGTCACCCAGGAAATTTTGCAACAAAAGCCATTGAAAAGCTAGAAGCTGAAGGCATTACTGCTGCTCACTATGATTTACGTTTTGCAAAGCCATTAGATGAAGCTATGTTGCACGAAGTATTTTCTCATTTCAACAAAATAATTACTGTAGAAGATGGTACAATTGTAGGTGGTGTTGGTAGTGCTATTTTGGAATTTATGGCAGAAAATAATTACAGCGCGCAAGTAAAACGTTTAGGTATTCCCGATAAATTTATTGAACACGGAGAACCAAGTGAATTATACCAAGAATGTGGTTTTTCTGCTGAACAAATTTATAGCGAAGTAGTACAATTATTGAAAGTTAAGAAATCAACCAAAATTGCCTGAAGCAACTTAAACTCTAGTTGCTTGCACTGATTTAATTTCGGGTACAGCTTTCATAATAGTTTCTTCAATACCAGCTTTCATTGTCATGTGACTCATACTGCAGGTACTACATGCGCCTTTTAATTCAAGCATTGCTGTGTGTCCATCAACTACTTCAAGTAATTCAACATCCCCACCATCCGCTTCTAAATAAGGGCGAATCGTTTTTAAGGCATTCTCTACTCTATCAAATAATTCTTGGGACATATTTTAGTTATAAAGTTAGTCAGTTATGAAAGTTATAAAGTTACTTGATTTAAAACAGCATGTAACTTTCTAAACCTTCAACTTTCCAACTTTCTAAACTATTTCCCTAATTTCTTTTTTAAATTTTGATCAATGGCATCTAAAAATTCCTCAGTATATAAATAATGTTCGCCGTGATTAACTTTATTTCCGTGCGTACAAACCGCTAAATCTTTAGTCATTTTGCCACTTTCAACAGTTTCAACGCAAACTTGCTCTAGCGCTTGGCAAAAATTAATTAACTCTTGGTTATTATCCAATTTTCCACGAAACTCTAAACCGCGTGTCCATGCAAAAATACTAGCAATTGGATTTGTAGAAGTTGGTTTACCATTTTGGTGATCGCGGAAATGACGAGTTACAGTACCATGTGCTGCTTCTGCTTCCATAATTGTGCCATCTGGTGTAATTAATACAGAAGTCATTAAACCTAATGAACCAAAACCTTGCGCTACTGAATCAGATTGAACATCGCCATCATAATTTTTACAAGCCCAAACAAAATTACCATTCCACTTTAAAGCAGAAGCAACCATGTCATCAATTAAACGGTGTTCATAAACAATACCTGCAGCTTCATATTTTGCTTTATAATCTGCTTGATAAATTTCTTCGAAAATATCTTTAAAACGGCCATCGTATTTTTTTAAGATGGTATTTTTAGTCGATAAATATAAAGGCCATTTTTTGTTTAAGGCTACGTTAAAACAAGAATGAGCAAATCCACGAATAGATTCTTCAACATTGTACATTCCCATTGCAACACCTGCTCCTTTAAATTGGAATATTTCGTGTTCAATTACTTTTCCATCTTCTCCTTCAAATTTCATTGTTAATTTTCCTTTTCCAGGTACAACGAAATCAGTTGCTTTATATTGATCACCAAACGCATGACGACCAACAATAATTGGAGCAGTCCAGTTAGTAACTAAACGAGGTACATTTTTACAAACGATAGGCTCACGAAAAACCGTGCCATCTAAAATATTACGGATCGTTCCATTAGGCGACTTCCACATTTGTTTTAAGTTAAATTCTTTTACACGAGCCTCGTCAGGTGTAATAGTAGCACATTTTATACCAACACCATATTTTTTAATCGCCTCAGCAGCATCAATAGTTACTTGGTCATTTGTTTCATCACGGTACTCCATTCCTAAATCGTAGTATTTAATATCTACATCTAAGTATGGAACAATTAATTTATCTTTAATAAACTTCCAAATGATGCGAGTCATTTCATCACCATCTAATTCTACTACCGGGTTAGCTACTTTAATTTTAGTCATATGTTTAAATTATTGTTTTTAGTTGTCATATGGTTTAGCCAGTTTAATTTTTGGTATTTGTTTTTTGGCAAACATGGCTATTTCATAATATTATATTGAAATTGGATTTTAAAAAGTTGCCCAAATTTATAAATATTATGCGGCTCTACAAATAATTGTTTTAGAAATTGTAAGCTGAAAAGGCCCTAAAATTTATTTTAAATTCTTTATTAATTAGAATTTTTTAAGTTGTTATACTATCCTTACATTTGTAGCCTATATAAATATTACATGAAAATTACCGAACATCTTAAATCTGCGAAAGACACTTTATTTTCTATTGAAATACTTCCGCCCTTAAAAGGAAAAAGTATTCAGTCCATTTTTGACGGCATTGATCCTTTAATGGAATTTATGCCAGCCTTTGTTGATGTTACCTATCACAGAGAAGAATACATTTACAAAAAACGTGATGGTGGTTACTTAGAAAAGGTAAGCATTCGCAAACGCCCCGGTACCGTTGGTATTTGCGCGGCCATTATGAATAAATATAATGTGGAAGCAGTTCCGCATATTATTTGTGGCGGTTTTACGCGCGAAGAAACAGAAAATGCTTTAATTGACTTACAATTTTTGGGTGTAGATAATGTGTTGGTTTTACGAGGTGATAGTATTAAAACAGAATCTCAGTTTGTACCAGAGCCAGGTGGACATAACTATGCTATTGATTTAGTGAAACAAGTGCGAGACATGAATAGTGGACTTTATTTAGATGATGAAATGAAAGATGCCTCGCCAACTAACTTTTGTATGGGTATTTCTGGTTATCCCGAAAAACATTTTGAAGCACCAAATTTATATAGTGATATGAAATGGTTGAAAGCTAAAGTAGATGCTGGCGCTGATTACATTGTA
>Ga0114966_10002391_pt1 | contig 16768 bp, 19 predicted proteins | sample M_130207_XF_Meta_FD_87029 | JGI IMG/M metagenome (GOLD analysis project Ga0114966, IMG submission 87029) | Freshwater microbial communities from Lake Montjoie, Canada to study carbon cycling - M_130207_XF_MetaG | ecosystem: Environmental > Aquatic > Freshwater > Lake | place: Lake Montjoie...
GACAGGGTTCTGCGGAACAAATGGTCCAGAAAAGCGCCAGCTTCGTCATAAGGGTCGTGACCCGTGCCCAGCACGGCGCGCACTTGCACGTCAAAATCGGCATAATGCTGGGTGAGCGACCAGATCGAAAAGATCAGATGCACGGGATGCAAGCGGGCGATGCGGCCCGCGTCCATCCAGCCTTGCAAGACAGCGGCCTTTTCATCGACCAGCGCTTTAAGCGGGCCTTCAATCCCTGCCAGCAGGCGCGAGGCACCTTGCAGCACCTCATTCGCAAACAGCCTACTTTCGCGGGGATAATTCCGCGACAGTTCCAGTTTGCGCCGCACATAGGCCAGCATCTCTTCCACAGGGTCGCCCGCAGGGTCGATCATGCGCAAAGGGTCCAACCACGTTTCCAACTGCCGCGACAGAATGGCCGCATAGACGGCATCTTTGGATGGGAAGTAGTAAAGCAGGTTGGGTTTCGAGAGGCCCGCCACCACCGCAATTTCATCCAAGGTTGCGCCGCGATATCCTTGTTGGGCAAAAACTTCTAACCCCGCCTCGAGAATGGCGCGGCTGTTGCGTTCTTGGATGCGTGTTTTGGGTTTCAGCATGGGGTCCTGTTTGTGCCCTAGGCGGTCAGCGTTCCGTAAAAGCGCGCAAGATGCAAACAGGTTTGTGATGGGGGCTGGCGGCAAGGTTCGGCGCGCCATATCAAAAGCTATTCTAGTCGGAGAACCCCATGCGCCCACAATGCACCGCCACCCAACTTGTCGCCGATGACCGCGTGATCGTCACCCGCTTTGACTTTGTCCCTGGTGCGGAAACCGGCTGGCATCGCCACGGCCATGATTATGTCATCACCGCTGTCACCGATTGCCATATGCTGCTGGAAGAACCGGGCGGTGGATCGCGTCGGGTCTTAGTGCCCGCTGGCACGGCCTATCGCCGGATGGAAGGGGTTGAGCATAACGTGGTCAACGACGGCCCCGCCCACATGAGCTTTGTTGAAGTTGAGTTGAAGTAACGCTTTCAACTCTCTGCTTTAGTTCATCAAAGAGCGGATCGCTTCCACCACCATCTTGTGGTCTTCCACCTGCGGCAGGCCAGACACGGTGGCCACGGCCACAATCCCCGCCCCCGCCACGCGCAAGGGCACAGCGCCGCCGCTGTCAGAAAAGTCGATGGGCGACCAGCCTTCGCCTTCTACCGTGCGGTTGTGTGCTGCGTGCCGCATCCCGATCAACAGCGAGGCATGCCCCGCCATCAGCGCCGCGTTTGATTTGCGCCGCGCCCAGTTGTCGTTGTTGGCCGACGATCCGGGCAGGGCCGCGTGAAAAAAGCAGCGGCTGGCGTTTCGGATATTGACCACCACGGGCGATTTGCGCGCCACGGCCAAGGCCACAATCGCATTGCCCAGTTTCAGCGCCACGGCCTCGTCAAACTGCGGCAGGATCAGGGTGGCTTCTTCAGCTTCGAGCTCGGGCAGGGTGGGGGTGGTCATGGGCGCTCCTACGGGCAATGGATTTTGCCCACCCTAGGGCGGGGGGCGGCGTTTGGAAATGGGCTTACAGCGCGCCGATGCCACGCAGGATCATGGTTTTCACGCTGTCCGTGGCCTTTTGCCAATCGGCATCGCTTAAGGGGCCTGCGTTCAGGGTTTCGATCTGGTGGCCGAAATCGGCGTAATGCTGGGTGGTGGCCCAAAGCATATAAAGCAGGTGTTCGGGATCGACGGGTGCCATCTTGCCCTCAGCAATCCAGCGTTCAATCAGCCGCACGCGGCCCGTGGTCCAAGCGCGCAGGGTGGTTTCCAGATAATCTTGAATGACGGGGGCGCGGTGCATCACCTCGAATGCCCAGACCTTTGAGCCATTGGGGTGACGGCGCGAGATTTCCATCTTGGCTTGGATATAGGCCCCGATGCCTTCGATGGGGCCGGGGGCTTGGTCCATACTGTCGGCGGCGTGCAGCCAGATTTCGAAGATATCCTGCACCACGCGGCGGTACAGGTCTTCTTTGGTGGCAAAGTAATAGTGTAAGTTCGCCTTGGGCAGGCCCGCCATATCGGCGATCAATTGCATCGTGGCCCCGCCAAATCCCGCCTCGGCAAACACCTTTTCAGCCGCTTGCAAGATCAGCGTTTCGTTCTGCTGCCGTATTTCAGTGCGGCGCGGGGGGCGGACGGTGTCTGTCATGGGTTTATGTTCAGAATTTTCTTGACCGGTTGGTCAGGCTGTGGTGCGCTTTGTTCTGACCATACGGTCAGGAAAAGATTCGTCGCAAGAGGCATTAAGACCTCGGCGACATAAGGGAGACTGCCATGCCCGCACCCGGTGAAAACCTGCGCATCAATTCGGCGCGTCTTTGGGACAGTTTGGACCAGATGGCCCAGATCGGCCCCGGCATTGCGGGTGGCAACAATCGCCAAACCTTGACCGATGCCGACAGCGAAGGCCGCCATTTGTTTGCGCGCTGGTGTAAGGATGCGGGCATGACGATGGGCGTGGACACGATGGGAAATATGTTTGCCACCCGTGCCGGAACCGACCCTGCGGCATTGCCCGTCTACATGGGCAGCCATCTGGATACCCAACCGACCGGCGGGCGCTATGATGGCGTACTTGGGGTTTTGGGCGCGTTGGAAGTGGTGCGCAGCCTGAATGATTTGGGCATCAAAACCAAACACCCGATTGTTGTGACCAACTGGACGAATGAAGAAGGCGCAAGGTTTGCCCCCGCCATGCTGGCATCCGGTGTGTTTGCTGGGTTGCATACCGAAGACTACGCCAAATCCCGTCGCGATCCGGACGGCAAAGCCTTTGGCGAGGAACTTGCGCGGATTGGCTGGGTGGGCGACGAAAAGGTGGGTGCGCGCAAGATCCACGCCATGTTCGAACTGCACATCGAACAGGGCCCTATTCTAGAGGCTGAGGGGAAGACGATTGGCGTTGTCACCCATGGGCAGGGCCTGTGGTGGCTGGAAATCACCCTGACCGGCAAAGATGCGCATACCGGATCAACGCCCATGAATATGCGCGTCAATGCCGGCCTTGGCATGGCGCGCATCACCGAACGGGTGCACCAGATCGCGATGAGCCACCAGCCCAACGCCGTGGGTGCTGTGGGGCAGGTGAAGGTTTACCCAAATTCGCGCAACGTCATTCCGGGCAAGGTGGTGTTCACGGTTGACATCCGCAGCCCGGAATTGCCCAAGCTGGAAGCGATGAAGGCCGAGGTGATCCGCGCCGCTTATGCGGTGGCTGTGGAACTGGGCTTGGGGGTTGAGATTGAAGACGTCGGGCATTTCGACCCTGTCACCTTTGATGCAGGTCTTGTGAAGATCGTGCGCCAAGCCGCTGAAAACTTAGGGCATTCGCACCAAGATATCGTATCAGGTGCGGGCCATGACGCCTGCTGGATCAATCGCATAGCCCCCACCGTGATGATCATGTGCCCCTGTGTTGGCGGGTTATCGCACAACGAGGCCGAAGAGATTTCGCCCGAATGGGCCGCGGCGGGCACGGATGTGATGCTGCACGCGGTGTTGGACGTGGCGGAGGTGGTGGGGTGAGTGATCTTGTTTCCCATTGGCCGCAGGGTTCTTGTGGCCCTCTGTCCTCCCTTGCATCCTTAGATCAGCAATTGCCCGTTGCGGCGCCCCATCAGCAGGAATTTGGCAAATGACCATCATCAAAAACGGCACTATCGTCACCGCTGACCTGACCTACAAAGCAGATGTGCGCATCGAGGGCGGCATCATCACCGAAATCGGGCCGAACCTGAAGGGCGGTGACGAACTTGATGCGACGGGGTGCTACGTTATGCCCGGCGGGATTGATCCGCACACCCATCTGGAAATGCCCTTCATGGGCACCTATTCCACCGACGATTTCGAATCTGGCACCCGAGCGGCGCTGTCGGGCGGCACGACCATGGTGGTGGATTTTGTGTTGCCGGGGCAGGGGCAGGGCCTGATGGATGCGGCCCAAATGTGGCACAACAAATCGGGCCGCGCCTCTTGCGACTATTCTTATCACATGGCCATCACATGGTGGGGCCAAAATGTGTGGGAGGATATGGAAGCATCGGTCAAAGCCGGTATGACATCCTTCAAACATTTCATGGCCTACAAGGGCGCGTTGATGGTCAACGATGATGAAATGTATCAATCTTTCAAACGGGTTGGCGATTTGGGTGGCTTGGCCATGGTGCATGCCGAAAACGGCGATGTTGTGGCAGAACTGACAGCCAAACTGCTCGCCGAAGGCAACATTGGCCCCGAAGCCCACGCCTATTCCCGCCCCCCGCAGGTGGAAGGGGAGGCGACCAACCGCGCCATCATGATCGCCGACATGGCGGGCGTGCCGCTATATGTGGTGCATACCTCGTGTGAAGAGGCGCACGACGCCATTCGCCGTGCCCGCCAACAGGGCAAGCGGGTCTGGGGCGAACCGCTGATCCAGCATCTGACCTTGGACGAAAGTGAGTATTTCCACCCCGATTGGGACCATGCCGCGCGCCGCGTTATGTCGCCCCCGTTCCGCGCCAAGGTGCATCAAGATAGCCTTTGGGCGGGCCTGCAAGCGGGCAGCCTGTCATGCGTGGCGACAGATCATTGCGCCTTTACCACGGCGCAAAAGCGCTTTGGGTTGGACAATTTTTCCAAAATCCCCAACGGAACCGGCGGGTTAGAAGATCGTATGCCCATGCTGTGGACGACGGGTGTGGAAACTGGCCGCTTGACGATGAACGAATTTGTCGCCGTCACCTCGACCAATATCGCCAAGATTTTGAACTGCTACCCGAAAAAGGGCGCGGTTCTGGTGGGGGCGGATGCCGATTTGGTGGTTTTGGACCCGCACAAGGAAAAAACCATCCGCGCCGCGGCACAGCAATCGAAGATCGACTATAACGTGTTCGAAGGCCACACGGTGAAGGGCTTGCCGCGCTTTACCCTGACACGGGGGCAAGTGGCGGTAAATGACGGGGTGGTGCAAACGCAAGAGGGCCACGGGCAGTTCGTTGCCCGCGCCCCGCGCCCGGCGGTCAACCGCGCCCTAAGTGCATGGAAAGACTTGACCGCCCCGCGCCCTGTGCAGCGATCGGGCGTGCCGGCTACGGGAGTTTGATCGGCATGAGCGCATCGGTGATCGAAGCCAAAGGCGTTAATCTGGTGTTCCAGACGGGCGACGGGCCGGTGCAGGCGCTGAAGGACGTGAACCTAAGTGTGGGTAAGGGTGAGTTCGTGTCGTTCATCGGGCCAAGTGGCTGCGGGAAAACAACTTTCCTGCGCGCCATTGCGGCGTTAGAACATCCAACCAGCGGCAGTTTAATCGTGAACGGCATGACGCCCGATGAAGCCCGCCGCAAGCGCGCCTATGGCTTTGTGTTTCAGGCGGCGGGGCTTTATCCTTGGCGCACGATTGCCAAGAACATCTCGCTGCCGTTGGAAATCATGGGATTTTCCAAAGAAGAGCAGGTGTCTCGCGTTGAGCGCGTTTTGGAATTGGTGGAACTGTCGGGTTTTGGCAAAAAGTTTCCATGGCAATTGTCGGGCGGTATGCAACAACGCGCCTCAATAGCGCGGGCTTTGGCCTTTGATGCCGACATTTTGCTGATGGATGAACCCTTTGGCGCCTTAGATGAAATTGTGCGCGATAGGCTGAATGAAGAACTGCTTAAACTCTGGAACAGAACAGGAAAAACGATCTGTTTTGTCACCCATTCCATTCCCGAAGCGGTGTATCTTTCGACCAAAATCGTTGTCATGTCGCCCCGCCCGGGGCGGATCACCGATGTGATCGACAGCCCCCTACCACGCGAACGCCCCTTAGACATTCGCGATACCAAGGCTTTTATCGACATAGCTCACCGCGTGCGCGAAGGGTTGCGGGCGGGGCATTCGGATGAATAGGGCGCGCTTTATCAACGGGGGCAGGCTATGAATCCGGTGGTGCTGTTTTATCTTGCAGCCTCGACCGGTGTGTTCATGGTCGCCAATTCGCTGCTCAAAATCTATGCTGCCAAGGGCGGGTCGCTGATGATTGTCGCCTCATTGGCGTGTTTTTGCTTGGGCAATTACCTGATGGTGCGGGTGATGCGCGAAAACGGGCTGGGGTTGGCACTGGCGCTTTCGCTGGTCTTTCAACTGGTGGCAATTACGTTGATCGCCTTTGTGGTTTTTGGAGAACGCCCCACAGGTTTGCAAGTGGCGGGGGTGGTGCTGGGAATTGTTTCTATCTCGATGATCGCTTGGCCACAGGGGGGCGCATCGTGAAGATGGGGCCGGTGCTTGGGGTTTTAGCGGTTATTGTCGCGTTTTGGTATGGCGCAGCGGTTTGGCTAAACGCCACTTGGACCTATGATCAAGCGGCCCGCGATGGCGGCACGGTAACGGTTGCCTTGCTTTTATCCGACACAATGGCCCAAGAACGCCCTGTTCTGCCGCCCCCGCATCAGGTGGTGGGTGAATTGTGGAAGGGGTTGACGGCGTTTAACGTCACATCGAAAAAAAGCCTTTTTTATCATGGTTATGTGACACTTGTCGCCACATTTTCAGGGTTTGTGCTGGGCAGCCTGTTGGGTATTTTTCTAGCCGTGGGCATTGTTCAAAGCCGCACGATGGAATTGGGCATGATGCCCTGGGCGGTGATCAGCCAGACCATTCCCGTTGTGGCGATTGCGCCTATGATCGTTGTGCTGTCCAATTCGCTGGGCTTTGGCGACCATTTGGGCGTGTCAAACGCGCTCGTGTCTAAGACCATCATCGCCGCCTACCTAAGTTATTTCCCCGTTCTGGTCGGCATGATCAAGGGTCTGCGCAGCCCCGATCAGATGCAATTGGACCAGCTAAAAACCTACAGCGCCTCAGAGGTTCAGGGGTTTTTCAAGCTGCGTTTGCCATCCTCTGTCCCCTATCTTTTCACCAGCCTTAAGGTTGGAATTGCGGCAAGCCTTGTGGGCGCGATTGTGGGCGAATTACCGACGGGGGCAATTGAGGGCTTGGGCGCCCGTATGTTGATTGGTAGCCAATTTGGGTCGCCCATCATCGTCTGGGCCGCCTTGTTTGCCGCGGCTATATTGGCGGGCGTTTTGATCTTGATCGTGCGGGTTTTGGAAACCGTGGTCACAAAGCGCATGGGGGTGCGGGCGTGAGCATTGTGTTCGCAACGGGTTTCTGGCTTGTCTGCTGGGTGGTGAATGCATCCCTAGCACGGTCGCGGTTTGCAGCACAAAAATCTGTGCGGATCGCCATTCCTGTGCTGTTCGGCCTTGCGATTTTGGCCCTTTGGCAGGGGATTGTGACCAGCCTATCGGTGCCGGAAGTGATTTTGCCCGCTCCTCGTTCCATTGGCGTGGCCATTGGCGCGAACTTGCCCACGCTTTGGGCGGATTTTGTTCAGACCATCCTGAAAGGGGCTTTGTCGGGCTATATTCTTGGCGCTGGATCTGCCGTTGCCGTGGCGATCCTGGTTGACCGCGTGCCCTTTTTACGCGCGGGCCTTTTGCCCATCGGCAATTTCGTGGCAGCTCTGCCCATTGTGGGGATCGCCCCCATTATGGTGATGTGGTTCGGCTTTGACTGGCAATCGAAAGCCGCCGTTGTCGTGGTGATGGTTTTCTTTCCTGTGCTGGTCAATATGGTTGCGGGCCTTTCGGCGAGCGAGAGGATGCAGCGCGATTTGATGGCTACGTGGGGCGGCACTTACTGGCAGACGCTGGTCAAATTGCGCCTGCCTGCGGCCATGCCGTTCCTGTTTAATGGGCTTAAAATTGCAGCAACTTTGGCGCTGATTGGTGCTATCGTTGCGGAGAATTTCGGCTCTCCAACGGTGGGCATGGGATTTCGCATCTCGACCGCGGTGGGGCAACTGGATTTGCCGCTGGTTTGGGCTGAGATTGCTGTCGCGGCCTTGGCCGGGTCAGTGTTTTACGGGTTTGTGGCGGCGTTAGAGCGCGCCGTCACGTTCTGGCATCCCTCACAAAGAGGGAGGTGATTTAACATGGAGGTCTACACAATGAAGAAACTTCTGATCACGGCAACGGCTTTCGCCATGGCCGCAGGCGCTGCCTTTGCCAATGACACGGTAAAATTGCAGTTGAAATGGGTCACGCAGGCCCAATTCGCTGGCTATTACGTTGCCGCAGCCAAGGGCTATTACACCGACGAAGGTCTGGATGTCACAATCCTTCCCGGTGGCCCCGATATTGCGCCTGAGCAGGTTATTGCTGGTGGTGGGGCTGATGTTATTGTCGACTGGCTGCCCGCAGCGCTGGCTGCCCGCGAAAAAGGATTGGCATTGGTGAACATCGCCCAACCCTTCAAGCACTCTGGCCTGATGCTGACCTGCTTGAAAGAATCGGGCATCGCTGCACCGGCTGATTTTGCCGATAAGACACTGGGCGTTTGGTTCTATGGCAACGAATATCCCTTCCTGTCGTGGATGAGCCAACTGGGCCTTAAAACTGACGGTTCTGCCGGTGGTGTGACCGTGCTGAAGCAAGGGTTTAACGTTGACCCGCTGTTGCAAAAGCAGGCAGCTTGCATCTCGACCATGACTTACAACGAATATGGTCAGGTTTTGGAAGCCGGCATTAAAGCCGACGATCTGGTGACATTCAAATACGAAGACATGGGTGTGGCCACTTTGGAAGACGGTCTTTATGTGCTGGAAGACAATCTGAAAGATGCAGCCTTCTCGGAAAAGATGGTTAAGTTTGTCCGCGCTTCGATGAAGGGCTGGAAAGACGCAGAGGCCAATCCGGATGCGGCGGCAGCTATGGTTTTGGAAGCCGACCAAACCGGCGCTCAGACCGAAGAGCACCAGAAGTTCATGATGGGCGAAGTGGCCAAGTTGACCGCAGGGTCGAATGGCGCGCTGGACGAGGCTGATTACAAGCGCACTGTCGCGACACTGATGTCGGGCGGGTCTGATCCGGTCATCACCAAAGAGCCGGAAGGCGCTTGGACGCATGCGATCAGTGATCTGGCGCTGCAGTAACAAATGATTGGGGCGGCCTTATCAGGCCGCCCTTTTTCTAACATTCCGTCTTGTGCCCCATAATTCTTATCGCCAGAAACACTTTCCTAACGCCTGTCCGCCATGCTCGTGAAAATCACTGCAGGATGGCCCATGACCACCGCTGACATCATCCGACGCAAAGCGTGTATCTCGCGCGGACAGCCCAGCGACGGCACACCGGGAGCCGACCGGGCCTTTCGTTTTGGCCTTGGTAAGGCCGCGCGGGATGCGCTTAAAATTCAACTGGATGTGGAAAAGCTGATGAACGAGCGGCGCTCTGTCGCCGAATTGGTGGAACTTGTGCCTGATTTCGCGTTGATCGCGATTTTGGATGGCCCTGCGCAAGAGCAAGGCGCGATGATCCTGTCACAGGCCATTGTTGCGGGCTTTATCGAAGCGCAAACCATTGGCCGTGTGCGCGGACAAGATTTGCCGCCGCGCAAGCCGACCCGCACCGATGGAGCGATGGTGGCAGGGGTGATTGATGCTGCTTTGGCCATCTTCGAACACGCGCTCAGCGACAATGCTGATATCGTTTGGGCTGGTGGCTTTCGCTGCGCCAGTTTTATCGAGGATCCCCGCCCCTTGCCCGTGGTCTTGGAAGACGCGCCGCTGCGGGTGTTGACGGCTGACATTTCTTTGTCGGGAGGTTTGCGCAAAGGGAAAATCTACCTTGCCCTGCCTGAAGCGGGGCATTTGCCCCTGCCCACCACGAAAAAGCAGGACGTGCTCGATGATATTGGCCGTTCCTTTGAGGCCGATCTGCAAGAGCGGGTTGATGGGGCAAGCGTGCAATTGAACGCTGTTTTGGCGCGGCTTTCGTTGCCGATGGCGGATGTTTTGGGCATGGCTGCGGGCATGATTGTGCCCTTGCAGGATGCGCTGGTGGATATAATCAGCTTGGAAGGTGCGGATGGGCGGTGCGTGGCTTTTGGCAAGTTGGGCCAAAACCGCGGAATGCGGGCCTTGCGGTTAGAGGATGCGCAGGCGCTTTTGCTGCGAAAACCGGTGCGGGCAGGGCGGGTTCTGGCCCCGCCCTATCAAAACGTGCACGGCTCGGCAGCGGCGCGGGCCGTGCAAAAGCCCCACGCTCCGTTCGGGTTGGCGCAAGGTTTGATTGCGGCGGACGATGGCGGTTATTTGTATGAGTTACGCAGCACGGGAAGCGAGTGATCCCTTAGTGCGCTGCGGTGCCGATGTAAGAGGCCCTTTTTCCTACCGGCCAGCCGCTTCAATCCGATCTCGCAGGCCTTCCAGATTGTAGCCAAACCGCGCCGCGGTTGCGATCAGCTCATCCGTTGGGCGTTGCCCGCCCAGCATCAAAGCCCAAACGCAAGACGACCGGTTGCCCGAGGCGCAATAGGCAAAGACTGGCCCCTTGGCGGCAGCAATTGCGGCGTGTTGGGTGCTGATGACTTTGTCGGAAAAGTCGCCCGGCAGCACGGGATTGTCGACGAAGGTCAGGCCCAAAGCCTCGGCCTCGGCTTGCATGGCGGCGGCTTGCCACGGCGGAGGAATTTCACCATCAGGGCGGTTGTTGATCACCGTGGTGAAACCCGCAGCCTTGATCACGGCCAGATCGGCCAGATCAATTTGGGGCGAGACGGCGTAATCGGGGGTCAGGGCGCGAATATCCATTTTGCTCCTTAAAGATTGCGGCCCGTCAATACGGGTGCGAACGGCGGGAGCTGCCATCATACCTGCGGCCATGGCGAGAAGAAAGGCCAGACCGCCCCAGCCACCAAAGCTTAATGATGCCAGCGCCGGCCCCGGGCACAGCCCCGCCAAGGCCCAGCCCATGCCAAACAAAACCGATCCGATCACCAGATTGGGCCCGACTTCACGTTTAGGCTTTTCCGGCAGGGCAAAGCCCAAGACCGACGTCTTGCGCCGCGCCGCCACGCGCCACGCGACCGCCATGGGTAGGATGGCCCCGCCCATCACAAAGGCCAGTGTTGGATCCCAATCGCCAAAGACATCCAGCCAGCCTTGCACTTTAAGCGTGTCGGTCATGCCCGACAGCACCAAGCCCGCGCCAAACAGCGCGCCGCAGAGCAGGCCGACCCAAAGCCGAGCCATCAGATCACCCCCAGCACATGGCGCAGCAAAGCCATGGTCAGGCCCCCAGCCAGCACATAAAACACTGTCGCCACAATGCCCCGCAGCGACAGGCGCGAGATGCCGCAGACCCCGTGCCCCGAGGTGCAACCATTGGCAAGCCTTGTGCCCAAGCCCACCAGCAGCCCGCCCGCCACGATGATCAGCCAGTTGCCTGTCAGGTGGGTTTGCGCAGGCATTGCTTGCGTCATAAGCCACGGCAGGCCCACAAGCCCCGCGATAAATGCCACCCGATCGGCCCAATCGCCCCATCCGGTGCGATCGACCAAGCCGCCAAAAATACCTGAGATGCCCATGATCTTGCCGTTCATCAACAGATAGGCCGAAGCCGCAAGCCCAATCATCAGCCCGCCGCCAAAGCCCCAAATCCAATCTGAATGGATCATTCCAGCACCCCTTACGATGCGCCGCCTGTTACAGCCCGTTCAGCGGAACTTTCAGATAGGACAGGCCATTGTCCTCGGGCTCGGGCATTTGGCCCGCGCGCATATTGATTTGCAAGGAGGGAATGATCAGCCGTGGCATGGCCAAGGTTGCGTCGCGGGTTTCGCGCATCGTGACAAAGGCGTCTTTTGACTGCCCGCCGCCGATGTGCTTGTTCAAAGCCTTTTGCGCGCCGACCGTGGTTTCCCAAGCAAATTCATCGCGTCCGGGGGCTTTGTAGTCGTGGCAAACGAAAATGCGGGTGTCGTCGGGCAGGGCTAGAATGCGCTGGATGCTGTCATACATCACCGCCGCCGAACCGCCCGGAAAGTCGCAGCGCGCCGTGCCATAGTCGGGCATGAACAGCGTGTCGCCCACAAAGGCTGCATCGCCGATCACAAAGGTCATGCAGGCGGGGGTGTGGCCGGGGGTGTGCAGCGCCTCGGCCCGCATTTGGCCGATCATCACGCTGTCACCGTCATTGAGCAGCTGATCAAACTGCGACCCGTCACGGGCAAACCTTGTGCCTTCGTTAAAGACCTTGCCGAAGGTGTCTTGCACCACGGTGATATTCTGCCCAATCGCCAGCTTGCCGCCCAAAGCCTCTTGCAAATAGGGGGCGGCGGAAAGGTGGTCGGCGTGGACATGGGTTTCCAAAATCCACTCCAGCCGAAAGCCTTGGGCGCGCACAAAGGCAACCACCGCATCGGCAGAGCGGGTGTCCGTAGCGCCAGATGCATAGTCGAAATCCAGAACTGAATCGATGATGGCGCAGGCCGATCCTTCGGCTTCGGCCACGACATAGGTCGCGGTATTGGTGGCTTCATCGAAAAAGGCGTGGACGCGCGGGTGCATGGGAAACCTATCAAGTTAGGGTGCTGAGAATAGTATACATTTGAATTTCAGAATATGTAAGGCGTTTCTGTTTCGCCTTGATGTGAATCAAAGTTGGATATGGCGCAAAAGGATAGGGTGTCCCGAAGGACGAGGAGAACCCCATGATACCTACAACTCAGCGCAAAGCCATATTAGAGGCAAGGCAGGCCAGCCTGTTGCGTCGGATTGGCGGGATCAGGGACGAACTGGCCTCGCATCAAGAAAAAGATTGGGAAGAATTGGCCACCCAGCGCGAGGGCGATGAAGTCTTGGAGAGCCTTGGGGTCGAGGCACAGGTTGAGCTGCGCACGATCAAGGGCGCCTTGGCGCGTTTGGTTTCAGGCGATTATGGCCGCTGTCAGGTCTGCGGCTCGCCCATCAGTGCCGCGCGGTTGAACATTCTGCCCGACACCCCGTTTTGCAAGGATTGTGCGCCATGACCTATTCCGCCCCCATCCCTTCCAACGATGTGATGATCCAGATGTCCGAAGGGGCGCTTTTGTCCGCCTTAAGGCTGCAACTGGAAGGTTTGGCTGCCTTGTTTGGCGGTGTGGCGCATGACACAACTCTGGTCCATCTGGCGCAAAGTGAGGAAGAAATTGAAGCAGGTTTCGACAACTTGCCACTCTAACGGCCCCTAGCGCAGCAGCAGGCCCGCAACGACCGCCATCAAACCCAGCACGGCCAAGCCCATGGACGCCAAATTCAACGTCACGACACGGGCCATCACGGCCCTTGCCTGATCGTCTGGCAGGGTGCGCGCTTTAAGCGACTGAGCCGCACAAAACATCAGCCCCGCCACGCCCAATAGCGTCACCGCAGCCCCGCCCCAGATCAAAGCCTGCATGGCAATCTCCCAATTCCCTGTCGCGGGGTAACGCTTTGGCCCCGCTCTGTCCAGTCTGGGCCAAGCGCGCCCTTGCAGGACAGGCCCCGCCCAGTATAGGGATTTGCCCTGACCTGTTCCCACATGAGGCCCCCATGTCCAGCCCAAATGACGCTTATACCGTGACCGCCGACGAACTGCGCCAGTTCATCGAACGATTTGAGCAATTGGAGGCGGAAAAGAAGGATGTGGCCGATCAACTGAAAGAAGCCATGGCCGAAGCCAAGGGCCGTGGCTATGACACCAAGGTGCTGCGCAAGGTGCTGGCGATGCGCCGACGCAAGCCCGATGAGCTGGCCGAAGAAGAGGCCGTGCTAGAGGTTTACAAAGCTGCCCTTGGCATGTCGTAAGGCATGGGTTTTCTGGACAGGCCAAGCGCTTTACGTTAACACGGCGCTATGACCCAGCAAAAGAGTCAACTAAGCCGCTTGGGCCCCCCTGACCTTTGGTCAGTTGGCGCTGTTGTCATTGGCCTTGTGGTCGTGGCGCCCGTGCTGGCCGTGATCTGGCTGGCTTTTCATCCGACCGAGAATATCTGGCCCCACCTGATGGCCACCGTGCTGCCGCGCTACGTGGCCAACACGCTGATTTTGGCGGCTGGGGTGGGGGCTTTGTCGGTGGCGATGGGCACAGGCGCTGCATGGTTGGTGGTGATGTACCGCTTCCCACTGGCGCGCTTGCTGGACCAAGCGCTGCTGTTTCCCTTGGCGATCCCCGCCTATATCGGCGCCTATGCCTTGGTGGATTTCTTGGATTACTCTGGCCCCCTGCAAGGCGCTTTGCGGTTGGCCATGGGGTGGACCTCTGCCAAGGACTACGCCTTTCCTGAGGTGCATTCGTTAGGCTTTGCCACACTTGTTCTGGCCGCCGCATTTTACCCCTACGTCTACCTTCTGGCACGCGCAGCCTTTCGCGAGCAATCGGGCGGAACCTATGAAGTGGCGCGTGCCCTTGGCGCAGGGCCTTGGGGCCTGTTCTGGCGCGTGGGCTTGCCGCTCGCGCGGCCTGCCATCGCCGCAGGCTTGGCGCTGGTCTTGATGGAGACGGTGGCTGATTTTGGAACCGTGCAACACTTCGCTGTGCAAACGCTGACCACGGGAGTATTTTCCACGTGGCTCAACGGCGACAATGCGGGCGGTGCGGCTCAACTGGCAGGGGTGATCTTGGTTCTGATCTTGGGCCTGATCTTTGTCGAACGCGCAAACCGGCGCAACGCACGGTTTCACAAACCCTCGCGCGCGGTGCGGCCTGTGGTGCCTGTGGCGCTGCAGGGTTTGCCTGCTTGGGCGGCTCTGCTGGCGTGTCTTGCGCCATTGACACTGGGCTTTGTGCTGCCCGTGGCGGTGATGCTGACCCATGCGCTGCAAAAGCCCAAGGCTTGGCTTGCCCCTGGATTGGGGCAGGCGGTCATCAACACGCTGATGGTGGGGGCTATTGCGGCCGTTCTGACCGTGGCGGCTGCGACCTTTCTGATCCAAGGCGTGCGCCTGTCTCGCCGAAGACTAGCGCGGGTAATCTCGCCGATGACCTCACTGGGTTATGCCGCCCCGGGCGCTGTGCTGGCGGTGGGCATTTTGATCCCGCTGGCTGCGCTTGACCATAAGGTGGCCGACGCAGTCCTTGCCGTGACTGGCCGCGACCCCGGATTGCTTCTAACCGGCACGGCCGCTGCCCTCGTGCTGGCCTATGTGGTGCGCTTTTTCGGCATTGCTCAAGGTGCGGTTGAGGCGTCTTTTGGCCGTGTCGCCCCAACATTGCCCATGGCCGCACGATCCTTGGGCCAAAGTGCCGGCGGCGTACTGCGCCGTATCTACCTGCCTCTGATGCGCGGATCGGTCAGCACGGCGCTGCTGATGGTGTTCGTCGACTGTGTGAAAGAGCTGCCCGCCACGCTGATGCTGCGCCCCTTCAACTTTAACACCCTTTCCACGCGCGCCTATGATCTGGCCAGCCTAGAGAAAATCACCGAAGCCGCCCCCGCCGCCCTTTTGGTGATCGCCTTCAGCCTGACCGCCGTTGCAATAATGGCCCGATCTTCGCGCGCCTAAGGCTTGCAAGCGGGGCAGATCTTAGCTATCAGACACGCGCTGCCTCTATAGCTCAGCTGGTAGAGCACCTGATTTGTAATCAGGGGGTCACGGGTTCGATCCCTGTTGGGGGCACCAAATTTCCTAACGACAACAATGGGTTAGCCTGTTGTCGTCGTTTTCATTTCGTCTAACGAAAAGTTATAAACAGTTATAAACAGATTTTCGGGGGTGGGGTTTGGGGAGTCGTAGCATGTTTTTTACAACATCAGCAGCTTAACGAACTGCTTGACCAGTTAAGTATGCGTCTGTACCGTAGACGAATAATGGTTATCGGAGAGAAAAGATGAAAAAAATAGTACAAGTTTCGGCAATGGTTTTGTCGCTGGTTGCATGTGCTTCATCTGCTTCAGCGTACACGATTGGTGGTGCTTATGCCAGTTTGCTTAGCTGTGATTGGGGGCAATACGGAAATCAATACGGAAATATTGGTACATATTCCGTAAATGGAGACATTTATCAAATATTTTTTGGGAGTAGCTATTGTAAATACTAATACAAAGTGGCTCGGGTTCTATTTTCTTAGCTAACTTTTGGAAGCCTTGATCTGATTTAGTGCGGTGATTGCTTTTAGTCCCAGCTTCGGCATGTTCGCACTCAGTCGTTACGCAACGTCATTGACCACAATTCTTGTAATTAGTATTCATACATTCTGTTGCCATTGCCTGTAGTTTTTTTCTTTCATCTGTGGTTAAATTATTCCCAATCAGGTCCCTAAGTCTGGCTCCGTCTTTGAAACCATTGGCTGATGCGATATTGTACCACATGTAAGCCAATTTTATATTAATGCTATTTTCGGGCATTCCTTTGCCATATTTATAGAAATTTGCAAGGGAAGCTTGTGCCTTTGCGTCTCCTTGTTTTGCCGCTAATTCATACAAGTGGAATGCATAGACAAAATCTGGGCTGCCAATATCACCTAATTCATATTTTTTTCCAAGAAAAGTTTGAGCTTCAGAAAGTCCTTTGTCTGAAGCTAACCAAAGCCATTTGAGCGCTTCATTCTTGTCTAGGGGGACACCCGTGCCATTCCAAAACATCTGCCCGAGAAAATACTGAGCCGAAGCGTTTCCAATTTTAGCCAAAGGAAAGAGTCCGCTATAAGCTGTCTGGTAGTTTCCTGAGTTATACGCCGCTATACTTCTGTCTAACCCATACCTCACGAGAAAAATCACCGCCAATGCTATCGCTGATCCCATTGCTAGAAGTCTGACTACTTTCATCGTTGGCACCTCATCGAACGTTGTTAGGATCGTATGCGCCGAATGCCACCCCGTCAAACTGAACCGCGCCGGGTTTGCCAGAGGCTCCAACTCCTGAGTAGGATGGAGCATCATGAACAAGACATCGAACAAGTTTTCCCGTGA
>Ga0114966_10002397_pt1 | contig 16748 bp, 15 predicted proteins | sample M_130207_XF_Meta_FD_87029 | JGI IMG/M metagenome (GOLD analysis project Ga0114966, IMG submission 87029) | Freshwater microbial communities from Lake Montjoie, Canada to study carbon cycling - M_130207_XF_MetaG | ecosystem: Environmental > Aquatic > Freshwater > Lake | place: Lake Montjoie...
CGAACACGTTTGCGCGATATGATTGCCAATCGACCCGATTGGTGTATTTCTCGACAGCGCAGTTGGGGGGTGCCCCTGCCATTTTTCTTGCACAAAGACACGGGCGATTTGCACCCTCGCACACTCGAGCTCATCGACCAGGCCGCCAACATTGTCGAAAAAGGTGGTATCGAAACATGGAGTCGAGTCAGCGTTGAAGAAATTTTGGGCGCCAGCGATGCACAGCATTACACCAAGAGCACCGATATTCTCGAAGTCTGGTTTGATTCTGGATCCACCTTCCAGCACGTGTTGAGAGGCAGTCATCAACACGCATACGATCGTGAGCCCTTCCACATCAGCGGCCCCGAAGCAGATTTGTATTTAGAAGGTCATGATCAACATCGCGGTTGGTTTCACAGCTCTTTGTTGCTCGGATGTGCTTTGTACGACAGAGCGCCTTATCGCGGACTGCTCACACACGGCTTTGCAACCGACGGCCAGGGCCGCAAAATGAGCAAATCATTGGGCAACACGGTTGCTCCACAAGAAATCAGTGAAAAATTTGGTGCAGAAATTGTTCGCTTGTGGGTTGCATCCACCGATTATTCGGGCGACCTCAACATCGATGACAAAATTTTGGCGCGTGTAGTCGATGCCTACCGCCGCATTCGCAACACCTTGCGTTTTTTACTCGCCAATGTGAGTGACTTCGATCACGCCAAAGACGCCATACCCTTCGACCAATTACTTGAAATCGATCGCTACGCACTCAGTCGCGCAACCCAACTGCAAACAGACATTGTTGGTTCTTGGAACAACAGTCAACAAATTTTTGAAGGCGGTCATTTTGGTGTTTATGAATTTCACCCCGTTGTCTCCAAATTGCAAATTTATTGCTCTGAAGATTTAGGATCGTTTTATTTAGACGTCCTTAAAGATCGCCTCTACACCACCGCACCCAACTCGCACGCTAGACGCAGTGCGCAAACGGTATTGTGGCAAATCACACACGCCATGCTCCGATGGATGGCGCCGTTCTTAAGTTTTACCGCCGAAGAAGCGTGGCAAGTGTTTGGCAACAGTCCGAGCATCTTCACGCAAACATATTTTCAATTGGTCTCTGTCGATCAGCCACTGTTAACCAAATGGAATCGCATTCGCGAACTTCGCGACAGCGTTAACAAAGAAATTGAAACCCTGCGCGCGCAAGGCTTGGTGGGCTCGTCCTTGCAAGCCGATATTCAATTGCACGTTGCGCCACAAGATCACGCTTTGCTTGCCTCACTGGGCGAGGATCTCAAATTTATTTTCATCACATCGGCTGTTGAACTCATCAGCGCCTCCGATTGGAAAGTGCAAGTCAAAGCCTCAAGCCACACCAAGTGCGAACGCTGTTGGCATTACCGCGCCGATGTGGGTCATGACTCCCAACACCCCACTATTTGTTCACGTTGCACCAGCAATTTGTACATCAGTGGTGAAATGCGTCAATTCGCTTAATACCTATGACTTCACGCGCACGAATCAATTTGTGGTTATGGTTGGGTTTATCTTTGGTGATTTTTTTAATCGATCAATACACCAAGGTTTTAATCGTTGGATCTTTTCAATATGGCGACAACCAAACCATCACCTCATATTTTAATTTGGTGCGCGTTCACAATACAGGCGCGGCTTTTTCTTTTTTAGCATCTGCATCGGGTTGGCAGCGTTGGTTTTTTATTGGACTAGGCACGGTTGCTGCTATCTTTATGTTGTGGATGCTCAAATCACATCCATCACAAAAATTATTTTCATTTGCTATTGCATGTATTTTGGGCGGCGCAGTGGGCAATGTAGTCGATCGAATAATTTATGGTTATGTGGTGGACTTTTTACAATTCCATTGGTCTTGGTTAGAGCCACTTTTTCCTAGCGGATTTTTTCCAAGTTTTAATGTGGCCGATAGCGCCATCAGCTTGGGCGCGTTTTGTTTAATCTTGGATGAAATTTTGCGTGTTAAAAAAACTCACACGTCATAATTTAAAAACTCTTTTTATCTCGGCATTCCTGGAAACCCACCGCTGCCCATACCTGGCATGCCTTTCATACCGCCCATACGCTTCATCATTTTCATCAAACCACCGCCGCGCATTTTTTTCATCATGCCTTGCATTTGTTCAAATTCGTTGAGCAATCGATTCACATCTTGTACTTGAACGCCCGCACCCGCGGCAATGCGCCGCTTGCGTGTTGCTTTAATCAACTCTGGTTTTTTTTTCTCAAGCGGCGTCATGCTGTGAATGATGCCTTGCTTGCGCACAATGTCTTTTTCGGCGCGGCTCAATTGGTCTTCGGTGGCCTTGGCCGCCATTTGACTGGGCAGCTTATCTATCAAACTCGACAAACCACCCATTTGTTTCATTTGCATGATTTGCGATAAAAAATCATCTAAATCAAAATCGTTGCCGCTTTTGATTTTATTTGCTAACTTTTGTGCTGCGGCTACATCTACATTAGCTGTCACTTGTTCCACGAGCGCAATAATGTCGCCCATGCCCAAAATTCGACCCGCGTGTCGATCGGCGTCAAAGGCTTCAAGCCCATCAATTTTTTCACTCGTACCCGCAAACTTAATGGGAGCACCTGTGATTTGCCTCACTGACAACGCCGCACCACCGCGTGAATCACCATCCATTTTGGTAAGCACAATGCCAGTCAACGGCAATGCATTCTTAAACGCCTTGGCTGTATTGACCGCATCTTGTCCGAGCATCGCGTCTACCACAAACAAAGTTTCAACAGGGTGAACAGCTGCGTGCAATTGTTTGATCTCGGTCATCAAGGCTGCGTCAATGGCCAAGCGCCCCGCCGTATCCACCAACAAGACATCAAAGTAATGACGCTTGGCGTGATCAAGTGCAGCCAACACAATATCGACTGGTTTTTGTCCAACCTCACTTGGAAACCATTCGGCGCCAGCCTGTGCAGTTACAGTTTTGAGCTGTTCAATCGCAGCAGGCCTATAAATATCAGCAGAGACAGTCAACACTTTTTTCTTGCGCTTTTGGATCAAGTGACGTGCCAACTTTGCCGTGGTGGTAGTTTTACCCGCACCTTGCAAGCCCGCCATCAAAATCACTGCGGGCGGTTGCGCGGCCAAATTGATATCGCTCACACCCTCGCCCATGGTGGTGGCCAACTCGCGTTGCACCAAGCTCACCAAGACTTGACCCGGATTGAGAGAGCCCACCACTTCTTGACCCAATGCTTTTTCTTTCACGCGCGCAATAAAGTCGCGCACAACGGGCAACGCCACGTCGGCCTCTAACAATGCAATGCGCACCTCGCGCAACATATCGCTCACATTAGATTCGGTGATGCGCGCTTGTCCGCTGATTTGTTTGATGAGGTGCGAAAGTTTGTCAGAAAGTGCCGAAGCCATGCTTTTATCCGTTGTCGGATCCTGATTTTTTTTAAAGGTGCAACAAGTCGTGTTGCAAAACGCTAAACTGTTGGAATGATTCTACACAGTGCGCATGCTTTTGGCTCCGTGAGTGCTTTGATTGCACTCATTGCTTATGCGTTGGCCGCTTATTTAAGTCGTCGCTTATCTTTTTCTGGGTCCAGAAAAATACTGATACTCGCTTGTGCCTCTCACGGATTGAGTGTTTTTGCCAGCCTCATTTCAACAGATGGCGCGCCGCAGTTTGGTTTTGCGCCCGCCTTATCGGCCACTGCATGGATGGTCGTTTTGGTGTATCTGCTGGAATACCGTTGGTACCCTCAACTCAAAACACGATGGAGCATGTATGTATTGGGTGGTGTCGCATTGCTATTGGCGGTTTTATTTCCAGGCCAGCCCCTGCACGTCAATGCGTCCCCTTGGTTGCCCTTGCATTGGGTTTTAGGAATGGCCTCTTATGGATTATTTGGTGCGGCGGTGATTCACGCTTGGCTCATGAACCGAGCAGAGCAAGAAATAAGAATGGCTGCAGAAAATCCAACAGGACTTCCCCTTTTAACGCTCGAGCGACTCACCTTTCGATTCATCATCTCAGGTTTTGTCTTGCTCACAGCTACTTTATTAGCTGGATTTATCTTTGGCGAAGTTTTGTATGACGCGCAACACTCATTCAAATGGGACCACAAAACCGTCTTCTCCATTATGGCTTGGATCACTTTTGCAATTTTGCTATGGGGCAGATGGCGCAACGGTTGGCGCGGACGTCAGGCTTCGCGGTTTCTATATCTTGGCGCTTTGCTTTTGCTTCTCTCATATGCAGGATCACGCTTTGTGATGGAAGTGATTTTGGATCGCGCCTCATGAAATATCTTTTTTTGTTGGCTATTGTGCTGGGCATTGTCTGGTTTATCCGTCGACCCTCTGCATCAAAAAAAACCCAACAACAAAATAAAGCGGATGGCTCTATCGACATGGTGCAATGCGCAATCTGTCGTGTTCACCTCCCCGCCAATGACGCTATCACAGGTATCAAAGGTAACTATTGCAGCCATGCGCATCGCCAACAACACGAAAGCGCATCGTGACTCCTCCCGCCTGGCAAAACGGTTGGTATCGTTTTGCTCACCACTTGCATTCGCCCAATTTCAATCTAAGACCTGCCAATACCGCCGTCGATCTGGTTGTGATTCATTCCATCAGCCTGCCACCCGGCCAATACGGTGGCCAGCAAGTTGAATCCCTTTTTTTGAATCAACTTGATCACTCCGCGCATCCATATTTCAACCGAATAAAAGATATCAAAGTCTCATCCCACTTTTATATCAAGCGTGGCGGTGAGTTGATTCAGTTTGTCAGTTGCGACGAGCGTGCTTGGCATGCAGGAGAGTCCTCATTCAAAGAACGCACGCAATGCAATGATTTTTCAATTGGCATTGAACTCGAAGGCCTTGAAGGCAACGCCTTCGAAGAACTACAATATGAAACATTAAGTAGCTTGTGTTCATCTTTAACACTAAAGTACCCCATCGGGCATTTTGTTGGGCACCAAGATATTGCACCTCAGAGAAAAAAAGATCCGGGCGAACAATTTAATTGGAAATTATTTCAACAGTCCTCAGGTTGTCCTGAAAAATATTTTTTGAATCGTTTCGATTGACAATTGAGGCTTTTTTACTTGTATTTGCACTTGTCAAGCGCATATTCATTGGCTTTTTTAAAATTAATCAAGCACTTACGCGTAGTTTTTTGGTATTCACCAAAAAAAATAAAAACTATTAGCTTAGACAAATAGTCAGCCCAAAGTTTTCCACCTAAAATATTTGAAAACACTAGGGGTAGCGTCTTGAAATATCACCCAACCCCATATATAGTGTCGACTTGGAACAAAAAGAAATTCAGTTTTTGAGTTCGGCAGGGCATTTCTCCCTCAAAAAATCATTCAAACAAGTCAGTAAGGAATTGAAATAAGATGCAAATCGCAACACCCGCCTCTGAGCCATCCGCGTATATTAAGGGCTCAGAAACGGCAAGCCCCTCCTCGCAATCAGCGCACATATCCACATACGCTAACTACCAAATTATTAGACGCAATGGCGCAGTAGTTCCTTTCGAACCCGTCAAAATTGCTGTCGCAATGATGAAAGCTTTTTTAGCTGTGCACGGAACTCAAGGGGCTGCGTCTGCAAGCGTGCGTCAAACCGTTGACGGTCTTACACAGCAAGTCATGCGCGCGCTCGTTCGCTCACGTCCAGGCGGCGGAACTTTTCACATCGAAGACGTACAAGACCAAGTCGAATTGGGCTTGATGCGTGGCAGCCATCACGAAGTCGCTCGGGCCTATGTGCTTTATCGCGAGCGTCGTGCACAAGAGCGTGCCTCACAAAAAGAAGTTGTTGTCGCAAGCGAACCCCAATTACACGTTATTGATAACGGCCAACGCGTTGCTCTCAACCTCGAAAAACTAAAAGGCCTGATATACGCAGCCTGCGCAGGTCTTGGCAATGACATTCAAGCCGACCCCATCATCACCGAAACCCTTCGCAATCTTTACGACGGCGTTCCCATCGAAGAAGTCATGAAAGCCGCTATCTTGGCTTCACGCACAAAAATCGAAAAAGACCCCGACTACACCTACGTCACCGCACGCTTGTTGATGCACACGATTGCCAAAGAAGTTTTTGGCAAAGAAGTAACGCAAGAAGAAATGTCTGCTCAATACGTTGAGCAATTTCCAAAACTGATTCAAAAAGGCGTCACCAACAGCTTGCTCGACGAGCGCTTGTTGCAATTTGATTTACCAAGACTTGCCATGGCACTCAATGCCGAGCGTGATTTGCAGTTTGATTATTTGGGTTTGCAAACACTTTACGATCGTTACTTCCTTCACGTTCGCAAACAACGCATCGAGTTACCTCAGTCGTTCTTCATGCGTGTCGCAATGGGTCTTGCGCTCAGCGAAGTTGACCGCGAAGCACGCGCCATCGAGTTCTACGAAGTTCTGTCTTCTTTTGACTTCATGTCGAGCACACCCACATTGTTCAATAGCGCCACCTTGCGCTCACAACTTTCTAGTTGCTACCTCACAACCGTGCCCGACGATTTAGACGGCATTTATGAGTCCATCAAAGAAAACGCTTTACTCTCTAAGTTTGCAGGCGGTTTGGGCAATGACTGGACACGTGTGCGCGCTTTGGGTAGCCACATCAAAGGTACCAATGGCGAATCACAAGGCGTGGTTCCTTTCCTCAAGGTTGTCAACGACACCGCAGTTGCTGTTAACCAAGGCGGCAAACGAAAAGGTGCCGTTTGTACCTATCTCGAAACATGGCACTTAGATATTGAAGAATTTTTAGAGTTGCGCAAAAACACGGGTGACGATCGCCGTCGCACCCACGACATGAATACAGCCAACTGGATTCCAGACTTGTTTATGCGTCGCGTCATGGAAAAAGGCGAGTGGACTTTGTTCTCCCCCTCTGATGTTCCCGATCTGCATGATTTATTTGGCAAAGACTTTGAAAAAGCCTATGTTGCCTACGAAGCCAAAGCCAAATTAAGCGAAATTAAACCCAGCAAATCTTTGCAGGCCTCCGATTTGTGGCGCAAGATGCTCACCATGTTGTTTGAAACAGGTCATCCATGGATCACCTACAAAGACGCTTGCAATGTGCGCTCGCCCCAACAACACATCGGCGTCGTTCACTCGTCCAACCTGTGTACCGAGATCACACTCAATACCAGCGACACCGAAACCGCAGTTTGCAATTTGGGCTCCATCAATTTAATTCAACATTTAAAAGATGGCCCCAACGGCAAAGAGCTCGATCACGACAAAATCAAACGCACCGTCAACACAGCGATGCGCATGCTTGATAACGTCATCGACATCAACTATTATGCCGTCAAAAAAGCACGCGACTCCAATTTACGCCATCGCCCAGTCGGCATGGGCATCATGGCTTTCCAAGACAGTTTGTATGCTATGCGCATTCCTTACTCGTCACAAGAAGCCGTTGATTTTGCAGATTCATCGATGGAAGCGGTTTGCTATTACGCCTATTGGGCGTCAACCGAACTCGCACGTGAGCGCGGCAAATACTCTACTTACAAAGGCTCTTTGTGGGATCAAGGCATTTTGCCCCTAGACACATTGCAACTTTTACAAGAAGCCCGCGGTGGTTATGTTGATGTTGATCGCTCATCCACCCTCGATTGGGATGCCTTGCGTCATAAAATCGCCAAAGACGGCATGCGCAACTCCAACTGCGTCGCTATTGCACCTACAGCAACTATCTCCAACATTGTGGGAGTCGATGCTTCAATAGAGCCTTGCTTTGGAAACCTCTCTGTCAAATCCAATTTGTCGGGCGAGTTCACCATCATCAACTCTTATTTGGTTCGCGACCTCAAACGTCTGGGTTTGTGGGATGACGTGATGGTGATGGACCTCAAACATTTCGACGGCTCATTGCGCCCCATCGATCGCGTTCCAGAAGAAATCAAATCCTTGTATGCCACGGCCTTTGAAGTTGACACCCATTGGTTGGTCGAAGCTGCTGCACGTCGCCAAAAATGGATTGACCAAGCGCAATCGCTTAACATCTATATGGCAGGCGCATCTGGTAAAAAACTCGACGAGACCTATAAGTTGGCATGGTTGCGTGGCCTCAAAACCACCTACTACTTGCGCACATCAAGTGCTACTCAAGCAGAAAAATCAACCGTCAAATCTGGACAACTCAACTCAGTGTCCTCTGCTGGTGGTGCTGCTGGAACAATCGCACTTGAAGCAGCAGCAGCTGCTGCAAGAGCACAACTGAGTGCATCTCCAGCTACCGATGTGAAGTTTTGTGGAATTGATGATCCCACCTGCGAAGCCTGCCAATAATTTCAAAGCCGCATCGTTGTCTCGGCAACGATGCAATGCAACAACAACGTTTGCGTACTTTGCAAATCAGCAATTTGCTTTTTTTGCATGAAGTTGCGATAATCTCTTTAATGGAAATATTTTTATGTTGACCTGGGACGAAGAAGTTAAGCCTACCCCTCCAGCCAATGGTATGCATACCAACATGGCGGATACAGCGCCCTCTCTCAGCCCTGCACCACGAATGCTCAATGATGGAGCCCCCATTCCTTCTCCTACCGTTGTAGCCTCTGCAGACAAGCCTCTTGAAAAAGAGATCTCACGTCGCGTCAATGCGGCTGATAAACGCATCATCAACGGACAAACAGACGTTAATCAACTGGTCCCCTTTAAATACAAATGGGCCTGGGAAAAATATTTAGCTACTTGTGCCAACCATTGGATGCCGCAAGAAGTTAATATGACGCGTGATATTGCACTTTGGAAAGATCCCAATGGATTGACCGAAGACGAGCGTCGCTTGGTCAAGCGCAACCTTGGGTTTTTTGTAACCGCAGACTCTTTGGCCGCCAACAATATTGTTTTGGGTACCTATCGCCACATCACAGCTCCCGAATGCCGTCAGTTTTTGTTGCGTCAAGCATTTGAAGAAGCGATTCATACCCACGCTTACCAATACATTGTGGAATCGTTGGGCTTGGATGAGAGCGAAATTTTTAGCGCCTACCATGAAGTTAAATCGATTCGCGACAAAGACGAATTTTTGATTCCGTTTATTGATGCGATCATGGACCCGCATTTCAATACGGGCACCCCCAAAAACGATCAAACTCTGCTCAAGTCTTTGATTGTGTTTGCATGCCTCATGGAAGGCCTGTTCTTTTATGTAGGTTTTACACAAATTTTGGCCTTGGGTCGTCAAAACAAAATGACGGGCGCTGCAGAGCAATACCAATACATCTTGCGCGATGAATCCATGCACTGCAACTTTGGCATTGATTTGATCAATCAAATTAAACTTGAAAATCCTCAATTGTGGACCGCTGAATTTAAAGCTGAAATTGTTGGATTGTTTGAAACGGCTGTTGAACTCGAATACAGATACGCAGAAGACACCATGCCACGCGGCGTATTGGGTCTTAATGCATCGATGTTTAAGGGCTATCTGCGCTACATTGCAAATCGTCGAGCCACACAAATTGGACTCGAGCCTTTGTTTCCTAACGAAGAAAATCCCTTCCCATGGATGAGCGAAATGATTGATCTGAAAAAAGAACGCAACTTCTTTGAAACTCGTGTGATCGAGTATCAAACAGGTGGCGCACTTTCCTGGGATTAACACTCACTGTGTTTGTAATTTGTTCTCACCTCATCTCTCTCAACTTTCAAAAGTTTTCGGTGAGAACACAACCCGTTCAAGGAGCTGAACCCGGATTCAACTCCTTGAATCACTTGAAACCTCTTGCAGGTTTTCAAGTGCCTCGAACCAACGATCTCACGATCTAGGAGAAAACAATGGCAACTGCAAAAAAATCGGGCGCAAAAAAGGCCCCAGCAAAGAAAAAAGTGGCAGCTAAGAAAAAGCCTGCCGTCAAAAAAGTAGCTACTAAGAAACCGGCAGCAAAGAAAGTCGTCAAAAAGTCAGTCGCAAAAAAACCAGCTAAAAAAGTTGCTAAAAAACCAGCAGCAAAAAAGCCAGTTAAAAAAGTGACTGCAAAAAAACCAGCCGCCAAAAAAGTAGCAGCGAAGAAACCAGCAGCAAAAAAGCCAGTTAAAAAAGTGGCTAAAAAAGTAGTAGCGAGCAAACCGGCCGCAAAAAAACCAGTGGCAAAAAAGCCAGCACCTCCGGCCGTCGCTCACAAACCAGTAGTTAAGGCAACTGCACCCTTGCATGCTGCACCTGTAGCACAAACCACGCTCAACCCTCAGGCAGCGTGGCCATTTCCTACAGCCAGCAGACCCTGATCTTAACCATCAGTGGCACATTCAAAAGCCCGCTCATCGCGGGCTTTTTTTATTTCTTCAGACCGTCAAGCGAATAGTTTTGAGGACCTTTGCTTGCAATTTTGATGGAGCCGACTTGATTGCCTAAATGCGCGCATTTTTCAAGCGACCATCCCTTTTCAAGACCAAATAACAAAGCGCCTCGCCAAGCATCGCCACAGCCCGTTGGATCGACCACCGCTTGTGCTTTGGCAGGCGGCACAATGGTTTGATGACCATCAATCCAAACTTCACAGCCCTGCGCACCCAAAGTCACAATCAAACCTTTGACTCGTTTAGAGATTTGCGAGCTGTCTTGGCCTGTTCGGTCAGACAACATTTTTCCTTCATAGTCATTGACGGTTACCCATGTGGCTTGATCGATGAATCGATTGAGATCAGCCCCATCAAACATTGGCAACCCTTGACCCGGATCAAAAACAAATGGAATGTCTGCATGCGCAAATTGTTCAGCATGCATCAGCATCGCATCACGTCCATCGGGTGACACAATACCCAACCGAATGTTTGAATCTTTTTCAATGCGATTGATGTGAGCCTGCATCATGGCGCCAGGATGAAAAGCCGTAATTTGATTATTGTCGCGATCGGTCATGATCATCGCTTGTGCAGTGTAATAATCAGACACCGTTTGAACATGCTTGGTTGAAAGGCCCAAATTTTTGATGCGTTGGAGATAGCTTTCACCATCACTTCCCAATGCAGCCATGACCAAGGGTTCACCGCCCAACAATTTCATGCTGTATGCAATATTGCCTGCACAACCACCAAAGTCTCGACGCAACGCAGGCACCAAAAAAGAAACATTGAGAATATGCAATTGATCGGGCAAGATTTGTTCTGCAAATCGACCTTCAAATGACATGATGGTGTCAAATGCCAGAGAACCACAAATAAGCGCAGCCATTTAAAAATCCTTTTTAATTATGGATAAAACAATTCAACCTTAAAACCCACCACTTCAACAGGTAGCGATTCATTTAAAGTAAAAATCAATTTTGCAAGTTGATTTCTTTGCGGTCGCAACATATCCGTGAGGCCCAGTTGTTCGGGTCGAATAATTTTTTGAACGACCACTTGGTCATCTGAATTAGTTAATTGTAATTCGATGGAAGGCGTAGAGAGGGGAAAGGATAGCGTATTTTTGAGTTGAAACTCCATCAAATAACGACCGTCTTCTTGCAGCTCAAAACGACTGCTTTCGATATGCACGGCCTTGGCGTCCATTGGCCATTGCAATTGACAATCGCACAATTTAGTAAGCCATGGACTTAGGCTGGGCTCAACGGCCGCGATCCAATTGCGTTGAACCAAAGCGATTTGTAAAAGCAACCCCACAACTAAACCCGTAATAGCTAAAACAATCAAACTTTTTAAAAACAGACCTGATTTGGATTTCGTTTTGAGAGTTGGTTTTTCTTCTGCGGCACCCAAGGATAAATCGGGCCAAGGCTCATCGGTTAGTTCATATAAATTTTTATCGGCTTCAAAACTGTGATCACACGCGCCACATCTAACCCAACCATTGGCAGCGCTTAACTGCTCGGCTTGTAGATGAAATGCAGTTTTGCATTCGGGACAACGGGTAATAAAACTCATGACTTTGTTGCCGTCATCAAAATCCAACCTTCTCGCTCGTCGTGCACTCGCAAATTTAAATAAGGTTGATAGGCTTGTTGGAGTTCTTCGGCTTGTCGAGACAAAATACCCGCTAATACCAAATGCCCCTTGGCCTGTACTTGCTCACACAACAAAGGCGCCAGCACTTTGAGGGGCGAGGCCAAAATATTGGCCAACACAACATCATAGGGACCCATGCATTGATCAGGCAAGCCCGATTGAATCACGCAATGATTGGCAAGCGCATTGTTTTGAGTGGCAACCAATGCTTCAGGATCGATGTCAACCGCGTCGACTTGTTTTGCACCGTGCAAGTAAGCGCCAATCGCCAAGATGCCCGAACCACAACCATAATCAAGAACGCGCTGTGGAGATTGAATATGTTGCGCAATCCATCGCAAGCACATGCTCGTAGTTGGATGCGTGCCCGTACCAAATGCAAGCCCTGGGTCTAATCGAATCATGATTTTGGCCTGCGCGGGAGGCTGATGCCACGTGGGAACAATCCAAAAATCTTCTGTAATAGAAACAGGCGTAAACTGCGATTGCGTTAATCGCACCCAGTCTTGTTCGGGCACTTGCGAGACTTGCAAAATTTTGCACTGCGCCATGAATTCTTGCTGAGTGAGCCATTGCGACGCTTGCTCTGCGTCTTCTTTTTCATTGAATAATGCAATAACGCGTGAATGAATCCAACCCGCTTGATGCTGTGGCATGCCTGGTTCACCAAACAAAGCCAGTTCTGCGTCTGTATGCGCGTCTGCGTCTTCGATGTACAGACTACACGCATCTAGTACCATCAACGCATCGCTAATGATTTCTACTTGATCTTGCGGTGACAGAATGCAGATCTCAAACATAACATTAACGCTTGTGGGTTGCCAACCACTCTTCTAAATAATGGATATTGGTGCCACCCGACATAAATTTTGAATCGACCATGATTTCTCGATGCAATGGAATATTGGTTTGAATGCCTTCCACCACAGTTTCTGACAAAGCCGTTCGCATGCGCAAAATGGCTTGCTCGCGTGTATCGGCATAAACAATGATTTTTCCAATCATGGAGTCATAGTTGGGAGGAACAAAATAATTGGTGTACACATGTGAATCAACCCTCACGCCCGGACCACCTGGCGCATGCCACGTGGTGATGCGACCAGGTGAAGGCACGAATTTGTAGGGGTCCTCTGCATTGATGCGACATTCAATGGCGTGTCCACGCACTTCAATTTGTTTTTGATTGAAGGGTAATTTTTGACCTGCAGCAACCATGATTTGCGTTCTAACAATATCCACGCCCGTGATAAATTCTGTGACGGGATGCTCAACTTGAACGCGCGTATTCATTTCGATGAAATAGAACTCACCGCTTTCGTATAAAAATTCAAAGGTGCCAGCACCACGATATCCGATTTTTTTGCAAGCAGCCACACAACGCTCGCCGATTTTTTCGATTAATTTCCGAGCGATGCCAGGTGCAGGACCTTCTTCAATGACTTTTTGGTGGCGTCTTTGCATGGAGCAATCGCGCTCACCCAAATAAACCGCATTTTTAAATTTATCCGCAATGATTTGAATCTCGATATGGCGTGGGTTTTGTAAAAACTTTTCCATATAAACCGCAGGATTGCCAAAGGCCGCACCTGCTTCTGCTTTGGTGGTTTGAACTGCATGAATCAGTGCAGCCTCTGTATGCACCACACGCATACCGCGCCCGCCACCGCCACCTGTCGCTTTGATAATGACGGGGTAGCCGACTGACTTTGCCATGCGGCGTATTGCAACGGGGTCATCGGGCAATTCACCCTCAGATCCAGGCACACACGGAACGCCAGCTTTGATCATCGCTTGTTTGGCCGATACTTTGTCGCCCATGATGCGAATGGATTCTGCCGTGGGTCCAATAAAGCTAAAGCCACTTTTTTCGACGCGCTCCGCAAAGTCTGCGTTTTCACTTAAAAAACCATAGCCTGGGTGAATTGCTTCTGCATCGGTGACCTCTGCTGCCGAAATAATGGCAGGCATATTGAGATAACTTTGCGCCGATGGGGCTGGGCCTATACAAACAGCTTCTTCAGCCAATTTGACATATTTAGCTTCACGATCGGCTTCGGAGTAAACAACGACCGCTTTGACGCCGAGCTCACGACAAGCCCTTTGAATACGTAATGCAATCTCTCCACGATTGGCAATTAGAATTTTTTTGAACATTGCTAAAGGCTCACTCAATCACAAAAAGAGGCTGGCCGTATTCAACGGCCAGCCCGTTATCTGCCAATATTTTTGTGATGGTTCCTGTGAAGTCGCATTCAATTTCATTGAGGATTTTCATGGCCTCAATAATACAAATGGTGTCACCTTGCTTGATGGAGTCGCCCACCTCAACAAATGGTTTGCCGCCAGGACTGGCTGAGCGATAAAAAGTCCCAACCATGGGGGATTTAACAATTTGCCCAGATTGAGGGGCATCAGCAGAAGCAATGGGTGATTTTGATGCAGTGGCCGCAGGCTGAGCCACCAAGGGTGCGGCTGGAATGACGATTTGCATGGGCGCCGCGGTTGTTGCGGCTGCTTGCGATCCGCTTTTGACAATTCTGACCTTTCCTTCAGCTTCAGTGATTTCAAGTTCGGTAATGTTGGAGTCGGCCACCAGGTCGATGAGCGTCTTGAGCTTTCTTAAATCCATGAGTTAGTGTCTTTGCTAATAAGAAAGTGCGAATTTACACCAAAAAACGCCTGTTTTGAGAAATCAACTCAAATTAGTGCACCGATCAAACCCAATTTTTGATGTCATTTGCGTTTAATTTACCTAATTTTTTGGCCAAAATGCTCCCATTTGCATTTAAAACCACAGTAAACGGTAATCCGCCCGCCAAATTTCCTAAGTTTTTTGCAAGCTCAGTCCCCTCTAAACCCGCCAAGCCCACCAGATACTCAACAGGGTATTGGCTTAAAAAATTTTTAACCGAACTGGGTTGATCAATGGCTAAGCCTACAACTTGCCAACTTTTAGACTTTTTTTGTTGATAGAAAGCGTTAATTAGAGGCATTTCCTCGACACAAGGCGCACACCAAGTTGCCCAGAAATTAATCACCAAGGGCTTTCCCTTCAGATCTTGAAGACTCAAGCTGCTGCCATCAGGCGTATCAAACACCGAAGACCATAGTTTTTTTTCTGTATCCGCGTCCAATTGCTCGGGCTGACTCAAGCGCCACAAACCATATCCACCCAAGGCCGACAAGAGCGCTACGCCCGCCATCAAACCTCTTCTTTGAAGCAAATGGCTCTTCGAATCGCCCGTCAACTCATTATTCATGGGTATCTTTCAATAAAAGCTCAAGACTTTTGAGCGAACCACTTTTGGTCAAACCTTTGGAGTCGGGTTGCAAAGCTCCTCGAATATCGTCCAAATCATAGATAGAAAGATGGACGCCCACATATTCGTTGAGAGGTTCGCACCAACTGCTCAAACTCAGCACATCAACAGTTTGGCCATGAATACCCGAAGAGGGGTTTACATCATAGGAAACACCTTGATCAATCAATTTGATTTCTGCCGATTTGGAGTCATCACAAAACAATTGGAGATGAATATCGTTCAAGCGCGTGGCCATTCCGCGCCAAACTGCGCCAGCCAAGTGCGGCTTGAACTCTTCAAGTCGACGCATCCAAACAACCGCCAATTGACGCAAAGCCAGTAACTCGCCAGGTTGCGTATCCGAACAAAACAAGGCGATGTACTCTCTTACATGCTCTTCGAGGTCATCGTTGTTGGGCAATGCGGTACGCAAAGGCAAACCCAATAATTTAACCGCGCGTTTTTTGCTGGCTTGATAGCTCAAGCCTTCTTCCACAATAAATCGCGCGGCCGTTGACAATAATTCTTGCTCCAAATCTTGCATCAAGCGATTGTGCCTTCGATTCAGCCATTCGCCTTTTACAATCCATGGATGCACATACATATATTGGGTATTTGCGGCACCTTCATGGGAGGGTTGGCCGCGTTGGCGCGAGAAGCGGGTCATCAAGTGACGGGATGCGATGCAGGCGTGTATCCACCCATGAGCGATCAGCTTCGAAGTTTGGGCATCGAATTGATCGAAGGCTTTGGAGCCGATCAACTCAAACTCAAAGCTGATTTGCATGTGATTGGCAATGTGGTGAGTCGCAGTCGACTCGACAACGGTCAGCCCAAATTTCCTTTGATGGAAGCCATCTTGGATCAGGGCTTGCCTTACACCAGTGGGCCCCAATGGATGTGCGATCACCTCTTGCACACACCGCATCAAAGTCGTCACGTCATGGCCATTGCAGGTACGCATGGGAAAACAACCACCACAGCCATGCTCACTTGGATATTGGAGTCGCAAGGCCTCACACCTGGATTTCTAATTGGCGGTGTACCACTCAACTTTGGCGTTTCTGCACGATTGGGTCAATTAGCAAAAAATCAAACACGCCCACTCTTTGTCATCGAAGCCGACGAATACGACACCGCATTTTTTGACAAGCGAAGCAAGTTTGTTCACTACAGACCTCGCACAGCTATATTAAATAATTTAGAGTTTGATCATGCCGATATTTTTGAAAATATAGGCACGATAGAAAAACAGTTTCATCACTTGGTACGCACCGTACCACCCTCGGGTCAAATTATTTTTAATCGCGATGAAGAAAGCTTGAAGCGCGTCATTGAACAAGGATGCTGGAGTGACAAAATATCTTTTGGTCAATCAACCCAATCGCAATGCCAAGCGCACGGTGAACCTTCACAATTTGAAGTTTCGTTCAATGGTAAGCGTCAAGGTCAAGTTCGCTGGAACATC
>Ga0114966_10002399_pt1 | contig 16732 bp, 14 predicted proteins | sample M_130207_XF_Meta_FD_87029 | JGI IMG/M metagenome (GOLD analysis project Ga0114966, IMG submission 87029) | Freshwater microbial communities from Lake Montjoie, Canada to study carbon cycling - M_130207_XF_MetaG | ecosystem: Environmental > Aquatic > Freshwater > Lake | place: Lake Montjoie...
CTTGATCGTCAGCACCGCCTAATACTCCGGCGTGCCGATCTTGTGGGGGAACAGGCCGTGGTTCACATAGTCACCCAGCGAGGACGAGCACTCGCCATAGGCCTCGAAGCCGTGCTTGGTCACTTCCTCGCTGTTCAGCGCGTCGATGACGATGGGGATCACCCCCATCACCCGCTTGTCCACCGCCGCCACCAGCCACGCCGTCCAGCCGCGCTTTGAGCCGCCGGAAACGACGAACTTGTTGACATTGGTCTTGGTCCCGCCGGCCTGGCCGCTCTTCATGAACTCCTGCACCGCGTCCAGCGCCCGGGTGCCCGATTTCACCATGGCCAGCCGCACCAGCCACTCGGGGTCCTTGGTGTCGATGAACTTCACGCGGCTATAGGCGATCAGGTCGTCTTCGCCACGCCCCTTGGTCGGATCGTCGGGGAATTTCAGCGGCTGGTTCGGCACCATGTGCACCTCGGCCGCCACCGTGCCGGTGTCGACCGCCACCTTCACCGCCCGGGCCGAGGCCGTGGTCGGAACCGGATCGTTGATCGAGCCGCCGTCGATATAGAGAAAGCCCCTGTCGCTGACCACGTGGTCCGGCACCACCACATGCAGCCAGTGTTTCCAGACCGGATGGTCGACCTCGCCGGCGCTGCGCCAGGATTGCGAAGTCAGGTCCAGGATATAGTCGGTATAGCCCGGGCCCTTGATGGTCTTGGCCAGCTTCCAGCCATAGACGGAATCCTTCTTGGCCACATAGGCGTCCAGCGCCGTCGGCCTGGTCGCCGTGGCCGCCCGCAGCGGCGCTTTCGGCGCATCCGCCGCCAGGATCGGCGTGGTGATCAGGGCCAGCCCGATCAGCCCGCCTGCAACCGCGTTCAATATTTTGCCCATGGCGAAGTCTCCCAAAAAAGGGCGCGGCTGTTCCCCCGCGCTTTGCATACCGCACGGTAACCCAAAGATTTTGCGGTGACTACGGGAAGAAAAGAGCGCGGTCGTACGCTTCGACGCTAATTCGCGCGCCCTTGGCGCGCCTTAAATAAGTACACGGAGATCACAGAGGAGACACGGAGGGCACCGAGATCGAACGCGCTCCCATCCTCCGTGTCCTCTGTGCCTTCTCTGTGATCTCCGTGTACTTATTTCAACCGCGCCCCGGCGAAGGCCGGGGCCCGGAGCGGTCCCTACGTCCGCGTCAGCAAATCGACCAGCGGTCCATCCTCCGTCGCCGTAATCCGCGCGTGCACGCCGAATACCTGGAACACCAGCTCCGGGGTCAGCACCTCTCCGATCGACCCATGCGCCACCACCCGCCCGCCGCTCAGCGCGATCAACCGGTCGGCGTGCCGCGCCGCCAGGGTCAGGTCATGGACCGCCGCGATGATCAGCCGCCCCTCGCCGCCCAGCGCCTTCAGCCGGCCCATGGTATCCAGCGCATGCCGGGGATCCAGGCCCGTCGTCGGCTCGTCAACGATCAGCACAGCCGGATCGCCGACCAGCGCGCGGGCCAGCATGGCTCTGGACAGCTCGCCGCCGGACAGGGTGGGGGCTGGCTGGTCCCGGTGACCGGTCAGATCACAGTCCGCCATCACCTTGCCCACGCGCGCTGTCATCTCCGCCGAAAACCCGCCAAAGGCCGGCAACACGGGGGTGAGGCCCAGCGCCACCAGACGCTCGACCGATATCGGCCAGTCGCAGCGCGGGTTCTGCGGCACAAAGGCCCGCGCCTTCGCCAGTTCGCGATCCTTCCAGAGCGCCAGCGGCTTGCCGTCGAGACTCACCTCACCGGCGTCCGGCTTCAAAAGCCCGGCCAGACAGTGCAGCAACGTCGACTTGCCCGCCCCGTTGGCGCCGATCAGCGCGGTCAGGCCGCCGCCGTCGAGGGTGATGGAAACGTCGTCCAGGATGGTCCGTTGTCCCCGGCGGACGGTGAGATTTCGGGCGGAAAGGACCGTCGTCATCTAGGATTCCTTTCCCCGCGAGGGGGAACGGAACGCTGGGGTGCGGGCAAGGAAAAGAAACTCCTCACGGCGAGGTCCTCTTCATGCGGATGACCAACCAGAAAAAGAACGGCAAGCCGATCAGACTGGTCAGCACACCCAGGCGGATTTCCGAGCTGGTGTAGATCGCCCGGGTCGCCACGTCGGCGGTGAGCAGCAGGGTGGATCCCACCAGCGCCGAAGGGATCAGCGTGCGGCTCGGCTGATGACCGACAAAGGGCCGCACCAGATGCGGGGCCACCAGACCGATGAAACCGATCGCCCCGGCAACGGATGTCGCCGCGCCGACCGCCAGGCCGACACCCAGCAGAACCAGCAGGCGGGAGCGATCCAGATTGACGCCCAGACTGCGCGCCTGGTCCTCGCCCAGCGACAAGGCATCCAGCGCCCGGCCGGCGCCGAGCAACAGGGCGCAGCCCACGGCGATAAAGGGACCGGCCAGGATCACGTGGTCCCAGGTGCGATCCGACAGCGAGCCCAACAGCCACACCGTGATCTCGAACGCCGCATAGGGACTGGGCGCGAAGTTCAGCGCCAGCGCCACGCCCGATCCGGTCAGGGCCGAAACCGCGACGCCGGCCAGGATCAAGGTAAGGGTGCCGCCGCCTCTGCCCACCGCAAAGGTAATGGCCCCAGCCGCCAGCGCCCCGATCAGGCCCATCACCGGCGGGGCGAAGGCGAACACGCCGGCCAGGCCGAAATAGATGGCGATCACTGCGCCCAGCGAAGCGCCGCCGGCCACCCCGAGCAATGAGGGCTCGGCCAGGGGATTGCGGGTCAGGCCCTGCAAGGCCGCGCCCGACAGGCCCAGCGCCCCGCCGATCAGTATGGCCAGCACGGCTCGCGGCAAGCGCAGTCCAAACAGGATCAGGTCCGACAGCTGGTCGCCCGGCGTGACCACCCCCTGCCACAACGTCACGGGCGAAAGCCACACCCGCCCGGCCATCAGCGAGGCCAGGAACGCGATCGCGAGGACGGTCAGGAGGGCGATGGTGAGGACAAGGCTACGTTTCACCTGCGCCCCCTGCCTTCCACCGCGACCAGCGCACGGCGCAAATCCAGCGCCGCCTTCGCCGACTGCGGCACGCCGCAATTGTACAGTGTCTCCGGATAGGTGATCCGCCGCCCCGCATAAATCCGCATCAACAGCCCGTTCTGCGCATCCGTCAGCGAAGGCTTCGACGCCGATGTCGCCCCGTACATCAAAACGTCCGGCCGCGCGGCCAGCAGCTCCTCGGCCCCGAAACTGTTGTAGGTCTCGGTATCCAGCTTGGAGGCGATATTCACCGCCCCCGCCGCCTCGATGATGGCGTTGGCCAGGGTTTTCCGCCCCGGAACCGAATCCCCGCTCCAGGCGGCCACCACAAACGGTCGCGGCGGCCGGCTGGCGGCCAGGCTGGCCAGCGTCGCGTCCATCTCGGCGATCAGCGCGTCGGCCCTCTGCGGCTCGCCCACCGCCGCGCCCACCTGCCGGGTGATCTGGCGGATGTCCTCGAACGAGGTCGCGCTCCTGATCTCGATCAGCGGCGCCCCCGCCGCCCGCGCCACGCGCTTGGTGACCGCGGTGGAAAAATCCCCCGCGATGATCAGATCCGGCTTCTCGGCCACAATCTCCTCCGCCGACCCATGATTGATGGGAACGCCCGCATCCAGCCCAGGCTCGATCCACTGAATGGCGTCATGGGCCCGATAGGTCACCGAAGCGATCCGCGCCTTCGGAACCATCTGCAGCAACAAAATGTCCGCGCACTCATTCATGGTCATGATCCGCACCGGCTTGTGCGTGGGGGCAGGGGCGGGGGCGGCGGCCGGAGCGCCGGGACCGGCCACCAGACCCAAAATAGCTACCGTCATCCCGGCGAACGCCAGGACCCATTCTTCCTTAGTACGTCGGGTATGGATGATCGCCGCGCGCGCGGCGATCACGCAGAACGCCAGCGCTCGTTCCACGATGGGTCCCGGCTTTCGCCGGGATGACGGCTGGGGTTGGCGGGTCAAGCTGATCTCACCCCCCTAAAATCCCTTCCTCAGCCCGATCACCGCGCTCCGCCCAGGGCTCACCGCCGTGTACTGTTCCTGATAGTCCTCATCGAAAAGGTTATCCACGCGGACAAACACCTGGGCCCCCGACCCGATCTCGCGGCTGACCGACAGGTTCACCAGGGTGTAGGCCGGCATCAGCCGCCGGGGCGAGGGGAAGGCGAAAGGGTCGGTGAAGTCGAAGTCGCGGAACTCGCCGGTGTAGCGGACGGTGAGCGTCGCGGCGGTCTTCTCGTCATGCCAGGTCAGGTTCACGCTGCCGGCGTTTTCCGGCCGGCGCACTTCCGGCAAACCACCGCCCTCCTCGGCCGTCAGGTGGGTCCAGGCGGCGAAGGCGTCGAGCTTGTTGTTCACCCGGACATTGAGCGCCGCCTCCACCCCGTTCTGCACCGACACCGTGGTGCGGTTCTCGGGCGTCGACAAAAACCCCGGCAGGAAGCGCGTAAAAATCTCGTCCTTCAGCCGGCTGTCGAACCAGGTGACCGCCACGCTGTAACGGCGGCTGTCGGGCGCAAAGTCGAACCCTGCCTCCCAGCCGCGCGAGGTCTCGGGCATCAGGTTCGGGTTGCCGACGAAGCTCACGGGATCAAAGCCGAACAGCTCGAAATTGGTGGGCGCCGCCAGACCCGTGCCGGCCGCCACGCGCAGGCGAAGGCCGTTCATCAGGCCGTAACTCGCCTGGGCGCGCCAGGTGTCGGCATTGGCGAAACGCTCGTTCTGGTCGTGGCGCACAGACGCGCCAAGGCCCAGGTGACCTGCGAACACGCCTTCATATTCGGCGACGTAGCCGATGTTGTTCAGCACCCGCCGGGTGTTGGTCGGCGTCGGCGCCCCGACCGGGATATTCAGATAGGTCTCGCGCTTGTCGTCGACCGCCAGGGTCAGCGCCTGGGCCGCGTCCTCCCCGCCGAACTTCCAGGTCGCCTGGGCCGTGGCCTTGGTGCGGGTTCCCTCGCTGCCGGAGGTCAAGGCGCCCGCGGTGTGCGCTCGCCGATCGGTCTCATTGCCCTGCAGGGTCAGGGCGGTCTTCAGCCGGCCGTCCATGAGGTCGGCCTCGCCGCGCACCAGGCCCATCAGGGCGCGGCTCTCGATGTCGCCCGACCCGTCGATGAACCGGCCGTAGGTGGCCGGATTGACCGGGATCCCGGTGTTGAAATCGGCGTCGAAATCTTCCGAAAGGTCATCGGCCTGCATGTTGTTGTAGCGCGCCATAGCCCGGACCCGGGCGGTGTCCGAAAGGGTCAGTGTGGCTTTGCCGACCAGGTTGAAGTCCTGGTAGTTCACATCGCGCGTGCCGCCGACTGCGCCGGGCTCGCCGTCGGTCGAGAACCAGGCCCCCGACAGGGCATAGTCCAGTTTGCCGGCGACGCCCGTCTGGCGGACCGAGGCGGCGAGGGTGTTGTTCGTCCCGCCCTCGATGCGGCCGCGCAGGCCTGGCGCCTCGGCGCCCGTCGCCGTGATGTACGAGATCACGCCCCCGATCGCCTGCGACCCATAGAGCGAGCTTTGCTGGCCGCGCAGCACCTCGATGCGCGCCACATCGTCGGCGATCAGGGTGGAGAAATCGAACTGCCCCTGGAAGGGGTCGCCCGCGTCCAGCCCGTCGATCAAAACGAGGGTGTGATTGCCCTCGCCGCCGCGGATGCGCACCTCGCTGAACTGGCCGATCGGGCCACCGCGATTGACGGCCACGCCCGGCACATCACGCAGGATGTCGGAGACCACGCGCGTGCCGCGGTCTTCCATCTGGGCCGGACTGATCAGGGTGACCGACGCGCCCAGGGCGTCGGCGCGCCCCGCATCGCCGCGGCTGGCCGAGGCCACCAGATCGTCGAGCTGGGTGATGTCATCATCGTCCGCCGTTTCGCCCGCGAACGCCAGAACCGGCGCCGCCAGCAAGGCCGCGATGGCCGTCGATTGAATCAGAAACCTTCTCAAAGCAGTCGCCTTTCGTGTCGGGAGGAAAGGCCGCAAGGCCGCCCCCGACAGGCGTGCGCGCGACGAAATCCGCGCCGGCGCGCTAAGGCGCGCAGACGCACATTGTCTCGTCGCTCGACGGAGTTCCGCACCTGGACTTCCCTGGTCCTGGCATGAGCGACCGCGCCAACCGGTCTCCTGGCTCACGGGTCATCACGGAACGATCACCTTCCCGGGCGAACCCAGTGGCTGCGGTGGAGAATAACCTCCGCCACGCGATCGTCCGCTCACCGCTTACAGTTGCAGGGACAGCCTCAGATTCGACGCTGGATTGGGCGTCTCACTGATGTTCCCGCTAGGCCCTCATCGGGCATCGGCGCGTTCGATGTTCAAGTCCCGGCCGCAAGGCCGACGGGTCACAATTGTCACGCATCCCGAAACGCGCAACAGTTATTTTGCAGTGCGGCATGAGAGCCACCGATGCGAAACGCAATCCTGATCCTCTTGCTGGCAGCGACCGCCGCAGCCTGCGCCGGCGCTCCGCCGCCCAGCGCCGCGCCCTACACGGCGCCGCCCACCTATGGCGGTCTGGACTGTGATGCGCTGCGCCAGGAGGCGGTAAAGCTGTCCGCGCGGGTCCACGCCATCCTGGCCCAGGACAAGACCGGCCGGCGGTCCGCGCCCGCCAAAGACAAAGGACTGGTCAGTCCGTGGATCGCGAGCTTCTATGTCGCCGAAGGTCCGGGCAAAGAGGAACTCCTGCGCCTGAACGAGTCCTACCGCGCGCTGGGCGACGTCGCGCTCGGCTCTGAATGTCCGGTGGCCGGTGAGATGCTCGTGGGGTTCTAGCCCGCGCGCTGGTTCTTGTACTTGCGGTGGCAGGTGGTGCAGTTGTCGCCCAGGTCGTTGGCGGCCGAACTGAAGGCCTTGCCGTCCTTGGCGGTGGCGCCGGCCACGGCGGCGGCGGCCAAGGTCTGAAACTGCGTCGCCGCGCTCTTCCAGTCGCCCTGGTCTTTCATGTTTTCCGGCTTCAACAGGTAATCGGCCGAGGCCCTCATCGCCTTGGCCGCGTCGAGCGCCTTTTTCCAGTCGGCGGCGCTGACGGGCTTGGGATCGAAGTTGGGATCAACCTTGCCGCCGATGTCGAACAGGATATCGGCCGAGGGCTGCACGACCTTGGCCATGTCGTCCTTGATGGATGTAGGGGCCGCGCCGCCGCCGCTGGCGGTCATGCAGGCGGTGAGCATCAGAAGGGCCGCGCCGGCCATGAGTTTGCGAAACATCACACGATCTCCCCAAAGAGGTTTCAGCGGCGATTTAAAAGCCATTTGTGGCCGCCAAATTTCAGTGCGCGTTCGCCACTACGCTGGTCTGACTCATCGCCTCGCGCAGCCACTGCTTGGCCCGGCGCACCCGCGTCTCCACGCCCTTGACGGTGATGCCCAGCGCCGTGGCCGCATCGCGTTGTGACAGCTCGTTCAGGGCCGTCAAAACCAGCGGCTCGCGCAGCTGGTTCGGCAGGGCGTTCAGCGCCTTGTGGAATCCCGCGGCGGTTTCGGTTTCAATCAGATCGGCCTCGGCGTCGTGGGCTTCGCCCATGTCCAGTTCGGGCAGATAGATCGCCCCCCGCTGGCGCACCGCCCTGCGACGACCCCAGTCGCGGCACTTGTTGAGCGCGATGCACACCAGCCAGATCTCAAACGGCCGTGAGGCGGGATAGGTCTGCAAGGCCGCCCAGGCCGAAGCCAGAGTGTCTTGCGTCAGGTCGTCAGCATCCTCCGCCGACCGGACACGCCTGACGATCAGCCCGCGCACCTTGCCCTCATACCGCGCCATCAGCACCGGAAAGGCCCGCCGGTCGCCATTCAGCGCCAGGGTGACCAACTGACCGTCAGCCAGCTCCTCGCGGCGGGGACGTTTGTGCGGCGAGGGACAAGCCTCGCCGCGACCAGGCAGGCGCCGGCTGGAAGGGAAGCCATCCGCCGCCGCTGGGTCGATCTGTAATACGCGATTCAGGCTAGCCATCTGACCTCACCTCCCCATCATGGGATTGAAGGCGAAGCTGAGGCGCGGCGATCCGCGCGTCGCGTACGAAACGGTCTCGTAACGGTTACGGGGCTTGTTACGCTCGGTCAGGCACGAGCCGACACGGGCCCTTGCGTCTCATCGAACAGCAGCACCCGGCCAGCGTTGCCGAGGCCGAGGAAGGTCGAGACGTTGTGCAGGATCGCCGCGATGATCGGCGCCCCGACACCCAGGACGCCGGCCGCGGCGAGCGCCGTTAGGCCGAAGGTGAAGGCAAGGCCGATGCCGACATTGACATAGATCGTACGGCGGCAGCGGCGCGACAGCCGGATGCAGGTTGCCAGCCGGTGCAGGTCGTTGGTCATCAGCGCCAGGTCCGCAGAGGCCATGGCCACATCGGCGCCTTGCGCGCCCATGGCCACCCCGACCGCGCCGGCGCGTAAGGCGAGCGAATCGTTGATGCCGTCGCCGACCACCATGGGGCGGAAGCCCGCGCGGATTTCCTGGCGCACGCGGTTGAGTTTGTCCTCAGGCAGCATGTCGGCCTGATAGTCGTCGATCCCGACCTCGGCGGCGATCACTTCAGCGACGGCCGCGCGGTCGCCCGTGAGCATGACCATCCGCTCAATGCCCAGCGAGCGAAGTTCGCGCACGGCGTCGGCCGCGCCGGGCCGTAGCTGGTCGGAGAAAAGCAGCCAGCCCAGGAAGTGTTTGCCATAGCTGACTCCGGCGATCGGGCCGTTGTGCTCGGGCGGCTCCGGCGGGGTGATGCCCAGCCGCTCGAAGAGGTCGGGGCGACCGAGCGCGGCGAGCTTGCCGTCGTACTCGCCCGTCACTCCGAAGCCGCCGATTTCGCGCGCGTCAGTCAGTTCCAGCCGTTCGGCTTCGGGTACGGCAGCCGCGGCGGCCTTGCTGAGCGGGTGATTGCTGGAAGCACCCAGACTGCCCGCGAGGCGGCGCATGTCGTCCTTCTCAACGCCCTTGGCGGTCTTGACCTTGACGAGGTGCAGCTCACCGGTGGTGATGGTGCCGGTCTTGTCGAACACCACCGAGGTGACGTCGGCAAGGTGCTCGAGGAAGGCCGAGCCCTTGATCAGGATGCCGTGTCGCGCGGCCACCACGATGGCCGCCACCGACGTCGCCGGCGCGGCCAGAACCAGCGCGCAGGGGCAGGATGCCACCAGCACCGCCAGCATGGCCGGCACATTGTTGGTCAAAAACCAGGTGCCCGCCGCGACCAGCAAAACCAGCGCCATATACTGGCCGGCGTAACGGTCCAAGAGGCGCGTGACCGGCGGCTTGGCGTCCTCGGCCTCGCGCATCAGAGTGATGATCTTGCCGAGCGTCGTATCCTCGCCCACGCGGGTCAGTTCGATTTCCAGAAGGCCGTCGACATTCATCGATCCCGCCAGCGCCATGTCGCCCGGCCGCACGTAGATGGGGACCGACTCACCGGTCAGCGAGGCCATATCGAGGCTGGAGATGCCCTTCAGCACCACGCCGTCAGCCGGCAGCCGTTCGCCGGCGCGCAGCTCGAGGATGTCGCCCTCTTGCAGCTCGGTGGTGGGCACGAGCTCATAGCCGCCGCCGGGCAGCACCCGCCGCGCGTCGGTCTGGGTCAGGCGGCCCAGCGCCTTCACCGCCTCCTGCGAGCCCAGCATGCTGCGCTCCTCCAGGATGTGGCCGACGGTCATGACGATGGGTAGCAAGGCCGCGGTCAGCATGTCGCCCGTGGCGAAGGCCGCCACCCAGGCGAGGGCCACCAACCGCTCGGTGATGCCGTCGAGGCTGGGATGTCGCAGGCTCTCCCACGCCGCCGCCAGCACGGGCGGGGCGACCAGCAGGGCCGCGATGCCGGCCACCAGGTCGGACATGGCGCGTTGCTCGGGCAGGGCGAAACGGATCACCACCGCCACGATAAGCAGACATCCCGAGGCCAGCGACATCGACATGCGAAGGGCCAGCATGAAGCGTTCGGAGTTTTCCAGCAGACCTTCGCCGTCACCGCCGCCGCCCCGAAGGCCGATGGCCGAGCGCAGTCGTTGCCAGAAGCCGGGCTCTTCGTAGCCGTACCGCCGGGGCCGTTCGAGGATGCTCATGACCTTGTTCCTACCTCGGCCGCGCGCCGGGACCATTGGTCACGATGCGCTGACCGCTTTGCGGATCGACCACAAGGACCGACCCGGCCTTGCCCAGCACTGTACCGATATTGTCTCGGAAATACTGCTGTTCAAGTCCGGAACGGGCTGAACCGGCTGCCCGCTCATAAGCCAGGATGCTGGTGGTGTCAGTGGTGGCCAGGGTGGTGCGATCGGTGGCGGTGCGCCGGGCGTCACCCTTGATCTGCACCGCCTGCTGGTCGGCGCCCTGGCGCAGGTTCTCGGCGTCGATCTGCGCCGTGGCCCGGTTCTGCTCGGCCTTCTGGGTCGCGGTCAGCACCTGGTCGTAGGCGAGCTTGGCGACGGGCGGCAGCTGGGGCTCCAGGTCGATGCGCACGATCTCGACTCCAAAGCCGACTTTGCCGGTGTCGAGCGCCTTGAGTCGGGCGTTCATTTCATCGGACAGGCGCTGGCGCACGGCCTCGCGCACGGTGTTGATGCCCAGCCCTCGTCCGCCGGACGCGCCCTGCGCCACCAGAAAATCATTCAGCGACTGGCCCGCAGCGACCCTGACGGCGGTCGCGCGAAAGATGCGATCAAGCGCCGGCAGCAAGTGGTCCTTGCGTAGCACATAGGCCACCGGGTCGCTGATGCGGTAGTTCAAGGTCGCATCGAGCAGGACCACATTGTTGTCGCCGGTCAAATAGGGCGCGGCGGTGTCCGGCAGCGGCTTGGCGCCGGGATCGTTTGACGCCTCGTTCAGGCCCGCCACCTTGAGCAGCGGTCCGACCGGGCGCGTCAGCCGGCGCTCGGGTCCGGGCAGCATTTCGACCCGGTCGATCGGCCTTGGCCAGGCGAGCAGGAGGCCAGAGGGCTGGGTCTTCACCACCTGGCCGAAGCGCAGCACCACCGCCTGGTTTTCGGGATTGATGACCCGGCAGTTGCTGGCAAACCAGAAGGCGCCCAGGAGCAGGGTGGCGAAAAAGATGATGCGGAATCCGATCGCGGCCGACTGGACGATTGGTCCAGGCGGCGGCGCGGGCGGCGGGCCCTCGGCTTCCGGCAGATGGTCGGGCTCGCCGGTCATTACCTGGGGGCCGCTCCGCTGGGTCCATCGCTCAGCACCTTGAAGGGCGCGGAGTCGGTGCGCAGGATCACCGTGGTGTTCGGCCCCATCACCTTGCTGGCGGTGTCGAGCGAGCGCAGCGTCGTATAGAGCCCGGGGTTGGCGTTATAGGCTCCGGCATAGACTCTGGCGGCAGCGACTTCCCCACCGGCAATGGTCTGCGAGGCCTGCCGGCGCGCGGTGGCGACGGTTTCGGTGGCGTAGACCTCGGCGTCCGAGGTGATTTGCGCCGCGCGCTTGGCGCCCTCGGCGGTGGCCTGGGCGGCGGCGATTTCACGTTCAGCCGCCATCCGGTTGACCGTGGCGGCCAGGGTCAGCTCGGGCAGGGTCATCCGTTCGACGCCGACCTGGCTGACCTCAATGCCATAGCTTTGCAGGAGCTGGGGCGAGACCTGGCCGCGCAGCTGTTGTTCAAAGGCGTCGATGTGGACGGCCGCCGGATCGGGGTTCACCAGGTCCGAGAAGTTGAAGTTGCTGGCGGTGGTGTGCATGCGCGCCGAGACGAAATTGCGCACCTGCATGGCCGCTTCGTCCGGCTGATTACGCAATGTGCGCAGGTATTTCAGGATGTGCTCCGGATCGTTCGGCACCCGCCAGGCGGTGTAGGTCTGCACCAGCACTCGCAGATTGTCGCGCGTGCCGACGTCCTGCAGGCCGGTAGAGCTGGTTTGCAGCTGCAGTTTGACAGGGATGGTGCTCTCGATCGGATAGAACCATTTGAAGGCAAGGCCCGGTTTGGTGATGACCCGCACCGGATTGCCCAGGCGGCTGATCACCACCGCTTCGTCGGCGGGAACCATGACCACGCAGGTCACCAGGACAGCGATGATGACGATTAGCGAGGCCACCACCGTGCGGACTGTCATGCGGATGCGGGCGCGCGGACCTTTCGGTTCGTCGTCGTCTTCTTCGGGCGAGAAATCATGAGCGGACACGGGCGGTCTTCTCTTCTATCGGGCGCCGGGGGCGCGGTTGGAGGCGGAGATCATTCAGGCGCGGCTCTTTCCGTGGAGGTCGAGCGCGGAAGGTCGGGCACGTAAGGGGTCGAGCTGGTCGCGGGTGTTCCAGACGGAGCGAGCTGGGCGTTGCGCATGTCGATCAGCGGGATCGAGCCGGCGGGCAGGTTGTGGTCGACGATCATGATCTGTCGGCCGCGCAGGCCATCGACCAGGTTGCGCGAGCGCCGCTCCAGCAGGAACGCTGACGGGCTCAGCGCATAGGCCTGGCGCTCGGCGGCGAAGCGGGCGGCGTCGCCCGTCACCTGCTGCATGCGGGTGACCGCCTGGCCGGCGGCGGCGCTGGTGGCCTGATAGGCTTCCTGCTGGGCCTGGCCCTTGGTGCGTTCAGCGTGGGCCTGAGCGAGGAAGGCGCTGGTGGCGGCCTGAATGCCCGCGGCCTGGACGTGATGATAGGCGGCGGCGGCCTTGGCCGGCGGATGGATCTCATTGACCAGAACCGCCATGATCTCCACGCCGGCGTGATACTGGTCGACTGCCTTGGCGAGGTCGGCCCGCAAGGTCTCCTGCAGGTTCTCACGCGAGGCGCCCAGCACCCCGGTCAGAGTGTGCGACGAGAAATAAAGCAAGGCCAGGCGGTCGGCTTCCTGTTCGACGATCTTGGACTGGCTTGAAGCACGATACACAGAATCGCGCGCAGCCTGGTCGGTCATGCCGGTGCGGTAGAGCACCAGGATTTCGGTGTTCACCGCCTGGAAGCTCTGGGCGTTGCCGCCCTCATCGGCGACCAGATAGGTGGCCTGGGTACTGTGGCCAGTCTCCCAGCCCCGGGACATGGCGGCGGTGGGCACGGCTTCGGCGGGAATGCGCTCGATCTTGGCGGCGTCAGCGACGGCCTTGGCCCCTTCCTCGACGCCGGCGGCGACGGTGTGAATTGTGCCGTATTCCACAGGGCGCACCCGGCCCATCGGCCAGGGCATGACCAGGTGGAACCCGGGCTTGAGCACCGATAGCGGCGCGCCGAAGCGCTCATAGACCCCGCGTTGGTCGGGTCCGAGCAGCTTTACGCCGGTCAGCATCCAGCAGAACAGGAAGGTCACGGTGAGCGCCGGCACGGCGGCGGCAGTCAGGAACGACAGGGCCCAACTGCGTGCGAAATCGAGTCCGAGATGAGTGCGGATCAGGTTGCCGGGCGAACGCGGTCCAGCCGTCAGGATGGTGGCGATGATGCTGTCGGTGGCGGCCCTGGCGGTGTCGGGCGACGGCTCGGGCAGGAACAGGCGGCCCAGCGCCCGCACGCCCATCTCGACAGCGACGACCAGGCTGATCAACGACAGTCCGCGCTGAATCCAGACGACCCACCCGTAATGCAGGCCGCGCCCGATCTCGGCCAGGCCGGCGACGCCAAGGATCAGAGTGGCGAGCAGCAGCAGGCGCCGCAGCCCGGGCGCTTCGGGCATCTGCTCGCGCGGGAAGGCGTTCATCATCCGCTCCGCGATCAGGGCCGGAAATGCCAGGCCGATGATCAGTGCGGCGATCAGGTTGGCGTCATTGCTGACGGCGACGGGCGCTCCTGCCTTGGGCCACATCAGCCAGGTGAGGAGGACGATAACCGCCGCGCCCAGCGGCAGCAGGACGGCCTGACCCTGGCGGGCCAGGAAACCCGGCCCACGCTTCCAGGCGATGGCCAGAAGGGTAGGCGGGGCATTGTCGATTTCGCCGGCCGCCATGGCCGTCTCGACACGTCGGCGCCACAGCCGGGCGCCGGTGAGCAGGCCTGCCGCGACGAGCGCGAAGAGTACGAGCAAAACTGCGCCGAAGCTGGTTTCGCCCAGACCGCCGATCGCCAGTTCGCGCGACAGGCCGACCAACTTGGCGGGGCCCTTGAAGGGCAGAAGATGGACCGTCAGCAGCACGACGATGACGCCTGCATAGATGGCGTAAAGCCAGGTCAGGCGACCGACGAGCTGGACCGCCCGGCTGAGCGGGGCGCCCTGCAGCAGATCGGAGGCCTGGTCTGACGAACTCATCGATGTTTCCGTGGTCGCCACGCCATCAAACGGGCGTGGCCGGGTTCTGATAACTGACTGATATTACGCACGAAGTCGCTTCTTCCCTCTAGGCCCCGACTTTCTGGAAAAAGGCTGGGGTCACCTATCAGCTAACGAGAGCGGTGACAAACCAGAACACCCCCAGGCCGATGAGCCCCGCGCCGGCGGTTTCACCGAGTGGGTTTCGCAAGGGCAGAAGCTTGCGAAACCCAAGCCAGACAAGGATTGACGCCGCAGTGACGATCGCCACGGCGGCCCCGGCCGCGCCCAGATCGTGAGCAGCCAGCACCGGCCCCAGGGCCCGGCCCGGCAGACGCAAGAGGTCAAGATCGGAGGCCTGGCTCATGCCGCTGATGAAGGCGAAAAGGCCGGCCGGCGCGGCTAGCAACCACCTGGGCCTTTGCGGACCGGCGAGCCACAGGAAGGCAAGGCCCGCCAGACCAAGACCGCCGACTGTCAGGCCCAGGGTCGCGCCCTTCAGGAAGGCGGCGCCGGTAGCGGCGGCTATGACCAGGCCAAGAGTTATGGCGGTCCCAATCCTGGCCCGCCTGCTGAGCGGAAGGCCGCCGACATGACTGCGGATCGCCGCCCCGCCCAACAACACGATCAGCAGCATGACGGCGCCTTCGCCGATGGCCGGATCCAGCACGGCCACACGTGCAAGAGCGGCGACCAGCGAAAGGGCATAACCGACGACTAGGCCCGCAACGATCGCGGCAAGATCCTCCCAGGCCATGGCAAGCAACAGCAATCCGGCCAGCACGCACAACCGGTCGAGGTCCCTGACCAGCTTCAACGCTCCCTGACGCGCAAACAGCGCGGGTGGCGTTCCGGCCTTGGACCCCGCAGCTTGAAAGGTCTGATGGGTGCGGTCGAACATCCCGAGCCAGGGGTTGCCGCCGTTCACCTGCACCCGCGCATAGTTCACATGGGTCGGCACGCGCAAAAACAGCAGGGAATCGCCCAGCGTAACGCCCTCGGTGCTGGGGCAATTGAAGATCAGCTCATAGCGGTAGATGCCCGGCGTCAGGGCCATGGTGTAGACCTCACCAAATCCCTCGCCCTGGTCGATCAGCTTGCAAGCGCCGCCGGCCGACCGGGCGGTGAACTGGGCGTGGACATAGTCGGCCACCTCGTTGATTCGGGGCGGCGGCTTGCCGGGCTCGGCGATGGCGTCCGCCGTCGCCTTGGGCAGCATGACCCGCAGACGGATCGTGGAGCCCTCGATCACCCAGGTCGAATAGCTGACCTGACGCGAGCCGCTGTGAGGCGTAGCCAGGGCCACGCTCTTTTCGGCGGCATGCGCCCCCAGCGGCGCAGCCAGCACCAGGAGCACGACGCTCACCACCCTCGCCAGTTCGCGGATACTCACGGCCGCATGCCCGGGGCGAGAATGATCTTCGCGCCCCGCCTCAGGAACCGCAGGTTTTCTTCCTTCGCCTTGCTGCGTTGCTCACCCATGTAGTCGTCGTAGACGCTGTTCTTGACGGTCTCGAAGTCCTTGAAGACCGGCGGGCGGCGTATCTCCATAATCAACACGTGCACGCCGTCGCTCTCGGAGATGGGGCTGGAAAACGTCCCGTCGTTCATCGCCGCGGCGATCGGATAAAGCTTGGGTCCCAGTTTGATCTTGGCGGCGAAGTCCGGCTCGGTGCCGCTTACCCGGCCGGAGTCGACCAGGCCGTAGTGTTGTTTGACGTAGTCGCGGGGCGCGCCGGCCTTGAGCTCATAGGCCGCCTGGGCCGCGTCGGCCATCGCCTGGGTCTCGGTCTGGGCGGCGTATTCATAGCTTCCCCAGCGCAGCAAGAGGTCAGTCAGCTGCATGCTGCCGTCGGTATCGAACCGCTCGCGATGGGCCATGAAATGCGCCCGCAGCACATCGTCATCGGGCGATGCCGCCCTCGACTGCGCCGAGGTCAGGGCCCCCACGCTGTCGTGCAGGGCAGTGCGAACATTGGTGTCCTGTTCGGGCAGGTCGAGCGCCAGCGCCCGCTGAACGATCAGTTCCTGGTCGATCATCTCGTTCAGGAACTCCAGGCGCTGGGCCTTGGTGATCTGAACGTAGGGCACGCCGTACTTCTGTTCGATCTCGAGCAGATAGTCGCTCTCGAGCACGGGCTCGCCGTTGACGAGGGCGACGACGCCGGGCGGGACCGTGGTCACCTCCACGCTGGCCGGTCTGAACAGGCCGAACGCGGCCATGGTGAGGCCGGCGAGGCCGGCGATGATCGCCAGCGCCAGCGGACGCACAGGCTGGCGCACCACCAGGGCCATCGCCCGGCTGATCAGGCCGGCCCGCACAGGCTGCGGGCTCTTATCGCTCGGAGGCGGTTTGGACATAGACGGCCAGGGCTCGAATTTGGGTCAGGGACAACTTGCCGATGAAGGCCGGCATGATGCCGTGCCGTCCATAATAGATCGACTCGTAGAGACTTTCGGGATCGCCGCCATAGTCCCAGGTGTTGGCGGTGAAATCGGTGGCGCCGTAATCGATATTGCCGCGCCCGTCGCCGGAATGGCAGTCATC
>Ga0114966_10002402_pt1 | contig 16723 bp, 20 predicted proteins | sample M_130207_XF_Meta_FD_87029 | JGI IMG/M metagenome (GOLD analysis project Ga0114966, IMG submission 87029) | Freshwater microbial communities from Lake Montjoie, Canada to study carbon cycling - M_130207_XF_MetaG | ecosystem: Environmental > Aquatic > Freshwater > Lake | place: Lake Montjoie...
AGTTACTAATATTACAACCTAACATCCATAGACCATTGGATAAAGTAGAAAATTCTGTATTAGCAGTTCCGAATGTGATAATGTTACTAGTAGCAGCACTTGGTAGCGTCGCAATTACCTTGTTCATAATAATAGTCCAACCAAGAGGATGATATGTATAGCCCAATGTTCCAGTAAATGAGTTTGCAGTTGTATCGTTGCGTCCAAATATAGCAGCCGAGACCTGTAAGCCATTTGTTCCTGTATTAGCTGCTGGTGGGGATACTTGAACCTGACCTGCAAATGCGGTAATAGAAGCATTACTCGATGCTACACCTGTTCGTGCTAGATAAGCTGCGTCAGCCTCTGCTTTAGTTATCGTAGCATTTAAGGGTATTAGAAATTCTTGACTGTTAAATATAGGAGTGTTCTCTTGTGGTGGGGGATATTCGGCCATTATATATATTAACTTTAGAATTTAATATTTATATAATATAACATGTCAGTTTGTAATATGTACGAAAAAATGCCCCAGTCACTTCTACGAAAAAGTGATAATCCAAATTTCAATATACATGGAATTAAACTTCCTGCAAGAATTTGTGTCTCTGCTCCTAGTGGATCAGGTAAGACAAATTTTGTAATTAATTTTATTTCAATGTGCTCACAAGGTAAGGGAACCTTTAGTAGCATTCAAATTATTACACGAGATGCTGATGAGCCCTTATATTCATATTTAAAAATGAAATCACCAGCAATTCAGATCACAGAAGGTCTTCATACATTACCAGCATTAAATAAATTCGATAAAGATGAAAGTCATCTAATTATTATAGATGATCTTGTGCTAGCTAAAAACCAAGAACAGGTTTGTGAGTATTACATAAGGTGTAGGAAGCAAAATGTAACTGTCATTTATCTCTCACAGTCTTACTTTAAGATTCCAATTATTATTAGACAAAATTGTAACTATGCTATTATTCTTGGAATTGGTAATAAACGCTCAATGAACCTTATGCTTTCAGAATTTGCTATTGGTGCTTCAAAAGAACAATTGATGGAAATGTATAAGTATGCAACTAAGGAAAAGCTTCACTTCCTTTTAATCGATGTAGATGAAACTAATTCTGAACTTAAGTTTAGGAAGGATTTTAATGAACGATTAAGTCCCAGCGATTTTGGAAAAGATTAAAAGGAACTGCCGTTCCTCTTTGACTCCATGCTTTTTTAGGTTTCAATAGGTGCGTTAAAATTATATGATTTTTAATATTAAGATATTATATAATTAAGGAATGTCAGAATATAAAGTTCAATCTGTTGTTTTTAATAAGGATAAAATTCCATTAGATAAGGCTTTTGATTGGTTAGTTGTCAATGGATACAAGATTAAAAAATCTGATGAAACTGAAACTCAGTATCGTTTTAGACAATTAGAGCCATCTTATTTGAAACGCCAAGGTTTTACAGAATATCGAATGAAACTTTTAAATGATGTTGTTAGTTTAGTGCTGGTTTATAAGAAATAATTAATTTCAATATTAATATTTAAATTAATTCAAAGTATATAATGGGAGTTCATGATTCAGATATGTACGAAGATGGAATGACAAATTTATGTCTTTCTTGTTACCCTTGTTTTGCAACAGCATTCTATGAAGTTTTATTAATCTATGGATATGTTTAAACGGGATGTGCCTTTCTGTCCATGGTCAGTATGATTAGAATTCTTCCTCGAAATCAAAGGCTTCTTGTTTATTGGTTTTTGTAGAAAGCGCATAATCGGGCACGCGGCGCTCAAAGAAATTCGTTTTGGATTCTAAACTAATCAGTTGCATGAAGTCATAGGGATTAATAACATTATATAATTTGTCTACTCCTAATTGTAAACATAATCTATCTGCTACAAATTGAATGTATTGTGTCATTGAAGTAGAATTCATGCCTATTAACCTACATGGAAGTGCCTCGCATATAAATTCGGTTTCAATATTAACTGCTTCTTTTATAATTTTATGGATCTGAGATTGAGATACTTTTTTTAACAATTGATTATGTAATAAAATGGCAAATTCTGTATGTAATGCCTCATCCCTAGCTATAAGTTCATTTGAGAAAGTTAATCCTGGCATTAATCCTCGTTTCTTTAACCAATAAATGCTACAAAATGCGCCACTAAAAAATATACCCTCGACGCAAGCAAACGCAACTAATCTAACAGCAAATGAGCTTGTAGTATCATGTATCCACTTCTGTGCCCAATCTGATTTCCTCTTGATACAAGGAAAACATTCTATTGAATTGAATAGCCTATTCTTAGTTTCTTTATCTTTTATCAAAGTCTCAATTAAAAGCGAATATGTTTCTGAATGCACATTCTCCATCGCAATCTGAAACCCATAGAATGCCCGTGCTTCCGATGATTGAATATCACCTAAGAATCGTAATGCCAAATTCTCTAGAACAATTCCATCTGATGCTGCAAAGAAGGCCAAAATCATTGAAATATAATAGCGTTCATCTTTACTGAGAGCTTCCCAATGCGCCAAATCTTTTGTTAGATCAATCTCTTCAGCTCGCCAGAAACAATCTACTTGTTTCTTATACATTCGCCATATATCTGGAGATCGGATTGGAAACATTACAAAGCGATTATCGTCAGGAGTTAATAGTGGTTCGATAACTATGTTAGTCATCCTATACTATGTCTTTATAATAATATTGATTTAAAGATTATTTATTATATTATATTATATTATAGAATGAATACTTTAGCTAATTTAACTCCTGATATTCAAAAAATAGTTGATCAGCATAAACGACACCAAGACGCGTGTAAGAAATGGAAGAAGGCTCATCCTGAGAAAAATTGCGCCTATAGCAATAAATATTATAAACAAATGAAAGAGGAAGATCCTATAAAATACCGTGAATATTTAGACAAACAAAATGCTTATTACAATGAATTTAAAACTACACCAGAACAGGTTATAAAACGGAAAGAATATTATAATAATGTAATCAAACCTAGACAAGCTTTAAAGAAACAACAATCTGAACCTATTATTATTTAGGAATATATCTAATATAATTGTAATTAATTATATTAAATTGAATTAAAAGGATTTAGACATAAATTATTATATTTAGTTATTATATAGAATGGAATTGATTGAACGCCTACCTTTAAGAGAAATCAACTTTTTGAATGAAATGGATCTGAAAACCTTTAAACAATACTCTTCCAACTGCAAGAATGAAGACGAACGCAAACAGAAATTTGAAATGATGAAATCCTTCTGCTACTCTAACATTAAGACCAGAGGCGAAATTAAACGAGTTTATAGCTACACTCAGACTACTCCTCTAGAAGTTGGTGGCCGTCTTTATTGTGGAAATTCAATTCAAGGGCTTCCAAAAGATATTCGTGGTATCATTTTAAGAAATACTTCTACTGATATTGATATGAAGAATGCTCATCCTGTTATTCTCAAATATATCTGTCAATTAAATGAAATTGCTTGCCCTAATCTATCTTGGTATGTCGATCATCGTGATGAAGTATTAACTAATTTTGGTTCTGATGGTAAAACTGCCTTCTTAAAAGCTGTCAATGATGATAAACTCAATAAGAAAATTTCAGACCCTTTTTTTAAAGATTTTGACAAGGAATGTAAACGAATACAAAAAGAAGTCACAGCATTAGAATGCTACAAGCATATTGCTGATAGTGTTCCTTCTGTAAGAACTTATAATTGGCTTGGTTCTGCTATCAATCGCATCCTTTGTGTCTTTGAGAACAAAATTTTACAAAAAGTCATTTCAGTTTGTAATTCTAATCAAGTTGAAATTTGTGCTTTGATGTTCGATGGTCTTATGATGTATGGTAACTTATATGAAAATGAGAAATTATTAAATGATATTATGGTCTCAGTTAATGAAGAATTTGCTGGTTTAAATATGATCTTCTGTTATAAAGAACATTCACAAGTCATTCAAATTCCTGAGGATTATGCTGTTAAAGAAACTATTAATAAAAAAGAAATTTCTGATGATAAATCGTTTGAAGCAGTATCTAAAAAATTTGAACTAACACATTGTAAAATTAATAATAAAGGATTTTTTATAAAAGAAGAACCTAATCGATTAGTTATTATGAGTAAGACGCACCTTATTACAACTTATGAAAATTTAACTTTTCAAAAATTAAATAAAGATGATGAAATTGTTGAAATAAATTTTATCAATGATTGGATTAGAAATAATCCAACTCAAAGATGCTATGATGATATTGATTGTTTCCCAAATAAAGATGAATGCCCTACTAATATTTTTAATACATGGCGTCCTTTTGCAATGGAATTAATTGATAAAGATGATTGGAAAGAAAGACCTAATGCTATTATTATAACCCGAAATCTTATTAAAATTCTTTGTGGTAATGATGAATCTGTTGCTTCTTATTTGGAGGCATGGATCGCACAAATGATACAATTTCCTGAAATTAAATCTATCTGCCCTACTCTTATTTCAAAACAAGGAGCTGGTAAAGGCACTTTAATGAATTTATTAAGTGCAATGATTGGTGATACAAAATATTTTGAAACAACTCATCCATCACGAGATGTTTGGGGCGATTTTAACGGTAGAATGGCTGATACATTTCTTATTAATTTGGATGAACTTAGTCGCAAAGAAAGTATGGAATGTGAAGGTCAAATTAAAGGTCTTATTACAAATCCTAGAATGACTATAAATGAAAAAGGTATCAAACAATATGCTATTAAAAGTTTCCATCGATTTATTGCAACCACTAATAATGAAGATCCTATTAAAACTTCCAAAGATGATAGAAGAAATTTAATTATTTCTTCTAGTAATGAATTAATTGGTAATAAGATTTACTTTGATGTATGGTATGACGATTTATTGAAAGATGTTAATGCAATTAAAACAATTTATGAATATTTCAAAAATATTCCTGGAATGAAAGACTTTGGTAAAATTCCAATGCCTCAAACAGAATATCAAAATGACATGAAAGATGCAAGTGTGTCACCTATTGAAAGTTGGCTTAAATCATTTATTCTTGATAATTATTACGAAATTTCTGTTGAAAAGCATGGTAAAGACTTATTTGATTTATTTATAGCATGGTGTAAAAAATGTAAATTAGAATACAATTTAACTTTACAAGCATTTGGAGTTCGAATGAAACGATTAAATATTTCTGGAATTGAAAAAGGTAAGCATACTAACAAAGGAGAGACTAAAATCTTTAAAATTGTTAAACTAAGAAACCATTTTGAATTAAATGATATTATCATGGATAATAGTTCAGATCCAAATTTAGAATTAGATTGTGAATAAAAATTTAAGACCATATATGATTGATAATAAATGTATCTTTATTATTAATGAAGAAATTGATATCCTTATATTACGAAAGTGATGAGTGATGAGTGAGGAGTGGTTTTGACAGCTAGCCATATATTTCAATTAAAAAAGAATAAAAATCATTTTTGATACTTTTCCCTTTTTTATTTCACTTTCCTTATCAAACCCAAAACCACTCCTCACTCCTCACTCATCACTTTCAATATAAGGAAACAAAACAAAACAAAACAAAACAAAGTATACACAGTATAAGTAGTAAGGATATCAATATTCCCATTTTAGATAAGCACTCCTTACTTTGTTACTTAAAAGATGATATAGAGATATAATATTAAGTAATAATATAAATGAAAACATATTGGACACAAAATTTAGATAAATTAGAAGCATATTGTTATAGAGTGATAGATAGACAGCAAAAAGAAAAGGTACAATATTTCAAATTAAATAAACAAGAAATGTTAATAAAAGATAAGGATCGAAACTATAGAATAGTGTCAAAGAATTACTACCTATATCATCTACGAGATGATGAATTAGATACAGAAGAAGAATTAATCGATGAAGATGATTGGGAAGAAGAGAAGCGAATCATTGCGAAACATTCCTAGGGCGCATATATGGAGGGAAGGGAAGAAGGGATACCTTATATTGAGAAAGTGACCATGGACAAAAGGGAACAAGCATAGTTTGTTAGTTTGATTGATCTAAAACTTGTTTAGACAGAAATAATATAATAATTAATTTTAATATTAATAATTATTATAATGGATAAGTCAGGATACGAACTAGGATCAGACATGTACATGTTTCACCAAACCCCAGCGGAGTTAGCAGCAGATTTAATGCAATTTGTTCCACTAGAAGCAAGCGATCGATGCTATGAACCATTTGCAGGAGAAGATGCTTTCTTCAATGCGTTTCCCGTGAGCTTGCGAAAGGATTGGTCTGAGATAACTCGAGGAAGATGTTACAAAGATTATGACAAGGAATATGATTGGGTCATAACAAATCCACCATTTAAAATTCCTTTTGAAATTAAAAAAAAGCATGGAGTATTTATCCAGGAACGGCAGTTCCTTTTAAAGAATGCGATCTTTCCACTATTACTCTATTTTGCTGCCAGAGCCAAAAAAGGTATAGCATTTTTAGTTTCAGATTATGCCTTCAATTCTTTGACACCGGTTCGAATCGCAAAGATGAAAGCATTGGGTTTCTATTTACAATCCTTAACGACATGTGCTGTAAAAGAATGGAGAGGTCGTTATATATTTATGGTCTGGACTAAGACGCCAACTAATTTTTTAACATGTTTAACTAAGACATATTCGAATGTCGCCGCAATATCAAAGGGACCCCCCTGAGACTAAAATCCAGAAGTTACCAAAGCAAGTAAGCGATCACAGAGCCTCTTGAGCCAACATCATTGATTTCCTTCTGATGTCTTGCATGATACAGTCGTCGGCGTGTGTCAGCAAATGCTTTTGAATGTGTTTCTAAATAGCTAGGATAATCGCTGTATTGAGAGTCGCCTCCATAATAAAGAAAATGACCTGTAGTTCCATCATAAATTTCCAGCTTGTATTTTGGATTGTCACTTGGATGAATAATAAGACCAAGTTCAGCGGCTCTTGTTAAAGTATATGGTTTAATCTGATACACCATTATATATTAATCTTGAGATTAATATTTAAATTATAAATGACTTAAAGACATAACAGTATAAAACAGTATAGAACAGTATGTCTAAGCAAGGTTTAATTTATGAAATTGTTTGCAATCTTACAAGTGAAAGATATATTGGTAGCACTTTCCATCCTACTGTAGCAAAGCGTATGGTAGAACATCGATCTAAAACTAAAACAAATACAAATAGATGTTATTCTAAAACTATAATAGAACGTGGAGATTACAAATATGGATTGCTTGAAACTATATTTGTAAATAGTAGAGATGAGCTAAGAATGTGTGAGCGCAAATGGTATGATGATTTAGAATGTATAAATAAGTCAAAACCATTTATAGTAAAAGAAGAAATAACACAATATAAAAAACAATATCAAAAACAATATTCGTGTGACCATAAAGAAGATATAAGTCAGTATAAAAAACAATATCAGAAAGACCATAAAGAAGAGATAACTCAATATCAAAAACAGTATCGTGAAGTTCATAAAGAAGATATAACTCAACAACGAAAACTGTACCTACAACAGTATTATATAGATCATAAAGCAGAGTATATTAAAAGACAAAAAGATAGACAAGATGCTGTAAAAGCTTTAAAGTAAAATGAGGATCAAGGATACAACATAAAAGTTTAATCCAATCTTATTTACAAGAACATAAGTAATAAAGTTAGCATAATGATTGGTTACCATTTGAATAAAAATACTACGAGCAGTAAACTTATCCCATATAAAATTGATTAAACCATTTATAATCTTTTTAAAAAAAAATCACTAGTAAGACGAGACCACTTTTTAACAGTATTCATTTTTTTTATGAGCTTATTAGAACACAAAAAGTCAATCAGAGTTGAAATAATTTGCTTATCATCACTTGACATTTCAAAGAGTTTGTCATAAACTTCAAATGCAAGCTTCTTCTTATCTACTTTTTTACATTCTAAAGCATTCTCAATACACCGACAGATAAAGACACATAATTCAGTATCAAATTTGAGCTTTTCATAATTATCAAGCTCTTGAACTTTAGCAACAATAGCACTACTAACAGATGATTTTTGCTCGGCTACAAGCAAAGTATTCTTGGTATGAATGTAAGATAGATTTATAGCCATTATACCATAGAATGATATTAAAATTAAATAACCTTTGGTTTAATTCTCTTAAGTATTAAGGAAAAGGGCTTAAAGAAATAATCTCATACTATATTGTAGAGTAGTCTGCCCTGAATTCGAACAGCAATATTAAGGAGAAATCATAGAATTTATAGAATTTAGCAACTTAAAGCGGTATGGCGCAGAGGGAGCGTGCGTGGCCCATAACCACGAGGTCGGAGGATCGAAACCTTCTATCGCTAAAGGAACAATTATATCTAGGAATAAATAGATATAATTATTTAGGAGAACTTTAGGAAAACCTTCGTTCAGTCGTAGGATTTTTTCTCATACTAATATATAAATGGCTATGATTGGAAATATTTACGCAATTGTCTGTAGAATAACTGGAGAAATGTATATTGGTTCTACTTCAAAGCACGTTGAGTATCGTCTGGAGCAGCATAAATCATCTAATAATAAATGCATGTCAAAACAAATTATTGATAGAAATAATTATGACTTGAAAGTCTTAGAGACTTTAACAGCTAACAATAAAACTGAAATACTTTTAAGAGAAAGGCATTGGTTAGAACAATCTCGAATAGAAGGAGGTACTGTTGTGAACAAATCAAATCCAATAAGAACAGAAGAGGAGCTTAAAACATATACCAAAGATAAACGCATTGAACATTCTCAAAAATGGCAAGCCGATTATGTTTGTCCCTGTGGAACTTTATGCCGTCTTATTAATAAAAATCGACATGAACAAAGTAAAGAGCATAAGAAATATGTAATTGCTCTTGAGTTAGAATTATTCGATCTATAAAGCAGCAATTGTTTCTTGTTGAATAATTATTTCAACTGAGTGTTTCTCAACATAAGGTATAGCATCATCTATAGTATCATTTGTTCTATACTTAATTATATAGCCTAGAGCAAGAGATAAACTAACAAAGCTTAAACAAGAATAAATAATTATTTCAGTCGACATTAATATTAAACTATATTTTAATATTAATAATTAAATAAATAATCTCAGCTTAATTATATAGATGCCCTTTTGCAAAACAGATTATGAAAATCCTGAGATATTTGAAAGACTTCGTGCTTTAGCAATGGTAAAGTGTGGTCACCATATTCAGACAAATATGCTACAGTTATCATTAAAGCAAAAGCGTATTGCAAATGATTGGCTTAATACTTATATTTATCAAAAACTTCAATGTGATCATTGGCTACAAGTATTGATAGCTGATTTTCAAATTATTTGTAATGAAGAATTGTTTGATCCTGAGTTATCTGCGAAGCTAGATTATACAAATCTTTTTGTTAAAGATACGAATACATTTCCAGTACTTCTTGAAAAAGATACAGATATTTCTACAACTGAATATAAGTAGGGAACCAAGGTTCCCCTACGACCCCTCCTTTTTGTGCGTAGCAGTTTGCCTCCACCTTTTCAAAGGTGGAAATTTTATTATATAAACTAATTATATAATGAATCCATTTAACATTCGTCAACCACAAGATCGGCGTAAAGTCTACAATGAATACATGGCAAATTTACAAATGCAAATAGATAATTTAGCAAAAACAGAAGGTGCAGTTGATACTTTAAAAACAACTGGAGCTCCACCAATACAACCATCTGATACACGAACTGTAGCTGAAAAACTTTTAGATATCGATAAACAAAAGAAAGTATTAAGACAAGCTCTTTTAGACATCACTGACGGAGCTGAAGCAGGTAAAATCATGAATACAATTTCTGATGAAGATGTTCTATTTTTAGGTATAGCATGGGGTGATTTTAGTAAGATGATTAAACAGAAATTTGCTTCTGGAATTTTAGCACCACTTTTTAATGAAGTGCTTCAGCGTTATAAGCGTGACTACATAAATGGTTTGTCAGTTCAAAAGGGAATTTCTTCTGGTCATACTACTGAAGAATTACTTTTATCAATGAGAGACCTAATGCGTCTCATGCCTAATGCGGATCAGTTACGAGAATTGAATTTTACAATTCAAAATTTACCAGCAGGAGTGGTTCCACCGTCTATGAAATCAACTGCGTTAACAGCAGTGTCATCTCTTGATTCATTATTATTAACTCCAGGAGATATTGCAGCTCTCGATAAAATGAACCCAATTGATAAAGCAGCAGCTGAGAAAGCACTGAATGATGGATTTTCATCAATTGCTTCCGGAGCAATTTTACAAAATTTAACACAACAATTACAGCAAGCTAGAGGGAAAGAAGTGCCTGATGTTCTTTCTAGAATTATAAGAGACATTCTTATTACTAGAGATGATACAGCGCAACTTGAACAAGCTAAGGCAATTGCTGAACAAAAAAAAGCAGCTTATGAAACTGCGATACCAGAAAAGGTTTCAGCAATCGAGCGTATCCCTATAACAAAATCAACAAAAAAGATAAGTGAAGCTGATATTGAAGCTGTAGTTTTTATTGAAGATCCAAATATAACCATAGATAAAATTGCTAGTTTAAAATTATCTGTACTTCGAAGTTGGTTAAAAATTAAAATATTAGAAGGAACAATACCTCCAGCATCAAGAACTGAAATTGAAAAAATGAATAAAGCTACTCTATTACAAGCAATTGATGCTTTTAAATCAGGACAATTTAAACCAGTAGAGGCAGCTGTTGTAGAACCAGCTCCTGTAAAAGTCTTTAAAGTTGGACCTAAAAGTAAAAAGGTTCCCAAAACATTAGGACCATTTGCGTTTAGAGAATGGTCTGCAACCCTAACTTTAGATGATTTTACAAAATCAGATTATCCTGATAAAAGAAGTATTCTAGAAGATATGGATCGTTTGAATATAATAGAAGGAGAGTTATCAAAATCGCAATACCAAGAATTTAAAGATGTTATGAATCGTAATGAGCCAAAAGAAGAGCAAACTCTTGTTGATATTTTTAAATTTGTTAATGCAAAAATAGGTGGTACTGGACTTAAAAAAGGAAAAGCTGATAAAAGAATTAGCTTTGGATGTGGTCTTGTGACTAAAAAAATAATTAAACCAACTCTAATGGTAAAGCCTGATAATATTGATTTTGAAAAGGGCTTAAAGATGGAAGCTAGTTATATCCCTATTGGTAAATATGTGATTAATAAACATAAGTTGCGTGATAATATGCTCTTAATGCGAACTGTAAAAGGTGGACAAATTATGGAGTTGCCTCAAATGTCGATTTCACCTAAGCTTGGTAAGTTATTGAATAAAATTATACAAGGACATGGGTTTCCATCACATAATGAATTAACTGAACTCGATGATAGTGACAAAGACATAATGTATAAAGTCTTCAAAATGTCAAAAGCTGAGGGGATCGATTCGATCCCCAGACCTAATAAGAGTAAGGATGAACAAGAATTCAATCGTTTTACTATTTTGAAGGGGCAGATCATTGCCGGTAATAATTCTAAGGAACTAATTAAGGAATTTAAAACTTTGCTTGTGAAATTAATTCATGCAGATAAGATTTTAAGAAAGGATGGACATGCCATTCTATTAGATCTAGCTGCTCTTGGGTATTAAAATATAATGTTAATATATACGATGAACTCAGGCTACTCACCAGTGATGTTTACACCTTCTATTACAGCAAAGAACCAAATGAAATCTAATACAGTACCTTTTTATACAGGTGGATCTCAAGTAGAAAGTGCTTTAGGTTTCACTCCAACAATTGCTGAAACAAAACCAAAAAACATAATACTTAAGAAGATTTCAAAGAAATAAAAGAAATAAATTAAAACCTATAGTTATATAAATGGCTACTTCCAATATCATCTTTACTCGCTCTAACATTGTTGCTGGTTCTAACAATACCACTTTGCTTTATAAATTTCCTAATTCAGTTTCCTTCCCAAATCATGAAATTGCTCTTAGTAGTCTTGCAATGTTCTACGCGTGGCGTAATATTGATGCTTCTCTCTATGGTAACAATACTCTTACTTATACTTGGGAAAGTTCTGTTAATGTGGTAACAACTTATACTATTACAATTCCAGATGGTCTATACGAGATTGCTGATATTAATTCATATTGTCAGTATGTGATGATAGCTAATGGACATTATCTCGTTAACGCATCTGGACAAAATGTTTATTACTTTAATATGGTTGTTAATCCCAATCTTTACGCAATTCAATTAAATACTTATCAGTTTCCAATTGCGCTTCCAGTGGGCTACACTAATCCTGCAGGGATTGTATTTCCAATTACACAGACATTTAAACCCCAAGTTGCGACTCCTGCTAATTTTAATTTAATTATTGGGTTTGCTTCTACCTTTATTTCAGCTAGAGATTTAGGCGTTGCATATCCAGATACAAACTCTTATACTTCTATAACCTCACCTCAAGTACAACCTGCTCCTACGCTTATCTTAAATACCAGTAATATTAATAATATTTATTCAAATCCTTCAACTTGTATCTATGCAGTAACACCAACTGTAGCGATAGGTGAGCAAATTGTCGAAAGACCACCAGAATTTAGTTGGAATAAACTTACTTCAGGAACATACTCTGAATTAAGAATTCAACTTACTACGCCTACGGGAGCAATAGTGCCTATTCTTGATCCCCAAATGACAGTAATTCTTGCGATAAGAGAAATTAGTGGAATTAATAATCGTCGTTAATTAAGGAATATATTAAAGATTAATTAATTTAAAATATTGCTTAATTATATAAATGAATTTTAACGAAATCAATGAGCAATCAGTTTCAGATTTTATACAACGTCTAGCAAAACATCAAATGAGTTTAATTACCGAGAAGACAGATGATCCTATCAAGGCAAAGTATATAACGAAACAACTAACAAGCATTAATGGACTTCTATCTTCATTGATGAGATTTAATTCTATTTTAAAATCTGCGCCTAATGTATAAATGCCAGCATTTCAAATGGGTAAATTACATGGTAGAGCATTTAAACCTAGGTCAATGAGTGGTGGACAATCATTCCTTTTAGGACATACTCTAGGAGGTTTGCAAAGTGTAGGAGAAGAGGAATCTGCTTATTCTGGAAAAGGTTTAGAACAAATTAATCAGAAGTTAGAGAAACTAATGATTAAGACAAAGAAATCGAAGCCAGCTAATATTAAGTTTTCAATGTAATCATACTTTAAAAAGTATGAAGCAAACTGCTTCGCACAATTTAGGAAATTTAGGGAGGAATTTCCCTCCAGGTTTGTTTTTAATAAAGGGCTTTGCTCTTTATTAAAAAAGAAAGGTGGAAATTTTAATATTATGTAATTATATAAATGGCTGATCAACTCGTTTACGATCTATCTTCTCAAACTGAAGGTTCCCCAACCGTCTTTATTAAGCGTGATTGGTTGTCAATTCTTGACAATCAAAATGGACAGTATTCTGGTAATCAGTGTGTGATTGATACCAGTCAGCTTTCTAATTCTAATCGCTTCATGTCTTATCGTGAAGCTTACTTACAAATTCCCATGGTTATGACGCTTACAAGTGATACAAACAATTTAGCATTTGCGCCTGCTACTGCGGCAACCAGTTGTGACTACGCATGTGGTCTGAAAAATTGGTTTGGTTCCATATTCCATTCTATTCAAGTGGACTGGAATGGTGTGACTGTTATCCAGCAAACAAATTTTCAAGGTCTTTACAATACATTCAGACTCATGACCAGTTTATCAGTTAATGATATTGTGACTCAGGGTTCTTCAATGGGATTTGCCCCTGATGATGCTTTGAGTGCCATTTTTACAACGGCAGCATCGATTAACGGTATTGGAACCTGTTTTACTCAAAATGGTACACCTTCTACCGTCGTGACTGGTGCTTTTAATTCTTATGTAACTGGTAATTCTGGTATGATTAAGAGACAGCAATATATCAATTTTGATCCTGCAGGTTTGACTGCTCCTACTGCTGATGCTTGGTCTACTCTTTTGAGCACTGCGAATGTTGCTCAGATTTATAAATCTCATATCTTTAGCAAGACTAACGATGGTGCTGCGGCTCGTGGTGAAGTTCAGTGGGCTATTAACGGCCAGGTCAAGTTGCGCCATTTACATCATTTATTCGAGAAAATTCCATTACTTAAGGGAACATTTTTGAAGATTACATTGCAACTTAATAACTCTGTGGTTTCATTCGCGTCTTCTGCTATTGGTGCGAATTTATCTGTTTCCAACGTGCAGGTTGGTTCTGGAGGTGTATCCCCTCTTCAAATTGCTTCTGCGGCCGCGGCAAACGGATCCGTTGCTGCTTTCCCAGTTGGTGCTTATACATTGTCTTTAGCTGTGGGTGCTTCAGTGCTTACTACGCAGACAGCAGTAGTCGGTGTTACATCTTCACCTATGTCTCGTAACATCACTCTCAATGTGCCTTCATATGTGTTTTCTCCTGCTTACGAAATGGCTTACATTGGTTCTCCTATTAAGAAGATTGTGTATGAGGATATCTATCAATACCAAGTGCTCAATGTGGCATCTGCTGGTCTTTTTAATAACTTGATCACAAACGGTCTTGCTAATATTACAAAAGTATTGGTACTTCCCTATTTCACTGCTGCGGCTAATAGTGGCATTTCTCCTTTGACTTCTCCTTTCGATGGAGCTGGATGTGGTGTGACTTCTCCTTTGTGTTTGTTGTCTCAGTTCCAAGTGGTGGTTTCAGGTGCAAATGCTTTGTATAACACTCAGCGTTATGCCTACCAAGAATTCATGGAGCAACTTTCTGGATGCAATGCGATTAATGGTGATGAAACGGATGGATTAACTTCTGGTCTCATTGGTCAGTTAGATTTCGAAACTGCTTACAACTATTACTTTGTCAATGTTGCGCGTTGTCTTGATGTAGAAAAAGCTGTTCCTAAATCTGTCAGCATACAGGGGCAGAATATGTCTGGCAAAGCTATTGATCTTGTAATTTTTCTTGCTTATGAGCAAACGATATCAGTGGATGTGTTAAGCGGCAGCCGTGTTTAAGAATTTTATTGATAAAAGAAATAATAGGTGACAAACTATAAAAGGCAATTGTCTTTTGATGTCCACCTATTGTTCTCTCTTACTCTATTTTTAAAAGTCAAATATAAATCAATTATTAATATAACAATTAATAATTAATTATAGTTTTAAGTTGCCTTCAATTTATCAGCAAAATCTTTATTACTAAAAAACTGCTGTAGCATCCACTCATTCTGCTTGAAATCATGCGACAAGTTTAGATCTTTAAACAATTCTAAATATGTTTCTGCATCCTGATAAATATTATGAGTTCTAAATTTAGATGAACTAACAAAAAACAAAAAAGAAGTAGCATAGAACCCACAACAATCATTCATTATACTTTGAATATCTTTTGTTGAATAGGGGACATAACAGCCAACAAACTGCTTGACTTCTTCAGGTGGAGGAGCACCATAAGAGTCGCAATAGAAAGGCTGGATTTTACCATTTTTATGCTTCTCGACATATAATGCTGTCCAATGTGAACCATCATTGTCTTCACCAGTGGTCTCATTTTCTTCATCTTGAATATTAATTATATAACCACAATTATATTTTAATGGCTCATTACATAAAGCAGTTTTGAAACAGACTTTTTCTAGAGGATACTTCATTGCCTTGGCTAGATCGATAAGCTGAAAATTTGTGAGCATCTTTATATTATACATTAATATTAAAATTCAAATACTTTAATATTAATTTGATTATTACTTTATTCCTAAAGAATTGATTTATATATTATTCTTTATTTATATAAATTTTAGATTGCGAAATACTTGACCCCATATCAGTCATATCTTTTGCTATGTCTTCATTCATTTTAATGCTACTTTGATACTTATCAGAAAGGTATGAGTGCCGCATATTGTTCACACTGCAACCTTTATCAGAACCAAAAATACGATTGAGACGCTGGTTCAGTTTAACAGTTGTTAGTTTAGATCCATTTGTATCAAACAATAAATATTCCGTAATCGTAGGAATAGCTTTAATCCATTTTTTTATAATGAGTTTCAAATCCTTACCAATAGGCAGGCGCTGTTCACCATAAAACTTCGCAGTTTTATACTTGGTAAAGACAAAGTCATTAACTCGTTCATCGAAATAATTATCCTTTTCCTTATCTACATTTTTAATTTTAAACTCTGTATAATCCTGAGCACGACGAGGTGGAATTAAATGAAATAAAGCAAGAATAATAAAGTCTTGGATCTTTTGTAAATCAGCCATGGTTAATACCTTCTTTTTATAGATGTGTGCAGCTTCCATTCCAAGTTCAGAAAATTTAGCTTGAAGAGCGTCTTGTGAAATATGATGTTCTTCCTGTTCAGGTGTTTTCTCTTGCTTTGCAGTTTGGATCGCAGTCTCCTTAATATCATCTAACATTTGAGTGCGATATGGTTTGGGATCTTTACATATAACAACAAGTGCTGACATTAAGGTTTTGCGTTTGTTAGGTTCTTGTTCTTTTAAGAACTCTAATATCTTAGCAGACTTTTCAAAGTTATCGAAATCAATTTCACCATCACCAAAGATCTTTAAGTACA
>Ga0114966_10002404_pt1 | contig 16722 bp, 13 predicted proteins | sample M_130207_XF_Meta_FD_87029 | JGI IMG/M metagenome (GOLD analysis project Ga0114966, IMG submission 87029) | Freshwater microbial communities from Lake Montjoie, Canada to study carbon cycling - M_130207_XF_MetaG | ecosystem: Environmental > Aquatic > Freshwater > Lake | place: Lake Montjoie...
GAATTAGTAGAAAACAAAGTAGCTGAAGCACAAGAATTAGTAGAAAACAAAGTAGCTGAAGCACAAGAATTAGTAGAAAACAAAGTAGCTGAAGCACAAGAATTAGTAGAAAACAAAGTAGCTAAAGCTCAAGAATTAGTAGAAAATAAAATTGCTAAAGCACAAGCATTAGTAGAAAACAAAGTAGCTGAAGCTCAAGCATTAGTAGAAAACAAAGTAGCTGAAGCTCAAGCATTAGTAGAAAACAAAGTAGCTGAAGCTCAAGCATTAGTAGAAAACAAAGTAGCGGAAGCACAAGAATTAGTAGAAAACAAAGTAGCTGAAGCTGAAACATTAGTAGAAAACAAAATTGCTAAAGCACAAGCATTAGTAGAAAACAAAGTAGCTGAAGCTCAAGAATTGGTAGAAAATAAAATAGCTAAAGCTCAAGAATTATTAGAAAACAAAATAGCTAATGCTCAAGAATTGGTAGAAAACAAAATAGCTAATGCACAAGAATTGGTAGAAAATAAAGTAGCTGAAGCACAAGAATTGGTAGAAAATAAAGTAGCTGAAGCACAAGAATTGGTAGAAAATAAAATAGCTGAAGCTGAAGCATTAGTAGAAAATAAAGTAGCTGAAGCTGAAGCATTAGCTCTTAAAAAACTTGAAGAAGCTGAAGCAATTGTTATTCAAAAAATATCTAGTTGTTGTATTATAAATTAATTTAAATACTAATTTAAAGAAATAATATAATATATGTCGAGAAATCGGCAAAACTCGACATAGCTCAACTTGGTAGAGCGGAGGATTGTAGTTGGTTATTTGCAATAGTCCTTAGGTTCCTGGTTCAAGTCCGGGTGTCGAGATAATTTTAAACACTTTGTTTAAAATTAAATTTTTATTATAAATAAATGGGTAGAAGTACTAAACGTTCAACTAAACGAAGTAACAATAAACGATCTAATAAAAGATCTAACAAACGATCGAATAAACGATCAAATAAACGATCTAACAAACGTAATAAAAAACCTATCAGACGTACAGAATATAATGTTGTTAACAAAATCAAAGATTACTATGATTTAACACTTAAACATCTTTCTAGTACAAACAGAGCTTTGTTAGAAGTTAATAAAGATAAACAACTTATTTATGGAAAAATAAGTAAAGATGAATTATTAAAAATGCCATGGATGTTTAGTATTAAACCTATATGGTCATCTGTACCTGAACCTTATTCATTTGAATTATCATTTTCTCAAAAAGATAAGGGTGAAATTCAAAAATATTTATCTATTTATAATGGAAATGCATATCTTATCAAAGATGTATTATTAAATGTCTAATATAGGGTTTTATAATTACGCTTTACCGACCACGACCTGCATGTTTAGGTATTTGTTTATTCATTTCTTTCTTTATATGGGTCTTTTCTTTCTTTATTTCGTTGTTTATTTCTTTTTTAACATTTGTTTTAGTAGTATTAGGTAATTTGTTATCTTCGGTTACGGCGCTTAATGCGGCCATTAATAATAGCATATTTGCAAAATGATTTACATTTTTGTTGCTTGTTGACATGAATTTTATATATAAAAATATAAAATTGAATAAAAATATAAAATTGAATATACAAGATTAAATTATAAAATGAAGTAAAAACAATGAATAGTGTATTAAAATTAATTTCACAGCTTTCCAAGTGTACTTTTTCTAAAATTAGTAGTTTACTAGAGATTATACCATTAGAAAAACTACAAGAGGCTAAAAATGTATTAGATCAAAACTATTATAATTCAACAGAAACAGAAGATGGTGTTTCTGACTGTTATGCAGATGATCGTCGTGAATTAATTTCTGACGAACGTTATGATGAAATATGCAAATATCTTGAAAAAGTTACAAAAAGTAAACAAATTACTTTAACTACTGTAAAAGAAGATTCTAAAAAAGTAAAACTTCCTTACTGGATGGGTAGTATGGATAAACGTAAAACCAAAGAAGAAATTGATAAATGGATTGTGTCCAATAAGGGGCCTTATGTTGTTACCCCCAAGCTTGATGGCGTTTCTTGTTTGATTGAAATCAAAAAAGATGGAAAAATTGGTATGTATACACGAGGAGATGGAAAAATTGGAAGTGATATTTCTCATCTTTCTGCTTTTATTAAAGGTATCCCAAAGGGTATTCCAAAAAGCACTTTTTATCGAGGTGAATTAATTATTAGTAATACAAATTTCGAACGTTTCAAGGTAGACTTTAAAAATGCTCGACAATTGGTAAGTGGTACTGTAAACTCTAAAACAATCCGAGAAGATGTTGCCAACTCTATTAGTTTTATTAGTTATGAAGTTATTACTGATGATAAAAATCAAGCTATTGTTTCGTCACAATTAGAAACAATTGAAAAAAATAGTGGATTAGTTATTCCAAAACAAAACATTGATGAAGTATCAATTGATAAACTTAGTGAAATTCTGTTTGATTGGCGTAAAACATTTGATTACTATATTGATGGTATTGTTGTTTATTCCAATCAACCTTACACGCGAAATACATCTGGAAATCCAGACTATGCATTTGCATATAAAATTAATCTTGAAGAAAATACAGTTGATACTGAAGTCATTGATGTTGTTTGGAATGTATCAAAACGTGGTTTAATTAAACCTACAGTTCGTTTACAACCAGTGGAACTTAGTGGTGTTACTATTCAAAATGCGACAGGCTTTAATGCTAAATTTATTGTAGATCATTCAATTGGAAAAGGTGCAATTGTTAAAATTGTACGTAGTGGTGATGTAATTCCTCATATATTAGAAGTTATGAAAAAAGGTAAAGTGAATTTACCAATTGATGAATATAAATGGAATGAGACAAATGTTGATTTTATTGTAAAAGATCAAGAAAATGAAGAAATGGCACTAGCGACACTCACTTATTTTTTCAAAAAAATTGGTGTAAAATCTGTTAGTACACAGACTATTGATCATTTATACAAAGAAGGATTGACAACCATTTCATCTATTTTGAAAGCATCTTCATCAGATTATAATATGGGAGATGTTATTTCCTCAAAAATTCATAATAATATCAAAGAAGCTATGAAAAGTGTGTCAATTCCTTGCTTAGTTGCTGCGAGTGGTTTACTTGGAAGTGGTATGGGTGAAAAAAAAATTGAAACATTACTTGAATCTATTCCAACTCTTTTTACTGGTCGTGTGACATTACAGCAAGTTATTAATGTAAAAGGATTCTCTGATAAAACAGCTAGTCTTGTGATTGAAAATTTAGAAAAAGTAAAAACATTTCTAAAAGATATGCAACCTTATCAAATTGTTGTTGAAGAAAAAGCTAAAGAAGACATTGTCATACAAGATGTCAAAAAAGTAGAACATGGTCGTATTATTTTTTCAGGATTTCGTGACAAAGACTTAGAACAAAAAGCAAAAGAAAAAGGATATAATATCATGTCAAGTATATCAAAAAATACAAATTTGCTTATTGTAAAAAAGAAAGAAGATGGAACGATTGAGAATTCACAAAAAGTAGAAAAAGCAAAAGAATTAGGAGTAAAAATAATGGATGTGTCAGATTTTATAAAGCAGTTGTAAAAAGAATAAACAAAAATAAAAATTAAATTATTTTTTCTATTTTCTTTGTAATAAAAATGGCTAGCTGTAATTCTCAAAATAACGAAGTTTATATGAGTTTAATGTCTCAACGTACTCAAAATGATCAAAGTAACATTAAACAATACAATTGTGTTAATTTTCAACGCACAATTTCATCATCAATTGTATCTATGTTACCTCCACCTGCTCAAGCTAGTTTTGTGGCTACAAAAACTGTTAATCCCAGTGTTATGTATATGTTAGCTCCTACACCCGAGTCAGTTAATAAAACTATGGCAAGTAGTATGTCAGTAGATAAAAATGATACTTATCCACCTTCTTGTGGCTATAATAGTATGCCTGAAAATATATGTAGAAATTCTACTCCAAGTGCTTATCCTGGTTTAAATCTTGCATACGATCCTACTACTGGTTCAAAATGTGTAAATGCAGGACAAAATTTAAACATGCAATATAATATGAAATAAATCTTTAATAAATTTTATATAAATTAATTTTTATATAAAATATAAATGAGCTCTTTAGTTAAACAAAATGATTGGTTTAGTAATCCTTTAACAATTAGTGTTGTAATTTTAGTTGTAATTGCAATTGGTGTTGTATTATTTTTAGTTTTACATAAACCTAATGATAATAATTGGACAGACCAAAATATAAAAGATTTAAAAGATGACTTAAAAAAAGCTAATGTTTCTGAATTAGAAATAAATAATGCTGTAAATGATATAAAAAAATCATTTACTCATGACAAATTAATGAAAGCTATAAATGAAATTAAGGCAATGCATGATAAGAAAGAAGGAAATGTAAAAGATTTATCTACAGATGCTGCTCTTTTACTAGTAATTGTATCAAAATATACTAATGATAAACCAAATCCACCCATGCCTGATGACAATAAACCAACCCCCATGCCTGATGATAATAAACTACCCCCTATGCCTCCTAAACGAAGTGTTCAAGAAATAGATTGTAATAAATGTTTTTCCAATGATAGTGACTGCCAAGATGAAAGTAGTTCACGAGAACCTAGATGTACTAAATATTTATTAAATAATGGAGATTCTTCTAAAAAAAATGATATATGCACTGAATTAGAAATGTTAGCAAGTGAAGGTAGTGTTTGCGCAAATTGTTATGTAAAATTAATTAGCGATAGTGGTTGCAAATCTGATATTAAGCATGTTGATCAACATAGTTGCGGTAAACAATTAAATGAATATAGTCAAACACATCCAGGTGCTTGTAAGGAATTTTTAGATGCTTATAACAGTGGTTCTAAAATAAATGATATAGATGTTATACAATGCTATAGTAATGCCCGTGATATGAATAAAATGCATTTTCAAAGCAATGACGAAAAAAATACAATTCAATCTTGTGTTAGAGAATGTTCTGAATCAACATTTGGTGTACCAGGATGTAGTACATTATGTAATGTATTATGTAATGAAAAAATGCAATAAAAAACACAATTACAACTTTTTCACAAAAAAGATATACCAAATGATTTTACTAACCTTAAAAATAGACTCATTTATAATAAAAATATTATAAATATACACCGCTTTTTCACAAAAAGCGGTACCAAAAACAAATTTTTAGGATCTATATATTAACAACGTTAAATTACTTTATTGTATGTAATTATAGTTGATTATTACGTTTCGTCTAAGTCTATTTATGAATATTCATAAATAATCATGGTTGATTTCAAACTTATAAAAAATGCCGTTTTGGTCTTTTTTGATGAGTGGCGAGACTGTGTAAATATACTAGTCGCCAATAAAAAACCGTTTTGGTATGTGGTTTTTGAGATCGCTTTTTCACAAAAAGCGATGATTTATTTTGAGCCTGAAATCCAACGATTGGTCCAACTTGTACGATTATATAAATTTTGTTGTCGACTAATTAATTCTTCTCGAAAAGATAATTGATCTCGTGTATATTGACTATTTACTACACTATTTAATGTAGAATTTACAGTTTTAGAATAATCAGGTTTTGGGTTATTCATTGGATCTAATAAAATATTTTTGTTTACAGTGGAACTTAATGTATATACTGGATCATAAAAAGGTTGTGAAATAGATTGATCAACATAATAAGCAATATTTCCATTATTAATAGCAGAATAAGTAGGATAAACACCTCCGTATCCAGAATTATTAATTTTATATACATCATTCATATCAACAGCTCCTACCATAGCAGGTTTATCTAATTCTAAACGCATACCACGAGCATCAACTGTTCGAGAATCCCAACCATATTGATAAGTACCTGATTTGGTAACATGATAATCTGTCATTGGAGTAAGACCTAATTTGTTTAAAAATGTATCTTGTTGAGGTTGATGATTCATAGGCTCATATTTTTTAGAGATAGGTGTCCAATAGTGTTCACTTCCATATGATAAATTTGAAAGATTATAGTTATTAGACATATTAAATCTTTTATTATTATGAAACTTATAAAAATGAATTAAAAAAAATAAAATTAAAATCTTAGTAGATTACTAATAATATTATGAGTGAAAAAGTAAATCATTTTCCTTTTTCTATAAGTGAAAATGATCATTTTGTACTTATAGAAAAATATTTTACTGAAAATGGTCCAATTCGCCATCAATTTGAAAGTTATGAATATTTTGTTCATCATATGATTCAAAAAATATTTGACGAATGTACATCTATTTCAATTGAAACAAAAACATCTTCCTATAAAGCAACATTTGGTCAAGTTTATTTTGAAAAAGCATCAATAATTGATGAAAATCGTCAAATTAAACATCTTACACCACATGAATCACGCTTACGTGATATTACTTATGATTCTCCTATTTTTGTAGATATTAAAGAAGAATTTTGGGAAAAGAAAGGTGATAAAGAAGAAAAAGTTAATCAAATAAATCATGCAAAAGTATTTCTTCTTCGTTTACCTACTATGGTTCGTTCATCTCGTTGTAATCTTTATGGAAAATCAAATAAAGAATGTGTTGAATTAGGAGAATGTGAAAATGATCCTGGAGGTTATTTTATTGTAAATGGAAAAGAACGCGCATTAATTTGCCAAGAGCGTTTAAACTATAATCAAATTTACTGTTTTGAAAACAATTCAGACAAATATCCTTTTATAGCAGAAATTCGAAGTATGTCAGAAGAAACATGTCATAGTATATTGTTAAAAGCAGTAGTTAGTAAAGATCACCGTAATTGCTGTTTTTTACTTCCATACATGTCAAAAGAAGTAGCAGCCGGTGCTGTATTTAAAGCTATTGGTTTTACAAATGAAGAAATTATTCAATTTATTAATCCATCTTCACGTGAAGAAAATAAGTTTGTAGAACGTTTAATTCGTGAAAGTATCATGTATAATACAAAAGAAAAAGCTTTAAAATATATTAGTAAATCAGCTATTCAAAAAGTGGAAGATAATGAAGAACGTCGTATACATTATACCATTCAAGTATTAGAAAATGAGTTGTTTCCACATATGGGAATTTCAACCAATTTAGAAAAAGCAATCTTATTAGGAACAATGATAAATAAGTTATTTCGAGTATGTCTTGGAAAACGTAAATTTGAAGATCGCGATAATGTATCTATTAAACGAATTGAAGGTCCTGGTATTTTGTTAGGTGATTTATTTAGAATGTGTCTTAAACGTTATTGTGACAATTTGAAAAAATATCTTGAAAAACGTCAAGATATCATTACTGCTATTTCACGAACAAATAGTATTACAGCTGCTATTCGTAATCCTATGGCAACAGGAAATTGGTGTGCACAAAAAAATACATATGTTCGTACAGGTGTAAGTCAAATTATGAGTCGTTTAAGTTATCCTGCAACCATTTCTCATTTACGTCGTATTGTTATTCCTATTGGTAAAGAAGGCAAAAATATTAAGATTCGTCAAATCCATCCTACTCAATGTTTTTTTATTGATATCATTGAGTCTCCTGAAGGAAAAGGAATTGGTATTATTAAAAATTTTTCATTATTATCAAAAATTACAGTAGGATGTAATCCTATTTTAGTCAGAAAACTAGTAGAAAAATGTGAATATATTTTACCTAGTCAAACTTATTTTAATATTGAAAATACACAAGACTATAACATGGTTTATATTAATGGTACATTAATTGGTCTAACAACCGATCTAGAAAAATGTTATGATGAATTATATCATATGAAATTTGTACAACATCTTTTCAGTGATCAAGTATCATTTACAAAAGAACCAGATGAAAAAGAACTACGTATTTTCTGTGATCATGGTAGATTTATTCGACCATTAATTAATGTAATTAAAAATAAAGATGAACAAAATATACCTTCTATAGAAAAAGAACATTTAAAATATTCATGGAGTGAATTAATTGAACAAGATTATATTCATTATGTAGATTCAAATGAAGTTGAAAATAGTTTAATTGCTATGTATCCATCTGATTTAATTGAGCATCCACATCAACCTTATAATTATTGTGAAATTCATCCAAGTACAATGTTAGGTGTTTGTTCTGCTGTAATTCCTTATGGAGAACATAATCAAAATCCTCGACTTGTTTATGAAGCAAGTATGATGAAACAAGCATTAGGTATATATGCATTGTCACATAAAAATAGATTTGACACTATTACTCATGTGATGCATTATCCACAAAAACCATTAATTGAAACAAAATATAATAGCATGTTACATTATGATGAAATGTTAACCGGTATCAATCCTATTGTAGCCGTTTCATCATATACGGGGTGGACTTCTAAGTTTATGCCCCTGTCACTACAAAATAGTGGCAAGTCCGTGTCAGCGGGCGACGTTTCCAAATTGCGGGAACATCCTTAAAATTGATTTTTAAAATAATAAATGTATTGGTGTAAAAGAAATAAAAATATAAAATGACTGTTAATGTTATTTGTAAAGTATGTGAGATTAAGTTTGAAGCTGAAAACTTTAGAACAAAGATGTGTTCAGTTTGTAGCAGACAAAAGCAACTTGATCGTTGCAAATCTTATAAACAACGAAATAAAGAAAGCGTTAGTGAATATAACAAGGCTTATAAAGAAGAACATAAAGAAGAAGTGGATGAATATAATCGTGTATACAATATTGGACATCGTGAAGAAATTCAAGAACGTCAGACACGAACTCAACGAGAACGGCGTAAAGTAGACCCAGAATTTAAGGTCTCAAAATTACTACGACACCAATTTTACAAGTTTTCTATTGAACAAAAAAGTACTAAATTAATGATAAATTTAGTTGATTGTTCTATTAAAAATTTTCGTAAATGGATAGAGTATAACTTTACACAAGATATGTCATGGAATAATTATGGTATTTATTGGCATATTGATCACATTATTCTTTGTTCTTTGTTCAACATGTTAAATTATGAAGAACAAAAAGCATGTTTTAATTGGCAAAACACTCGTCCGCTTCAAGCCTTGAAAAATTTAAAACGCAAAAAACTAACAAAAAAAGATATTTTACACCAAGAAATACACTTATATTATTTTAAAAAACATGTAGATGATTTTGGACATCATCAAAATTATTTTGATACCAAACTAGTTAAGAAACTAATTAGTGGCCTTGGGTAATCACCAAGGGTATGGTAAAAAGTCAAAATAATAAAAGGACAATCCGCAGCCAAGCTCCTAAGTATTTAGAGTCGATAGACTGTTTAGATATGGAGAAGGTTCAACGACTAAATGGAAACGGGCTTGAAGGTATAAAAACCTAATGATAGCTCAAGATATAGTCTATTCCCACCAGTAATGGTGTTTATTTGTAGTATGATTATAACTGACAATGAAAATTTGTATAATCTTACGAAAAATAAAAGCTTATAGTGTTATTGGAAATAATAATACTCAAATTTATGTAAATACAAATTCATAAAATTTGAAGCTGGTATGCTTTGATAATCAGGAAGATAGTGTAATAATCAATAAAGCGTCTGTAGATCGTGGTATGTTTGTAACAACAGCATATCGAACATTAACATTTGAAGAAAAAAAGAAAACCAATTGCAGTTTTGAAAAAATTGAAATTCCGCCTTTAAAATCTCAAAATAAAACATTGAATTACAGCAAGTTAGAAACTAGTGGAATTGTAAAAAAAGGTGTTCCAGTATATAAAGGTGATATTATTGTTGGTAAAACATTAACAAAAGTTCAAAAAGATGAACAAGAAGAAAAAATAGATTGTTCTTTATCCATTTCAAATGGTGAAGAAGGTATTATCGATGAAATTTGGAAAGGAAAAACAGAAGAAGGTTATTTTATGGTCAAGATTAAAATTCGTCAAATTCGTATCCCAGAAGTCGGCGATAAATTTGCATCGCGGTCCAGCCAAAAGGGTGTTTGCGGTCTTTTAATGGAACAAGAAAATATGCCTTTTACATCACAAGGAATTACCCCTGATTTGTTAATGAACCCGCATAGCTATCCTTCAAGAATGACATTGTCACAGCTTACGGAATGTTTGTATGGAAAAGTAGCAAGTCTTAATGGTACATTTGGAGACTCTACCGCATTTACAGAACAAAGTATTAATCCAGTCGAAGGTATTTCAAAAATGTTAAAAGCATATGGATTTCAGCGATATGGTAATGAAAAGTTATATAATGGTTTTACAGGAGAGTTACTTGATTCTGAATTATTTATTGGTCCTACGTATTATCAACGTTTAAAACATTTAGTTGCTGACAAAATTCATTGTCTTACAACCGATCATGAAGTATTAACACTGCGTGGTGGCTGGAAACCAATTACAAGTATCACACTTAGTGATGAAATCGCAACATTAAATGATAAAGATGAACTTGTTTATCAAATGCCTACACATACTTATGATTATCCTGATTATAATGGAGATCTATATAGAGTTGAAAATTCACTTGTTAGTTTAACTGTTACAGAACAACATCGTATGTGGGCTCGTGAAACAACTGATTCAACTTTTTATTTCAAAATTCCTCAACAATTATTGGGTAAACATATTATTTATAAAAAAGATGCTAAATGGAATCCTGTATGGAATACAGAAATTATAAATAAATTAGAAACAATTGATTTGAATAGTATTTCAGAATGCATTTTAGTCACAAATAAATTACCAGAATGGGTTATCTTTTTAAATGTTGAACAAGTCAGGCAAGTAATTGATTCATTATTTTTAGAAAAAGAAGACTATTATGTTACTATCGAACTAGCAAATCAAATACAACAATTATGTTTACATGCAGGCTGGGTGTGTTTGATACAAGAAGATAAAAATAAAGATAAAGTTTCTATTAAAATTAAAAAAACAAATATAAATTATTATGAACCTTATTATGAAAAATTTTATAAACAACAAACATCAAAAGGTTGTCGTGTTATCTGTTTAACTGTTCCTAATGAAGTTTTTTATGTTCGTCGAAATGGTAAAGCTGTATGGACAGGTAATTCTCGTGCAACAGGAAATGTAACAATGATGCATCATCAACCAAGTGAAGGTCGTTCACGAGAAGGCGGGCTTCGTGTAGGTGAAATGGAACGTGATGCATTAATTAGTCATGGTGGTGCCGCTTTTATTCAAGAAACATTATTTGATATGAGTGATCAGTATCAAGTAAATGTTTGTGAAAAATGTGGAAATATTTTATCATCATCTATTGCATGTCGTGTATGTAAAACAGGTCAAGTAAATCGTACAAATATACCATATTGCGCAAAACTGTTGTTTCAAGAATTAGAAGCAATGGGTATTAAAATCCAAATTCATACCAAATAAGAGAGGGGTCCCGTAGAGGGGTCCCGCCCCCTCACGACGGATTATTATGTAATTATTTATAATAAAAAATTATAAATAAGAGAGGAGTCCCGTCCCCTCACGACAGATTATTATGTAATTATTTATAATAAAAAATTATAAATAAGAGAGGGGTTCCGTCCCTCACGACGAGTTATTATGTAATTATTTATAATAAAAAATTATAAATATGTAGTTAAGCTGTGATTGTTTAGTATTCATTAATACCAATAAGTTTTACTTCAAAAATAACATTTTCTAAAAAGGGATTTAATGTTTCAGGATGTCTTTCATAAATAACAATCTCGTCATGTGTTTTTTCCATGTGAAAAAATGGTGTATTATTAGTTTCTAAAAATTTCATTACTTCATTTTTCATAGCCTTTTTTGCATCATTAAATGTTTTTGTATAATAAACATTATTATTTGAAAAAATTAAATAGATTATAGATTTATTTTCAGTCGTTTCTTCTACATTTTCTTTGTTATCAACATCTTTATTTTCGTCTTTACCACTTTCTTCACCACTTTCATTATCACCACTTTCATTATCACTAGTATCATCTTCACTTTCACTAGTGTCATCTTCACTAGTTTCATCATCACTTGAAGTTACCTTGTTCATGAATAGTTTTAATATTTTTTCTAAAAAACTATTTTTATCTAAAACTTTTTCAGATTCGTTTTCATTATTTATTGTTGGTTCTTCTATGTTATTTTCAATATCATTTGTTTCAACATTTGTTTCATTTTCAACATTTGTTTCATTTTCAACATTTGTTTTTGGTTCAACAATATTTGTTTCATTTTCAACAATTGTTTTTGGTTCATCTACCATTTCGTAATCGTTCATAATTTATCTTTTGTTATATTTTTAAATACTGTTTATTATTTTTATAAAAATAATAAATAGCTTAATATTTTAATGACGTTTGTTTGGACATTTATAAACACATTCTTCTTTTGAATGATATACATCTCCTCCAACCATTTCATATGTTCCAACACACCCTAAACCTGTTCCAGAACACTTATAATTCATTTCATCCATAAAATCTCCTTTTTGACAAGCAAGTGTACACTGTTCAGGTGTTGCAAATACATTAATATTATTTACAGGTAAACTATATGTTACCATACATCCATTTGATGTGCATTGATAATTTGGATTTACTCCTCCGCAAGCAAGTTTGCAATCATCAGCTGTAGCAAAAAATCCATTCATTGGATCAACATCATTTACAGTAGGTGTACATGTATGAATTCCAATACCATCATGAAAACATTTCCAAGATTTTAAAATACCTGGAACTGGTACTGGAGTAGGAACAGGACGAGATTCGCAATTATTTAGACAATCTTTATAGTTACTAAAAACTCCATTTTCTTTACTAGGAACTTCATTTACTTTAATGCACATCTTTTTAGCTCCAGAACCGACACATTTAAAGCCAAATGCATTGTTAGATGATTTACTTGGTTTATATACCATCATGCTAATAACAAGACAAAGTAATAAAATACCAATAAATAATAAAAAGTTTTTTTCCAAATCACCCATATTTTATTATAAAACAATAATAAAATACTACTTTTTTCACTTTTTCTTTTTTATTCATTTAAATATTCTAATAATTTTATATAATTTTTATTATCACTATATTCTTCTGGTTTATATTGTATATTTTCATAATTATGAAATAATAATTTAACTAAACCAGTTTGATCTTTAGGAATAACAAGTAATCCATCAAGTGTTAAATTTCCATAATTAATATGATGTAATCTTAATAATTCCATTGTAGTAGATAATTGATCTTTTAAAGCAAGAAAATCATCTTTATTTTTATAATTTCTAAGAGCTACTGCATTACTAGGAATTTTTTCACTAACAAGTGTTTTATGTAGACGATCTCCAAAAAGTGCATAAACTTTAGGTAAGTTCATAGAGTTTAGTGGGTTAATATACTTCTTTACATTATAAAAATATAATAATGCATTATAAGCTTCTTCAGGTGGAAATTTTTCAATATCAATATTGGACATGTTACTTATTATTTTTTGAAATATTGAAATACAATGTTCATCATTAGATCGTGTTACTAAATCATATATGTTATTTTTATTACATAATTTATTAATAGACTCACTTATATTATCTTTACGAAAAACAAAAGTTATGTACATTGAATTTAATTTTCTTTCATTATCATCTATCATATCGCTACAAGGAGAAAAAGATACAGATTTTTCTAAAAAGATACCAGCATATGCAAGTTTATCAATTAATTTATCAAAATCTACTAAAGATTCTACTTGACGTTCAACGATAGTTCCTTGTATATCTAAAATAATATTATTAGTTTTAGGATCTAATTGTATAAATCCTCCTGGAAAATTAAGTTTATAATCAGTTAGATCATACAAAATTTTTTGTGTTTGTTTACCTTCAATCGTAGTACCTATAAAATAACCTCCTTCTTTTAAATTTTGAGAAATAGTTTGTACTAATTGATCTAAATCTTGTGGTTTATCTTGAAAAAAGAAAAAGCTTAATGAAAAAAAAGAAGTAACTATATCTACACCTGAAATACCAACTGTTTCTACTATTTTTTGCGTATTTTGAGCAACTGTTTCAATCAAATTTACTTTTTCTTGAAACGTAGTAGGAAGTTTAAGTAATCTTTTTTTGAAATCTGTATAATTTTTTTCATAAGGTTCGACGCCATATATTTTTTTTACATTACATTTTTCATATTTCCAAAAATCTCCACCAGCACCAATTCCTAAATCTAATATACTTTTATTTTTACAATATTCTTTGATCAATTCTTCTTTAATACTATTATGACATCTTCTGTAAATACGAAGTGGTCTAAATAAATTAAGTAATTTATATGCTTCAAGTGGTCTAACAATATCTTTCCATACATCTATTGCTGTATTTATAAAATTTGGTTTATCTTTATCATGTCGATATCGTAAAAGTATAAATTTATTATCATATGTAAATTCATAAATACCATTATTAGTAAGAGGAGAATTTGAAACATATTTAGCTGTATACTGTTTTTTATCAATTTCATAACGAAAAGGTACTGTTCCAGCATCATTATTTTTAGTATAAACACATAAATTATAAATATATTGTAATGGTGTTTGTGACTGTGATACTAATACAACTCGAAAATCTATTGACATTTTCTCTTGAAATTTCCATTTATATATAGGAAAATGTTTATCAAATAAATACGGTGTAAAGATAAGTCCATCATTCTTTGATCTATCTAATGTAGCCAATAATTGTTCAGTTGTTTCTAATAAATTACTACTAAAGTCTTTCATCAAACATAATGATGGATTTATATCAGCTAATATTTTAGCATATTCTAGACGTTTAGATAAAGTTTGATTATATACTGAAGTATTATTGTAGACATAACAATCAAAAAAGTAAAATTTATCTTTAAACAATTCTACATCAACAATACTTGTTGTCTTATCTTTACTAACAATATCTAATAGTAGAATAATTGGATTTTCTGCATAAATATTGCGTATTGAAAATATATTAGTATCATAAAATAATAATAAACATCTTTCACCATCTAATTTATTAGTTACTTGATATTTACCTTTTTTTAATATATCATATACTTCATCTGTATCCTTTATATTTTGAGGTTTAGGAATATCAAATTGTTCTCGTTGTTGTTCTCGTTGTTGATCTCGTTGTTGATCTCGTTGTTGTTTTTTACCTACAAGAATAAATTCATTTATATGTTTCATAATTGTTTCCGTAGATAGATTGCTATTTTCTTTATTTTTTTCACTAGGATCCATTTGATATTTTTTAAGATAAGAAACAGGTATATTTGATGTAAATAAATAAGGTGCAAAAAATGATAATGATTCATTTACAATAGATACAGATAATATGCTATAATCAAATTCAATTTCGAGCTCAAAAGTTGATTCAGCAGATTTGCTATTTTTTACGGATGTAAAAACATACATGTAGCCTTTTTTAGTATCATATTCAATACGGCGTCTTTCACGAATATCAATTAAATGTGCTTCAGGATCTATAATAGGACAATTTATATCAATTTCATTAGAAAAAGAATAACGAATAGTAATAAGATTCTTATCAAGAAGTGATTTATATTCACGATCAAATTCACGATCTTTTGTTTTTATTTGACATTGAGTTGTTATAGGATCAGTTGATTGTTCATTATCAAAATTTTCAATTTGTCTTAAATAAGTAGCTAGTCTATTTGTTTCTTTTTTGTAAATAGATACTTTACTATATTGTATAGAACTACTTCCAAATGTTTTTTTACATAAATTATTTAATGATAAAAATAACTGTTTAGGCAATCCCTTTTTATTTATTGAAATTCGTATTTCAAATTCTGGGTTTGTTATACCTGTTTGGTGAATATTACTGTTCGGAGGTGATGGAACATTTCTTGAAGTATATTTTTTTACATATTCTATTAAATTTTGAATTTCTTCATCAATATGAATATTCATTTTATTATATATTTTATATTTTTATATGTTGATATTGTTTGTAGAATATAAAATTAAAAAAATATTTTATATGTTATAAAAAATGTCTGAATCTAATTCTTCTAATTCATCTTATATAGATGAATATAGTAGTCCTGCATCTGCTAAATTAAATAAAGATATGTCACCAAAACCTGAATCTCCAAAAGCTGATGCTATGTCTCCCAAAGCTCAATCACCAAAAGCTGATGCTATGTCTCCCAAAGCTCAATCACCAAAAGCTGACGCTATGTCACCACCAAAAGTTAAAGCTTCTAAAAAATTTATTAGTGCTTCTTCATATGAAGGAGAAAAAAAAGGTTATATATTTCGCAAAGGAAAATCTGGCATGGGTTATTATCTAGATTCTGTAGATATAAACGCTAAACGTAGTGCCAAACGATCAGCTAAACGCAGTGCTAAGCGATCAGCTAAACGCAGTGCTAAACGTAGTGCTAAACGCAGTGCTAAACGTAGTGCTAAACGCAGTGCTAAACGTAGTGCTAAACGTTCCGCTAAACGCAGTGCTAAACGTTCCGCTAAACGCAGTGCTAAGCGATCAGCTAAACGCAGTTCTAAGCGATCAGCTAAACGCAGTGCTAAACGCAGTTCTAAGCGATCAGCTAAACGCAGTGCTAAACGCAGTGCTAAACGTTCCGCTAAACGCAGTGCTAAACGCAGTGCTAAACGTAGTGCTAAACGCAGTGCTAAACGTAGTGCTAAACGATCAGCTAAACGA
>Ga0114966_10002405_pt1 | contig 16718 bp, 16 predicted proteins | sample M_130207_XF_Meta_FD_87029 | JGI IMG/M metagenome (GOLD analysis project Ga0114966, IMG submission 87029) | Freshwater microbial communities from Lake Montjoie, Canada to study carbon cycling - M_130207_XF_MetaG | ecosystem: Environmental > Aquatic > Freshwater > Lake | place: Lake Montjoie...
ACTTCATCCTCTCGCCCGAGCAGCAGGCCGAGATCGCGAAGTTTCGCAAAAAGGAAACCGAGGTGAAGCAGCAGCTCAAAATCGAGCGCAAGAAACTGCGCGCCGACATCGACTCACTGGAGACGCGCATCAAGTGGGGGAACATCCTCGGCATGCCCGTCCTCGTCGCCGCCGTGGGGCTGCTGCTCGCCGCGGCGCGGCGCAAACGCCAGGCGGCGCACTGATTTTTCACGACCATGAAAGGCAAACACCTCGCCCTCCTCCTCCTGCTCGTCGCGCTCGCCGGCGGCGCGGGATATTTCCTCTACAAAGACAACGCCTCGACATGGAACGCCTCGGGTACCGCCGCCGGTGCCAAGGTGCTCGACTTCCCGATCAACGAGGTCGCCCGGGTCGCGATCAAATCCTCGACCGGCGGGCTCCATCTCGTGCGGAAGGGCGATGCGTGGACCGTGCAGGAACGCGCCGATTATCCGGCGGATTTCGGGAAGGTCAGCGACCTGATCCGCAAGCTGTGGGATCTTAAGACCGTGCAGGAGGTGAAGGTCGGGCCGTCGCAGTTGGCGCGGCTGGAACTGGTCGAGCCGGGCAAGGAGGGCGCCGCCGGGGCGGTCGTCGAACTTCAGGACAAGGACGGCAAGAAGCTCGCCGCGCTGCTCGTCGGCAAAAGCCATCTCCGCAAATCCGAAGGCATGGGGATGATGGGCGAGAGCGGCGGCTTGCCCGCCGGGCGCTACGTCACGCCCGTCGGCGGCACGCGCGTCTCACTCGTCTCCGACACGCTCGACACCGTCACGGTCCAACCCGAACCGTGGTTGCAGCGCGATTTTTTCCGCATCGAAAACGTGAAATCCGTGAAGCTCGAAGGCGCGACCGAAGCCCAGCGTTGGACGCTGACCCGCGAAAGCGCCACCGCTGAGTGGAAGCTCACCGATGCCAAGGGCGAGGAGAAGCTGGACGCCGCGAAGGCCAACCCGATCGGTTCCGTCTTTGCCAGCGCCAGCTTTGCCGACGTGCTCGCGCCTGACGCCAAGCCCGCGGACACCGGCCTCGACAAACCCGCGACCGCGACCTTCGAGACCTTCGACAAATTCATCTACGTCGTGAAAATCGGGAGGCCGATGGGCGACAACCAGTCGCTCACGGTCGCTCTCAGCGCCGACCGCCCGAAACAGCGCGAGCCCAGCAAGGATGAAAAGCCCGAGGACAAGGCGAAGCTGGATCAGGAATTTCAAGCCACGCAAAAGCGCCTCACCGAAAAACTCGCCGTCGAGCAGAAGTTCGCGGCGCGGCCTTACCTGGTCGCGAAATCCACCCTCGACCCATTGCTCAAAGACCGGGCTGCCTTGCTGGAAGAGAAGAAGCCCGACCCCGCGCCCGGTGCCGGCGCGCCGGTCAAGACACGCGAGCCGATTTCCGCGACCACCCCGCCAATCAGCATCCCGCCCGCGCCCGCGCTGCCGGCGAAGTGACGGCAGCGGAAGAGCCTCTCCTTCGCCCTACTTTGCCGCCGGGCCGTAGCCTGCCGCGGGGGTGCCGTCGTCGTTGAGTTTACCAGTGGCCCAGAGGATGCCGCGGGTTACGAGGTCGAGGTAGCGCGCATCGGCGACGGTTGCGGTGTTGTGACCGATGGTCGTGGAGAATACGCGGGTCTTTTTCGGGCCGTATTCATTGGTCCAAGCCACCACGGTTTCCACGTCGCCCTGCTTGCCTTTCGCCAGCGCCTTGGCGGTGAGGATCGCGATGTTGTTGTAGAGTTCCTCGTTGCCCGTGCTCCAATCGGTCAGGCCTTTGGTGATCGGCGAAGTGGGGTCAGTGAAGGTGATGGCGATTGGCCGCTGCGGGCCGTGGCCCGTGGAGTGCAAGCCGAGGTATTCGTACCAGCGCCCGTTGTCGGCTCCGGCGGCCAAGGGCTGCTTGTAGTCGCCGAACCGGTAGCTGTGCATCGCGCAGTGCAAATTCACCGCGGGGATACCGTCCACGTGCGGCTGGAGCACGGCGGTGATGATTTCGGGAGTGTTTTGGTTCGAGGCACATTCGTCGTGAATGACGAGGTCGTAGCCCTTGGCGTAATCCGGATTCGGCTTCTCGCCGGGCTTGCCGTAAATCTGCTCGATCGGCGGCTTCATGCTCTTGTCCGGCGAGTGGGCGTGCTCGATGAGGACATTGGCCCGCGCTTCGAGACCTTCTTTGAGCACATCCTTTTGCTTTACGTAGTCGTGGCAGCAGCCGCCGGTGATGAGCAGGATTTTGAGAGGCTTCGGCGCCTCGGCAGCGAAGCTGTGGAGACCGAGGGCGGTGGAGACGAGGAGGGCGAGGAAGGAGGAGCGGTGCATAAGTTTGGTAGTAAGCAGAGTGGGCTGGAGTCCTTAGCCGGAGAAGGAAATTTTTCGGCCTGCGACTTGGTTTTGTGTCCGTGTGCGCGCGCGGCGCGTGGGTGGATTGCCCGGACCTGCCCAGATGAAGACCCCGCGGTTTGTCTCTCCGCGTGCCGCCGGTGGCTACGCCTGCTCGGGCCGACAGGGCAGGAGCAGTTCGAAAACGGTATGCCCCGGCTGGCTTTCGTAGCGCAGCAGGCCTCGATGCTGGGAGACGATCCCGGCGGTGACGGTGAGCCCGAGGCCGGTGGCGGCGGGCTTTCTCTTTGTGGAAAAGAAGGGCTGAAAGATGCGGTTCCGAATGTCGGCGGGGATGCCGGGTCCGTCGTCGGTCACGCGGACGGCGACCCACGAGGCGGGCTCGGCGGGAAAGCTGGGCGGTGGCACCTCGGGGCGCAGGTCGATGGTGATGTTGCCAGCGGTGGCAAAGGTGGCGTCGAGCGCGTTGCGAACGATCTCGAAGACTGCGGATTTCACGCGCGTGGCGTCGGCCCAGACCGGCGGAAGACCCTCCGCGACGTCGATGACCAGTCTCGTGTTCGGACCGCGGAGACTGTCGAAAGTGGGGCGCAACATACGGACGAAATCGCCGAGCTGGACCTCGCGCCAAACGACGTTCGTCGGACGGACGATGGCGTGCGCGCGGTCGATGAGATGGCACGCGGCTTTGGCTCCGTCCTGGATGCGGCCGAGCCCGTCCACGGTGCCGCGGTCGAGATTCTTATTGTCCAGCAGCAGGCCGACGTAGCCGTGGAAGAGAGTCAGGATGTTGTTCATCCGGTGGGCGAGGCCGCGGACGAGTTGGTCCTGGAATTCGGAGTGTTCGATCTGCATGGGGCGGGATTTGAGAAAGCAGGTGGTGTGCGCGGGTTCGGGGATTTTCTTGGGGAATCTTGCGGACCAGAGTCGGCAGGATGGTTTGGGTGGCGGGACGGTGGGAAAAATCTCCGTCATCCTGAGCGGAGTTCCCGGCGGGCGAAGGCAGGAGGGACGCAGTCGAAGGACCTCTAACTTTTCCGTGGGCGGAGGCGGTGGGGAATGACGAATGACGAATGACGAATGACGAATTCGTCAGGCTCCGCGTCCTGCATCATTCCGGCTTCGATCCTTTTCCCCGATTCCCCCGGGCCGCGTGCGTTCCTACTTCCGCGCCTCGGGCGTGACTGTCACCTCCACGCGCTGGCCGTCGCGCAGGACGGTGACTTTCACGGGCGTGCCGATTTTCACGGCGTCGAGCGCGTAGGTGTAGTCGTAGATGTTCGCGATTTTCTGGCTGCCGAATTCGACGATGACATCGCCGCTCTGGAGCCCGCCCTTTTCCGCCGGGCTGCCGGCGCGGACGCCGCTGAGTTTCACGCCTTTGATCTCGGTGGAGTAGTCGGGGATCGAGCCGAGATAGGCGCGCAGCGTGTCTCGCGAACCGGTGCCGGTGTCGCTGCGCTCGACACGCGCGAGGTCGGGGCGCGCGGGGGCGGTGGCGAGATCGAGGACGATCTGCCGCGCGAACTGCGTGATGCGTTCGAGGCCGTCGAGGTTCAGCTTGTCGGCGGTGTCGGTGGGCCGGTGGTAGTCGTCGTGCGATCCGGTGAAAAAATTCAGCACCGGGATGCGCTTCGGATAGAGGCTCGTGGTGTCGGTCGGCAGATACGGATCGTCCTGCAGGGTGAGGGCGAAGCCCGCGGCGACGTTGCGTTTCTCGATGAGTTTGCGCCACACCTTGCTGCTGCCCACGCCCTGGAGCGTGAGCTTGTTTTCGCGCAGGCGGCCCACCATATCGAAGTTCACGTAGGCGGCGATTTTCGTGAGGGGCACGGGAGGTTTTTCGGCAAAGGACGCCGAGCCGATGAGGCCGATTTCCTCGCCGCTCCACAGGGCGAAAATGAGGCCCCGCCGGGGTAGGTCGCGCGGCGCGGCGGCGAGCGCGGCGGCGAGTTCGAGGATGGCGGCGGTTCCGGAGGCGTTGTCGTCCGCGCCGGGGTGGACGTTTCCCTCCTCGCCCGCCCGCTGGAGCGACGAACCGGTGCCGCGGCCGAGGTGGTCGTAGTGCGCGCCGACGAGGATGTATTCGTCGCTCCCGCCGGTCGGGGGCAGGTAGCCGATGACGTTGCGATCGGCTTTGCGGATGTGCTCCACGCCGGTCGCGATCCGCACTTTGGTTTTCGGCAAAACGAAGCCGCTTTCCGCGTGCGGGCTTTCGCTGTCGAGCGCGGTCTGGAGGTCTTTGAGTTTTTTTCCGGACGGCGCGAGCAGCGTTTCCGCGACCGCCGCGGTGATCGAGGCGGCGACAATTCCACTGCCGGTGTTGCTGCCGTCGTTGGTCAGCGGGAGCAACTCGCCAGCGTTCGGCGAGTTCGGTCCGGTCACGACGAGCACGGCCTTCGCGCCACGCTCGCGGGTCAGCATCGCCTTGTAGCGCAGGCCGGAGTAACGGTTGAGCTGCGCGCGGCGGGGCGGCTCCACGGACTCGGGGACATAGCGCAGGAGCAGGACGATTTTGTCCTTCACGTCGAGACCGTCGTAGCTGTTGTAGCGCCCGTTTTTGCCGTCCTCGGGCACGCTCAGCCCGTAGCCGGCAAAGACGACTTCGCCCTCGGCGTCGCCGTTGTCGGAGAAGGGCAGGGGACGGAAGTCCTTGTCCAGCGCACCGTCGAGCGCCGTCGTGCCGGTGATCGCGAGGCGGCATTTTTCCGGAAGCACGCGCTCGCCGGCGGTGAAGTCGAAGGGCTGAAAGTAGTCGTCGCCGAACGGCTTCAGCCCGGCTTTTTTGAAGTGGTCGGCGAGCCAGGCGGCGGCGGATTTCGCGCCATCGCTCCCGGTCGCGCGACCTTCGCGGGCGGGGTCGGCGAGCCAGGCGGTCTGGGCTTGCAGGTCGGCGCGGGTGATCGCCGGGGTGAAAGGGACGGCGGACGGGGCGTCCGCGCCACGGGGGGGAGCTTGCGCCAGCGCGGTGCGGGCGGCGGCGTGGTTCCAGTCGGCGAGGAAAAGCTGCGACTTGCCGTCGGCGGTGCGGCCGCTGGTCCAGCAGAGCTTTTTGCCGTCGGGCGAAAAGACTGGGAGGCCGTCGAAGCCGTCGGTGAAGGTCACGCGCACCGGCGCGCGCGCGCCCGCGGTGTCCGCGAGGAACAACTCAAAATTTCCGAAGCCGAGCTTGTTCGACGTGAAGACGAGGTACTCGCCGCTCGGGTGGTAGAACGGTGCCCAAGACATCGCCTTGAAGTCCGTCACGCGCTGCTGGTCGCTGCCGTCGGTCTTCATCGTCCACACGTCGGCGATCATCCCGCTGTCATCGAAACGCCGCCAGACGATGCGCTGGCCGTCGGGCGAGAAAAACGGGCCGCCGTCGTAGCCGGGCGTGTCGGTCAGGCGGCGCACATTCGAGCCGTCGGCGTTCATCGTGTAGATTTCGCCGAACCACGCGGGATCCTTTTCGTAGCGGGCGCGCTGCGCGGGCGGGAGCTGCTCCACCGGGAAAGCGGCGCGCAGCGAGCAGAAGACGATCTGCTTTCCATCCGGCGAGAACGCGCCCTCGGCGTCGTAGCCCGGCGAGTTCGTGAGATTCGTGAGCTGCGTGCCGTCCTGCTGGCACGACCAGATGTCCATCGCCGCATCGTAATCCCACGCGTAACGCCGCTGCTTTCCGCTCCCGCGGAATTCCAGCTCCGCCTTTTGCTTCGCCGCGCTTTCCGGGTCGGCGTGGGTGGAGGCAAAGAGCACGCGCCCCGTCCCCGGCTGGAAAAATCCGCACGTCGTCTTGCCCGTGCCCGGCGAGACGCGTGCCGTTTCGCCCGTGGCAAAATCGAGCACGTACATCTGGTAGAACGGATTCCCCTCCTCGCGCTCGCTTTGGAAAATCAGCCGCTGGCCGTCCGGCTGAAAGTAACCCTCCCCACTGCGTTTCCCCTCGAAGACAAGCTGCCGGGCGTTGCCGATGAACCGCACTTCCGGCGGAACTTCTTCCGCCCGTGCCGGGAGGAGCGTGAGCAGGAGCAGCGACCAGCGGAGTCTCAGCATGGCGCGCAGGACCGGGTCAAGACAGCTCGCGGACCGCGGACCGGCGCGAATGAGCTACCAATTTTTAAGCCAGACACTCGTGACATCTCCCGCAACGCCCGGGCTGGGCGGAGTCGCCTTGCCCCCCGTGGACCAGACGTCGAAGGTCGGGTTGTAACCTTGGTCTTTCTCCCGTGTGGCGGCTGGGTTGGCCAGGACAGCGGCGCGGAATTTTTGCTCCGCTGCTGCTCCTTTGGTGGAGTAACCGTAGGTGTTGCCCCAGGGATCCTTGAGGAACCGGACGTAGCCAGCGGTCCCCACTCCACTCGACGACTTGACGCTCAAAATATTCGGTTTGAAGAAATCCGAGATATACGACTTCGGTTCCGGCGTTGAGGCCGCGGTGTCGTTCCGGCCGTTGGCGTCGAGGTCGCCGCTGAGCTGTTTGTAGAGAAAGAGCGACGCTTCTTCGTAGGAGGTGGGCGTGCCCGTGGTCCGGGGGTCGAGCGCATCGGTCGTCGTGTCCTGGGGAAATGAGCCGTGGTCCGCCTTGTAGGCGTCGCACCCGCCCGACAGGGCTTTGATTTCCGCCTCCGCGCGGGCGCGGGCCGCCTTGTTTTGCACAAGGCCCGCGACCGACAAAACGATCGAGGCCAGAATGGCGATGACCACCATGACGACGAGCATTTCGATGAGCGTGAAGGCCGCGCGGCGGGCAGGGAGAGAAGTCATGGGTGAAGTTAAAGGGCGGCACTCGATGTGCCAGCGGAAATCCGGCTAGTTGGACCCTCCCGGGTTGCCCATTTTCTGGATGATCGAAATGAGCGGCATGAAGAGCGCGATCACGATGGTCCCGACGATGAGGGCGAGCAGCACGATCATAATGGGTTCGAGCAGCGAGGTCAGGCCCTCCACCGCATTATCGACTTCGTCATCATAGACCTCGGCGATTTTCAAGAGCATCTCCGGGAGCTGGCCGGTCTCTTCGCCGACATCGACCATCGAGATCACCATTGGCGGAAAGACGCCGCTGGCTTCGAGCGGCTGGACGATGGATTCGCCCTCCTTCACTGCGTCATGCACTTTGGAAACGGCGTCGGCGATGACCACGTTGCCGGCGGTGTCGCGCGTGATGTTCAGCGCCTGGAGGATCGGCACGCCGCTCGTCACGAGCGTCCCGAGCGTGCGGCTGAAACGGGAGATCGCGCCTTTGCGCAACAGATCGCCAAAGAGCGGGATCGAGAGCTTCACGCGGTCCATGAACTTGCGTCCACCAACGCTGCCGCTGACCATTTTGATGCCGATGACCACGGCGAAAACCGCGCCGACGGTGATCCAGAGATAGGGCGGGATGAACATGTTCTTCACGATGTCGCTGATCGCGATGACGAACCGCGTGATCGCGGGCAGTTGAGCCCCGTCGAGCATGTCGTTGAAAATTGCCTCAAACTTCGGCACGATGAAGGCCATCAGGAACACCATAATGAGCATGGCGATGATGAGCACGATGACCGGGTAGGCCATCGCCGAGACGACCTTGTTCTTCACCTTCTGCGCCTTTTCCTGAAACTCCGCGAGGCGGTTCAGCACCAGTTCGAGCACGCCGCCGAGTTCGCCGGCCTTGACCATGTTGATGTAGAGCTTGTTGAAGATCAGCGGGTGCTGCGCCATGGACTCGGAGAAGGTGCTGCCGCCCTGCACCGCGTCGGCCAGCGCATGGATCGTCTTGTGCAGCACGGGATCTCGCTCCTGCTTCGCCAGCACCGTGAGGCTGCGCAGCAGCGGCAGGCCGGCGTCGATCAGCGTGGCGAGCTGGCGGGTGAAAATCATCAGCGTCTTGCTCTTCACCGTCTTCTTTTCAAAGAGGACGATTGCGCCTTTTTTGCCCTTCACGCCCGGGACTCCGGTCGCTTTTTTTTGCACCGCTTTCGTCCCCTTGGGGGCGGCCTTGCCTTTTCCCTCCTCGACCACGCTCGTGGGGAAATACCCCGCCTGACGGAGGCTTCCGACGGCTTCGTTGGAGTTCGAGGCTTCAATGACCCCGACCGATTCCTGACCGCGTTGATCGAGCGCGACGTAGTTAAATCTTGGCATAAAGAGTAAGTGCGGGCTGGGGGTGGGTTGCGCCGGAAACTAGAAGTGCGATCCGGCGTTGTCGAGGCGCAGCTTGGGAAAAAGCGGTGCTGCGGCGGCGGGACCAACCGGGACCCGCAGTTTAGCGCTCGACTCCGCAGGCGTAGGCAAACCACGCCGGCTTCAGCTCAGCCAGCGGGCCTTTGAGTTTCTCCAACTCGGCGGCCGGCCCGTGGATTTCCAGCCGCAGGAGATCAGACAGTTTCAGCATCTCGCCGAGCAAAGCGCCCACGTTTTCCAGATGCGCCAGCGTCCCCTCGGCATCGGCGTAAGCCTCGCGGCAAAAGACCTCGTCGCCATTGATCGTGAACTCGTAGTAGCGGCACTTCGCCTCCGTCGCCGTCCGCGCGACAAACTGCGGCAGCAGCGCACGGGCGGCCTCGAGTTGGCCGGGGCGGACTTTGAAATACGGATGGATGCTGACGGTGGGCTGGCTCATGGGTTGGTGGTGTGGGAGTGGAAAGTGGCTGCCCTTTTCGCCGATGGCGTCGCCCTGACGCCAGCATCATTTCCCCCCTCAGTCCGCATCCTTCGGCAACGGGAAGACCCATTTGTGGTAGAGGAAAAATTTCAACCCGGCCAAAAAGAACTGGGTGGCGACGATGTCGAGATCGAGGGGGGTGCTGCCGATGCTGAAGGCCATTCGGGCGTCGTGCCCCTTGAGGTAGGCGAGCAGGTTCGTGCTGAGGAGGAACATGACGGCCACCGCCGTCAGATAGCGCGGGAGGGCGTCGCGTTTGCGGCTGTCGCCGCGGAAATTGATGAAGTAATTCCAGACGAAAAAGAAACTCGCGCTGACGCCGAGGCTGCACGCGGAGACCGCCAGGAGCGACCACTCGGGATGGTGCAGACGCAGCCATTGGAAGGGCGTGGCGATGAGCAGGTAGTTCGCCGCGGCACCGGCGAGGAACCACAGGAAGCGGGTGCGCGTTTTCTGGCGGCGCTTCGGCGGTTCGCAGTCGGTGAGATCTTTCATCGGCCGGTGTTTTAGGGAGAAGGCGCGGGGGCAACAAATAGAAATGCCGGTGGCGCAAAGTAGCTTGGGCTTTAGCCCAAACGCCCCTTCACTTTGGACTAAAGTCCAAGCTACTTTCCGCCCGTGCAGACCTCTCCAGAAACTCCGCCGCGCCGCGTCGCCATCACGGCGCTGGGCGTAGTCAGCCCGCTGGGATTGGGCGCGGAGGAAAACTCGCGCGCGCTGCGCGAGGGGCGCGATGGCGTGGGGGCGGTGACGGCGTTTGATGTGAGCCGCACGCGGGCGAAGACGGCGGGGCGGGTGGGGGAAATGACGAATGACGAATGTCGAATGACGAGGCGGCTGCATCGCGCCAGCCGGATGATGATCGCGGCGGCGCGGGAGGCGCTGGCGCAGGATGCGGGGTTTGCGCCGGAGCTGGCGGTGATGGGGACCACGAGTGGGGGGATGAGTTTCGGGGAGCAGTATTTCCGGGCGCAGGTGGCCAAGGCGAAGCCGCGGGCGCGGGCGGCGTGGCTGGCGAATTATCTGCCGCAAAAGGCGGTGGGCGATGCGCTGGAAGCGTGCGGGTGGGCGTGCCCGAGTCAGATCATCGCGAACGCGTGCGCGTCGGGGACGAACGCGGTGGGGCACGCGTTCCGGCTGGTGCGGGCGGGCTTGCACACGCGGGTGCTTTGCGGCGGATACGATGCGCTGTCGGAGATGGTTTTCGTGGGCTTCGATTCGCTCCAGGCATCGACGCCGGAGAGGATCCGGCCTTTCGAAAAAAACCGCACCGGGCTGGTGCTCGGCGAGGGCGCGGCGGTGCTCGCGCTGGAGGAAATGGAGTCGGCGCGGGCGCGCGGGGCGGCGGTGCTGGCGGAGGTCACGGGCTACGGGATTTCGACGGACAACCATCACCTCACGCAGCCGAACCCCAGCGGCATCGGCCCGCGGCAGGCCATGGAGCGCGCGCTGGCGGATGCGCGGCGCACGCCGGGCGAGGTGGATTACATCAACGCGCACGGCACGGCCACGGCGTTCAACGACGCGACGGAAGGCACGGCGATCGCGCAGATTTTCGGCGACCGCGTGCCGGTGAGTTCCACGAAATCCATGATGGGCCACGCGCTCGGCGCGGCGGGGGCGATCGAGGCGGTGTTCTCCGTGCTGGCGCTGCGCGGGCAGTTTCTCCCGCCGAATATCAACTACGCGGAGCCCGATCCCGCGTGGGTGCTGGACATCGTGGCCAACGCAGCGCGCGCGGCGCGGGTGCGCTGCGTGGTGTCGAATTCGTTCGGCTTCGGCGGAACGAACGCGTCGGTGGTTTTGGAAGGCGTATGAAGTGCGCAGCATCGAAAAGCCGTCATCCTGAGCGGAGTTCCGCTCCCGGCTTTGCGGGAAGGAACGGAGTCGAAGGACCTCAAGCTATTTCTGCCGGGCGCAGGCGGTGGGAGTTTTGCGTCCTTTCACCCGCCGCCTCCGCCCGCCGAATAGTTAGAGGTCCTTCGACTGCGCTCCGCAAAGCCTCCGCTCCGCTCAGGATGACGGGGGGAGGGAGGGCGCGCTTCGTATGACCGCGCATATCGCCGGCTTGGGCTGGGTCACGCCCCTGGGGACGGACCTCGTTGACGTCTTCGCGCGGATCGGGCGCGGGGAGCTCGCGGAGGTGAAAGCGATCGCCAATCCCGAAACGGGCCGTGCCCTTTCCTATCTCCCGGTGCCGATGAAATCCGTCGAGGCGCTCGGGCGGAATCCGCGGCTCCGGCGGGCGAGCGCGATCTCGTATTTCGGCGTCGCGGCGGGGCGGGCGGCGCTGGCGGATGCGGGGATCGTGATGACGCCGGAACTCGCGGCGCGGACGGCCGTGGTCTTCGCCATCTCGAATGGCGGGGTGATCTACACGCGGAAGTTTTTCGACCAGATCGTGAAGCAGGGCGCGCACGCCGCCAGCCCGGCGCTTTTTCCCGACACGGTCTATAACGCGCCCGCCAGTCACCTCGCGGCGCTGCTCGGGATCGACGGCGCGAGCTACACGCTGGTCGGCGACGCGTCGGTCGGTTTGTCGGCGTTGCACTTCAGCGCGCAGTTGCTGGCGACGAGCGACATCGAGCAGGTCGTGGTCGTCGGCGCGGAGGAGTGCGACTGGATTCTGTGCGCCGCCTACACCGACTGGCGGCTCGCCCGCACGCCGCTCGCGGAAGGCGCTGCGGCGGTGGTGCTGCGGCGCGCAGGTCGCTGGCGTGTGCAGACGCATCCGGGCGCGACGTTTCTGCGGCAGCGCGAGGCCGGCGCGGCGCTCGCGGGCGTGCTCGGGGACTTCGCCGGGGCGAAAGTGGAGCGCGTGATCGCGAGTGCGAATGGCACTTTCATCGACCGGGCGGAAGCGGCCGGGTTGGCCATGCATTTCCCGAATGTCCCCGTCCTCGCGCCGAAACAATCGCTCGGCGAATCGCCGGGCGCGGGTGCGCTCATGCAAACCGTCGTCGCCGCGCTGACCGGCGGGTGCGCGCTCGCGACGGTCGTGGGATTCAATCAGCAGACCGGCGCGGCGCTGATTACGCCGACTCGCTGACGCGCGGGCGGGCGAGCAGGCCGTGCTTGGGCGCGAAGGCGAGGGCGGCGAGGAAAATGATCGTCTGCACGAGGACCATGCAGGCGGCGGTGGAGCCGTCGATGAAGAAGCTCACGTAGACCCCAGCGAGGCTGGAGAAAACCGCGCTCGCGGTGGCGATCCAGAGCATCCGGCTGAAGCGGTCGGTGAGCAGATAGGCGATGCAACCGGGCGTCACCAGCATGGCGATGACGAGGATGATGCCGACGGCTTTGAGCGCCGCGACGATGGTGGCGGCGAGGAGCGCAAGGAGCAGGTAGTTGAGAAAGCCGGTGGGCAGGCCGATGGCGCGCGCGTGGCTGGGATCGAAGCAGAAGAGCAGCAGATCGCGGCGCAGCGCGAGGACGATGACGAGCGTGACCGTGGCGACGACGACGCTCTCGATGAGGTCGCGGCGCTCGATGCCGAGGATGTTGCCGAAGAGGATGTGGTCGAGGTGCAGGTCGCTCTTCACTTTTGTGAAAAGGACGAGGCCGAACGCGAAGAGGCCGGTGAAGACGACGCCCATGACGGTGTCCTCTTTCACGCGCGAGTTGGCCTTGATGAAGCCGGTGGCGACGGCACAGAGCAGGCCGGACGCAAACGCGCCGAGCGCGAGCGGCGCGCCGACAGCGTAGGCGATGACGATCCCGGGCAGCACGGCATGCGAGATGGCGTCGCCCATGAGCGACCAGCCTTTGAGCACGAGGTAGCAGGAAAGCACCGCGCAGACCGCGCCGACAACCGCGCCGACGAGCATGGCGTCGCGCATGAAGGCGTATTGGAAGGGTTCGAGGAGAGTTTCCATCAGGCGGAAAATCCGAAATCCGAAATTCGAAATCCGAAACAAACCCGAACAATCGGAAACGGTCGGAAAATGGATTTGGCGCGCGTCTCTGCGTTCCGGCTTTCTGGCTTTTCGGAATTTGTTTCGGATTTCGCCATTCGGATTTCGAATTTTCCTACGCCGCGAGGCGTTTGGCGCGGGCGGCGAGCATGCCGTGTTGCGGCGCGAAGACGAGGGCGAGGAGGAAAAGCACGGTTTGCAAAACGACGATGCAGCCGCCGGTGGAGCCGTCGAAAAAGTAGCTGGCATACGCGCCGACGAGCGAGGTGCCGGTGCCCATGGACACAGCGATGGCGAGCATTTTGCCAAAGCGATCGGTGAGCAGGTAAGCGGTCGCGCCGGGCGTCACGAGCATGGCGACGACGAGGCACGCGCCGACGGTTTGCAGCGCGGCGACGGCGGTGGCGGCGAGGAGCGTGAGCAGGGTGAAATGGAGCGCGGTGACATTGAGGCCGAGGGCGCGCGCCTGATTCGGGTCGAAGCAGAAAAGCAGGAGGTCGCGCCATTTCAGACCGAGCACGGTGAGGGTGACGGCGGAGATGATGACGATCTGCCAGATGTCGGGATCGGCGATGCCGAGGATGTTGCCAAAGATGATCGTGCGGAGGTCGATGCCGCTCGGGTAAAGCGAGATGAGGAGCAGGCCGAGCGCGAAGAAGCTGGTGAAGACGACGCCGATGACGGCGTCCTCGCGGAGCCGCGTTTTCTTTTTCACAAAGCCCATGCCGACCGCCGCGAGCAGGCCGGTGAGGAAGGCGCCGAGGGCGAAAGGCAGGCCAGCCATGTAGGCGATGGCGACGCCGGGGACGACCGCGTGGGAGAGCGCGTCGCCCATGAGCGACCAGCCTTTGAGGGTGACGAAGCAGGAGAGAAACGCGCACACCGCGCCGATCAGGCCGCTCACGAGGATGGCCTTGACCATGTACTGGTAGTGGAGTGGCGTGAGGAGCGTTTCGATCATTCGTCGTCGGGCTCTTCGGCGCGCTGTTTCACGATCTCCTCGCGGCCTTGGCGCTGGCTGAATTCGAGGTGTCCGCCTTTGCCGAAAACCAGCGGGCGCTCGTCGTCGCTGAGCACGGTGACGGTGCGGCCGTCGTGTTTTTGCACGGTGGATTCGTCGAAGCGGAAATGGCGGAGCACGCCGCCGAAGGCTTTCGTGAGATTCTGCTCGGTGAAGACTTCGAGCGTCGGACCGCAGGCGAGGACAGTGCGGTTGACGAGCACGACCTGGTCGCAAAACTCGGGCACGGAGCCGAGGTTGTGCGTGGAGACGAGCATGAGGTGGCCCTCGGTGCGGAGCTGGCGGAGCAGCTCGATGATGGTCGTTTCGGTTTGCACATCGACGCCGGTGAAGGGCTCGTCGAGCAGGATGATGCGCCCGCGCTGGGCGAGCGCGCGGGCGAGGAAGACGCGCTTCTTTTGCCCGCCGCTCAGCTCGCCGATCTGGCGGTCGCGGAAGTCGAGCATGCCGACGCGGGCGAGGCTTTCCTCGACGATGCGGCGGTCTTCGGCGCGCGGGATGCGGAGGAAATTCAGGTAGCCGTAGCGGCCCATCATGACCACGTCCCCGACGCTCACGGGAAAGGTCCAGTCCACCTCCTCGCTCTGCGGCACGTAGGCGATGAGGTTGCGCTTTTGTGCGGCGGCGACAGTCCCGTGGGAAATCTGCACGCTACCTTTGCTCGGCCGGACAAACCCCATGATCGCTTTGAAGAGCGTGGATTTGCCGCTGCCATTGATGCCGACGAGCGCGCAGATGGTGCCGCCGTCGAGGCGAAAGCTGGCGTCTTGCAACGCGGTGTTGCCGTTCGGGTAGGTGACGGTGACGTCGCGGACGTCGAGTTGGACGGGAGCGTCGCTCATTCGCCGAGTAGACCTTTCACGATCGTCTCCACGTCGTGGTCGAGCAGCCGGAGATAAGTCGGCACCGGACCTTTGGCATCGCTCAGCGAATCGACGTAGAGCACGCCACCGTAGCGTGCTCCGGTCTCCGCGGCGATCTGGCGGGCGGGCTTGTCGCTCACGGTGCTCTCGCTGAAGACGACGGGGATCTTGTTGGCGCGCACGCTGTCGATGACCTTCTGGACCTGCTGCGGTGTGCCCTGCTGGTCGGCGTTCACGGCCCAGAGAAAAAGTTGTTTCAGCCCGAGGCTGCGGGCCAGATAGGGGAACGCGCCCTCGCTCGTGACGAGCCAGCGCTGCGCCTCCGGCACGCGCTGGATTTTCGCGGCGACGCGGTCTTCGATCGCCTTGAACTGCGCGAGGTATGCCGTGGCGTTGGCGGTGTAGGCCGCCTCGTTGGCGGGGTCGAGTTTCACCAGCGCCTTGCGGATGTTCTCCACGTAGATCACGGCGTTTTGCAGCGACATCCAGGCGTGCGGGTTGGGCTTGCCGAGGTAGGGACCTTCCTCGATGCCGATCGGTTCGATGCCCTCGGTGAGGACGGCGCTTGGGACGTTGCGGATGTTGCGGAAAAACTTCTCAAACCAGCGCTCAAGGTTCAGCCCGTTCCAAAGGATGAGGTCAGCCTTTTGCGCCTTCACGATGTCGCCGGGCGTCGGCTCATAGCCGTGAATTTCCGCGCCGGGCTTGGTGATGGAGGTGACGGTCGCCTTGTCGCCGGCGACGTTCTGCGCCATCTCGGCGATGATCGTGAAAGTGGTGACGACGCGCTTTTTTGCCGCCCAGGACGGCGCGGCGGAAAGCACCAGGGCGGTCACGAGGGGGAGGAGGCGATGCATGGGATTAAAAGCGGATGGAGAAACCGAGGAAGGGGTTGAATTCCGGCGCGGCTTTGGTGACGCCGAAGTTGCAGCCGAAATCGAACACGGCGTGGTCGCTGACGGCGTAGGTGAAGCCCACGTCCACCTGGCCGATCCAGGCGAAGCCCGGCGCGTTTCCGGGGGTGGCGAGAAAGGCGGGCGGGAATTTTTTCACGGCGGGAGAAGACTACGCCGCGAATCAGTGCGCAACAAGAAAGTTAGCCCAAGCTAAGTTTCCTTCGGTGGCAAATCTTCAAGGGAGCGGCGTGCTTCCAGCCGCCGACCACCGGCCGCGCCGGAGGCGCACACGCCACGCCCGCGTGCGCGGTTCAGCCCGAAGGCCCCGGCTCCGTAGGCGTTGCCGATGTCGCCCCAGTCGTTTGGAGACGCTCACGGCGCTCACAAAACTTCCGATCGTTCTGTTTTCCGGAAACGCCGGAGTTTAGAGCCCTTTGTGACTGCCGTCGCAGAGCGCGCCATTGCCGCTGTGCTTGCAGCCGCAGAAATAAACCGTGCCGTCCTTCTCCGCCTTGAAGGGCGTGGGCGCGAACTCCGTGCCCTTGTGCGAGCCGTCGCAAAACGGCTGGCCCTTGCTCTGTCCGCAGGAGCACCAGAAGTAGGTTTTCCCCGCTTCGACGGCGACGGGCAGCGGGGATTTTTGGGCGATGACGGGCTGGCTCATGATGGTGGGGTTGGGTGAAAGGTGAAGACCGCACCAGAACCGATTCCTGCACGCAACTCGAACACTTTCTCCGCAATCGCCACGTGGAGTGCCGCCCTGCCGCGAAGCATGGCTTCCCCCACCCAAGTGCGTTCCGATGTCCCCAACTTCGGAACGGGAGAAAAGGAATGTCATCGACCGTAAATCCGTCCTTGCGGGTCTTAGCGTAGCGCTTTGGGAACGGATGTGTGGGGCGAAACTCCGTTTCGGTGGTGAGCACGGGGCGAGATCGAAGGCGTCGGTCGCCGGAGAGGAGAGGGAGTCTCGCCGGTGGAACTGCGTTCCCAAAGCGCTCCGCGAACTTTGGGAACGAGACGGGAACGAGACGGGAACGAGACG
>Ga0114966_10002406_pt1 | contig 16718 bp, 17 predicted proteins | sample M_130207_XF_Meta_FD_87029 | JGI IMG/M metagenome (GOLD analysis project Ga0114966, IMG submission 87029) | Freshwater microbial communities from Lake Montjoie, Canada to study carbon cycling - M_130207_XF_MetaG | ecosystem: Environmental > Aquatic > Freshwater > Lake | place: Lake Montjoie...
GTCGGGATGACAGGATTCGAACCTGCGACTTCCTGGTCCCAAACCAGGCGCTCTAGCCAAGCTGAGCTACATCCCGAGTCAGCGCGCAGCTTACATACCAAACGCTCTTGCGTCAACTGGTGATCAACAGATCTCACTTTCCCGTCAAATTTGCAAGAGAGAAGGGATCTGATCTCAATCCCGTCTCTCTTCTCTCTCGGCAAACGTCATCCCCAGACGACGTCCTGCCGGTTGGAATTTCGTATCGACGATAAAACCGGACGTGTCACTTGGAACGCCGCATTTGGGCCTCGCGAAACTCCGTTGCCTTTCCCTGCCGAATCGCATCTCGCAGATCACGAAGCATCCGCTGATAATAGGCAATATTATGCCAAGACAGCAAAATTGGCCCCAGCATTTCCCCGGCAATGAACAGGTGCCGCAGATACGCTCGACTAAACTGTCGACAGACTTGGCAATCGCAGTCAGGATCCAGAGGGCTTGGGTCGGTGCGATACTTCAAATTTCTCAATTTGAGTCCTCCCTGACTCGTAAAAGCCATCGCATTGCGACCGTTGCGCGTCGGCATGACACAGTCAAAAAGGTCAACTCCCCTCAGGACTCCTTCCAAAATATCAATCGGTCTTCCGACGCCCATCAAATAGCGAGGCCGATCGGAGGGAAGAAGTGGTATCGTGAATTCCAAGGTCGTATACATCGCAGAGGGCTCTTCACCGACGCTCAATCCACCCACGGCATAACCGGGAAAGTTGAGAGGCAAGAGTCCCTTGGCCGAGAGTTCCCGAAGCGACTTGCTGGTTCCCCCTTGAACGATTCCGAACAGCAGTTGATCCGTTCTTTTTTGGGCTTCCCGGCATCGAGCCGCCCAATGCGTGGTGCGATTCACAGCCGCAGTCATTTTTTCTGGGGAGGCATCGTGTGCCGGGCATTCGTCAAGACACATGATGATGTCCGCACCGAGTTGCTCTTGGATCAACACCGCGCGTTCCGGAGACAATTCCAACAGGCTTCCATCGATGTGCGAACGAAAAACCACCTTATCGTCATCAATCTTGCGTGAGGATGCCAAGCTGAAAACCTGAAATCCACCGCTGTCGGTGAGAATTGGACCATCCCAGTTCATGAACTTGTGAAGACCTCCAAGCTCCGCCACCACATCCGAAGTCGGTCGTAGTGCGAGGTGATAAGTATTTGCCAGCAGCATCTGAGCCCCGGCACGCTGCAATTGTTCCGGCGTCAATCCCTTAACCGTGGCCAAAGTCCCCACAGGCATAAAAGCGGGAGTTTCGACAACTCCATGGGGTGTCTCCAATCGTCCAACGCGGGCACCTGTTCGAGGATCGACGGCGTCGAGATGAAAAGAAAACGCAGACACGGAAAAGTTCTCCCTGAAAAAACGAACCGTGACAAGCAAAACCGTGACCGAGCGTGTCCCATCTTGGATCCAGGACAACTCTTCAACGACCGATTCTTCAAGCGGAAATTCCAAACAAGAAGTCCATCGATCGTTTACTGAGGGAGGCGGCTCAATTGAAGACGAAAATTTCGGGTGAAATACTAGGAGCCCGCAACCCACCAGCCGGTTGCGAAAGGATTCCAATCACAAATATCACTCGTTCCGTTTCCAAAAAAAACGCCCTAGCGAGTACGTCGCTAGGGCGTCGTTGTGTTTCCTCAGGGTTTTAACAACTGCTCCGGCGAAGGATGCCCTGAACATTGGAGACACCGATGGATCGGGATGGATTATGCGCCGCGAAATTTTAGTGTCAAGCCTGGCGGACTCGCCGCGAGGAACCCGTCTTCAAGATTCCCACCCGTCCTGCGGTGAAGCGTGATTACGTTGCGATTCAAAACGTCTTGGGAATTGAGAACGGAGGAGACACCGTTCTGACTTGCGTCTCCGAAAACGTACTTGCTGGAAAGACCTCTTCTCGATTTCTCGACCGCTGCTCGGACCACGAATTCGTGGTCCGAGCAATGACTTTTGACGACGATGGTGAACTTGGAGGCGGCCCACCGTTCGACCGGCGAATCTGGTTGACGTGATCGACCCTTGGAACAACCCACGTGGCGTTTTGTTATCGAGGGAGATGCGTACGTGGTGGCATCGTAATGAGTTGAAGCTTCAAAAGATTCGCATCGGCACCGCCGTGCTCCACAAAGCCCGCGTAGGCAACGACTATTCCTATTGCTCAACGCACTTTTATCAACTCCGTTGAGGGATCCTGAAAAGGTGTAAACGACCAGAGCCGTTCGTGGCAGCGGATCCGAGATAACTCTGTCGACAACATCAACCCGGTGCAAATCAAAATTCCGAGAACTCTGTAACGCAGATCGCTGCCTAAAGCAGCGTTTCAAGCAACATTCGAATCTTACGCAGTTCGAGTGACCTGTCGTTTCCGTTCAACAGCGAAGGAATGATTTCGATGGAGAGGGCTCGGCCGAAGTTGTAACGCCGTAGCTGACCAATAATCCGACTATAGTCGATTTCCCCTAAACCGACGGCCACCTGTAATGACGACGGAAGGGTATCTCGCAAATGCGTATGATAAACGTAGGGAAAAATCTGATCGTGTGACTGGTTGGCAAATCGACCGCAAATGTAATAACTCGGATCGTACGTAATTCCCAAGCCCGGCACCGAATGACAAAGTTCAACAGCAGTCTGTGGATCCTCTGTCAAAAATCCGGTTTTTGTTTTCAGGGAGAGACGGATTCCCGAAAAATTTGCGGCGGCGAGTCTGTTGCGAAGCCTGTCGATTTCCTCGTTGAATGGAGTTCCCACAGGAGCTGCAGGAAGGGTGATTTGCGTGATTTTCAGCATTTTTGCGAGGCGACAGAGCCCATCAAAAACCTCCTGCGGAGCATCCTGATCAAGACACAGGCCGACCGGAGTCATCCTCGTCATTTCGCGATATTGGATAAAAAAACGATCGGGCGCCGAGGCCACTTCAGAGGGTTTTAGATGTTCCGAATTTTCATCCAGCCATAATTCAATCTTGTCGTAACCTAAATCCGCAAGCTGTTGACAGGCTTCCGGAAAACTTTTGTCTTGAAAACATTTCGATGAGGCGGAGACGAACACGGCTCACACTCCCTTGTGAAAAAGCACACTGATACGAAATCACCACGACCAACACGACCAACCAATTTTTCAAGTCCTGCAAGACGCCACAGAGATCTCTCCATTGGCAAATCTCAAAAACCAATATACGGTGACATTTATTGACTGACGCCCACCCATTTTCGTTGTTTGACAGATGCGGAACCCCTTTTTTGAGAGGGGGGCGAAGTTAAAGCGGTCAACGATCAGGACTCGAAATCCGGCAGGCTCAGAGGTTCTCCGAAAACCGGACTTTTCATAAAATATTGCGGGGCATGGACCCAAGCGTCAGCTTTGCTGCTTTCCATCGCGGCGACCTCACTGCGATGGAGGGAGTCTGGCCCTGATCTCTAACGGTTCCACCGGTCAAAACAAGCGATCTTTTTTCCAACAGGCTCTCAGGGAAGTTGGCACAGAAAAAATACAACCACAAAACAGAAAAAGAGTTATAGATTTTGTACGGCTTATAATCAATTGCACATCAATTTTGGTAACATTATCCGATTACGTAAATTCTGCAAGAATCAAGACGAATTCTCACCGATTGGGTTCCGAGGATCCTGCGGAATGTTCGCATTCTTCTGGAGAAAATGCCGATACATCTCTTCGAACGTGTTCGGTCGAAGCGACCGTCGAGCTAGCAGCCTTTCCGGGGAATGTCACATGCATCTGAAATCCAAATGGGGAATGTTGGTGTTTGTCGCTATGACCGCCGCTCTGGGTTGCTCCCAATCTCGATCCTTAATCCGAGGTCAGTCGCCCGATGTCGCGTCTCCGCAAACCACGGCCAAGGTAGAAAACATTGCGGGACAGGGTCCGATCATCGGATCGGCACCGGGATACGGCCAGTTTGCGAATGGGATTGGTGATATGAAACCAGGCTACGGCGATCTGCAAGGTGATCTCGCGGCTCGACATCACCACCACGACTTTAAGGTCTACAATGGATTTCAAGATAACAATTTTGGCTATGAAGGCGGCTACTACGCAGGCCCGAATGGCTATTACACAGAGCACGATCGCTCCTACATGGTAAACCGTGATTCCTCTTGTGAGTCTGACCCGACCGGGAGTCTTCAGGCAGGCGGTGCAGAAAATTGTGAACAAAGGCCACATGGTTGCCCCAGCCATTACCAGACATACTCTTACAATTGGCCACAGAACATGGTCTATCCGAACAGCCAAGCGCCTGCGGGAGTGGTACAGTATCCCTACTATACATTTCGAGGTCCGACAGACTTTTTCATGAAATGACTTTTTTCGGACGTAGTCGTACCCTGTTTTTCCTAAAGCCATGTTTCCACCGTTGACGCTACTTAACCCGAATTCCTGTGACAATTGCGGAGTTTGCTGCGAGGGGATCGGGTCTCCTGTTTTGTTGTACGCCTCACGCCCCGGGTTCGTCGCTCCCCATCCATTTCGGCCGATGGATTTACCACAGGAACTCCTCGACGAAATTGAAGTCAAATTCTCCGGGCTGACACGAGGTCAGGAATCGATGGAACGTTGCCTGTGGTTTGACCCCCTCAATCGACGATGCCAACACTATGAATACCGACCTCAGGTCTGCCGTGACTACGAACTTGGCGGCGAGTCCTGCCGCCAAGTTCGTCAGGATGCCGTCAACAATGGTGGACTGTTGGCACAGGCAAACGTCGCCAACGATCCGCTCGATCAATGACGGTTGTAGAACGCCAAAGTTTGCCTATTGTTCGCAACGATTTCCTGGAATTTTCTGCGGAAAAACGTAGCACAACATGGAATCGCTGCTGAATTCAAATCCGCGTATCAGGGTCAATGGACTGGACTCTTGCCGCTCATTCGTACCGCCTGCATTCGAGTCGACGACGCCGGTCGGATTGGTCAACGGCTGCAGAATCCGAACGAGCTCCCGGCCATCGCTAAGATCCGCATAAAATCGCTGACGAGTCACATAGCGGCATGCGATTGAGGACGGAGTGACTTCTGACTCAGTCACCTGTTGTCGCATTTTTCGTTTCCCGATAGATTCCGGAAACGGGTTGATCTTCGCGAACCATACCGTCAAGTAGACAGCTGACATTCACGTCTCCCATGACATTGACGACCGTTCTGCAACGGTCCAAGAACCAGTCGACGGTCAGCAAAATTGGGATATAGTTCAGGGGAAGTCCCACAGCATTGAAGACCAGTGTCATCGTCACAATTCCGGCTTCGGGAATCCCTGCGGCACCGACCGATGCCGCGACACTTGTGAGCACGACCAACAATTGACTGAGAAGAGACAGTTTGATACCGATCATCTGGCTGATGAACAAAGCCGCCATGGCTTCGTATAAGGCCGTCCCGTCGTTGTTGAAGTTCGCACCGACCAAGGCTCCGAGGCTTGCTGATTGTTCACGAAGCCCCATTCGCTCACGGAGACAGGTATAAGTCAGCGGCATCGTGACAGTCGAACTGGCTGTTGAAAAAGCCATCACGAGAGCATCTCGCATGTGCCTCATCACATCCCGCGGGCTGACCCACGAACCGAAGCGAATTCGGACCAAGTAGTAGATGACCTGCAGAAAGAGTGCGAGCAGCACTGCGAAAACAAACACCGCTAGGCCCTGAAACGCTGCGAACCCACCCCGACCGACAATACTGGAAACGATGCCAAACACGGCCAATGGAATGATCTCGATGATCCAATGCAGGATTGTGATCAAAACCCGGCAACTGACGTCCACCACATCGGAAACCGTGGTGATGGAAACGCTCTTGACACTTCGGAGGGCAATCCCAAACGCAACGGCCAACAGAATCACGGAGAGGACTTTTCCGTCATCACCGAACGGCCCAAGAACGCTTTTCGGAATGTTATCCAGAAACTGTCCGACGACACTGGACGACGTCTTGGGGGCATTTTTTTCCGGTCCAGAAACTGGTGGTTCGGTCCATCCGCCGGGCTGAACCACGTTCGCCACCAGCAGTCCAATAAAGATGGCGACCAGTGTATTTAAAACAAGTAGGCCGACTAATCGAAAGCCGCTCCCTCTCGGAATCTGCGCATGCATCAGTGCCTGCACAACAGCGAGCATAATCAGCGGCGAAGCCAATGCTCCCAAAAGTCGTAAGACCAGCTTGCTGGGAATCTCGAAAACCGATGCGTCATCTCCCACCAAAACTCCGACAACAACACCGAAAAAGACACCCGCTAAAATTCGGATGTACAAGGGAACGGAATGCCAGCAACCAAATAATTCTTCCAAGCGATTGCGGTGATTCATTGTTGAAATGCTTTGAGAGCAAAAAAACTGCAATCTGCAGCGTACTGTGGATATTCGATCCTCTGATTCAGAACAAGTGCAGACCGAAGGCATCCGAGCCCGAATCCCAAGGCATAAACCGCTCCTCGACCTGCTGAAGATCCGTGACTCTTACAGACGAAATCGTGCATTGTTGCGGCGCTGTCAGACAACGAAAACTTGCGGCAACGGGCTGAAGATTCATTATTCATTAGGCCTGTGGACAACAGCCACTCGGCCCAAATCACTCCAAGTTCAGGGATTGACTCACTGAAAACCAAGGGATGGGCCCAAGTCGATCGCTCAGTCAACCGCAGACCTGATCGGAAGCAGAACGGAGAATGCATCCGCAGGCTCATCCGAATCGTCGACAGGCAAGAGTTCCTCGCCGGTCAGAAGGGTGTCTGTGCCAGAATCCTCTGCGGCAAGATTCGTTGAACAACAAGCCATCCTCTTCGATGGACATCCGTGTGACGAACAGCTGGCTGATGTGGAGTTCCGCTGGCTCTGACAAGCGGATGTCGAATAGCAAGCCATGCCGTCCTGCAGCAGTGGTGTCGCGTATTCCGCCAGTTCAGGAAACATACCGACAGCCGCGTAGGCTCCAACAAGCAGCACGATGGGTGCATAGATCATCGTCCGTAGAAGAAATCCCCGACCAGCATGCTGGCAGACAGTGGAGCAAGTTGTCGACGTCGATCCTGTTTCCACGGTGTCGTTTTGGGCCGATTCAGTCATCGTTTTGCCTTTCTGAAGGGGGTCGAGGGAAAATGTCATCCGAGTTCAAGGGTGCCGTTTCCGTCGACTACTAGAGAGCGTGGCGCAGGACATCCCCACAAAATAACGCCGAAAAATGCTTTCGTTAAGGACTGCTTGTGTGTTTTTGTCTGTTCCGTTCCCCAAATCGAAGGCGTCGCGGATTATAGCGCTCTCGGCATCTTCATAAAACATGGAAACCGCGGGAGACCTCGTTACCGTTGAAAAATTTCGTGGGTCTTCCGAAAAAACTTATAGGCCAAAGGAATCACAGACCGTTCAGAGGAATCGTGCGATCAAGGCGAAATTTCAAGGACTTCCGCTCATTTTCTGAGGAACTCCGCAGGAAAGCAATCGGAAATGATGTTCCATTCGCTCGAAAAGAACAAGTCGTCCGACGCAAAGAACCGCCAGCGGACGATTGAAAAAACGTCATTCGGAGGCGTTTCCGTGTTGAGGTCTACGGCTTTTGTTCGCGTCTTGAATATGCCGTGTGAACGCGGCTGAACGGGCACTGAAAAAACGTCAGTGACGACGAGGTTCGATCATTGGCCGCTGGGAACGTGAACGAAGCGAACACGAAGCCAGTCAACGTTCGGCTCGTCGATTGTGGTTATTGTGTGAGCACAAAAGACAATCAGCCCGGCCAATGGAGAGACCCACCAGCCGGGCTAAAAATATTAGAAGCCAATATCAACCGTTTGACCGTAACGTGCGAGGCTGTCGTCTCAGTACGTAGGCAGGGAGTTTGGAATCAAGGTGGTGGTCGTATAGTTGCCCGGCGAAGCCATGATCGGCGCGCCAATGATCGCTGAACTTGGAACGATTGCGGTCTGTGTCGGCCCGGACACGAATGCGGTCTGATTGGCATCAAGACCTTGATAGTACGCGCCTTGCTGGGGAGGATAATACCCTCCACCACTGGTCGGGCAACCTCCGCCACATGGGGCGGGGCCACATGGGGCGCAGCGATTGGCACCGCAGCCATAGCCACCACCGAGGCAGCAACAGCCGACCGATGACAAGGTGAGAATCAAACCAGTCAATACGAATGCAATCTGCTTGGACATGAAGCTTCCTTCGTGTTCGAACCCGTCGGGACAGGAATTGGGGGGGGAGGAGACGACTATCTGTTTGGCCTGCGACCAGCGGGAGAACCGGCCTGCTTTAACGATCCGATCGTCGAAGCGGCGGGTGTATAACTCAAAGTGCCGAAACGCGCGAAGAGCAATTTTAAAAAAAATTGCCGAACTTCAACTTTTTCCTCAAGTTCCTTCCCGAGCTGTTTGTAGCCGAGTCGCCGTCGTGCGACGGTGATCGACAGTTGTGATATTATTGTGTCCGGTGGCTCCCTCATCTTGCGTGCTACGAATATGTTAAAAGTAATCATGAACTCAACTCTCCTTGAAGAACGACTGATTCGGCTGGAAACCGCCATTGCACACACCCAGCACGACCTCGAGCAGATAAACGATTCACTGCTCACTCTCCACGTCGAATTGAAATCGTACCGCCAGGAAGTCTCGCGTTTGGAAAGGCGTCTTCAAACTCTGGGTGAAGCACCGGAATTCCGCGATCCGAGCGAGGAACAGCCGCCCCACTACTGATCCCACGATCGACGGCGGTTAATTTGTCTCAGCATCGGCAGTTACCGCCAGATTCCATCTGCAATCCAGCCGACTGCCGAGAAAATGGGGCGGTCATTGGCCGATTGACTGTACGCGGTCTTGTCTCGTTTTTTAACAGTCGATATCACGTGGCCAATTCCTGATTCCTATGTCCAGATTCCAGCAAATACAGGGCGCCTTCCTAGGGCCGGTCGGGCGTGCATCACTGCTGGTGTTGTTCACTTTTCTTTTGACTGTTTTTTGCTTGGCTCGGTCCATGGAACCAGACCCGCGTGGTTATGGGACTCATCGTCAACTGGGTTTACCCGAATGCACTTTTCAGATGTTGTTTTCAATTCCCTGTCCCGGGTGTGGAATGACGACCAGCTTTTCACACTTCGTACGCGGGGATTTGTGGGACGCCGCTCGTGTCAGTATTTCCGGACTATTGTTGGCGATCGTGGCCACAGTGGTGATTCCTTGGAGTTTGGCCAGTGCGGTTCGTGGCCGACTGTTGGGGATTAAAGACCCCTCGATTGTGTGTGCTCGCTTGGTGATCACGCTTGGTGGAATCTCGCTTGTAAACTGGTTATGCAGGTTATGGTCGTCCACATTATAGACTCGGTGTTGGAAATTTGAGCGAGTTGCTATCGGTTTTATTGGAGTCTTTTTTCTCTCTTATGATGGGGTGGAAGAATTCGATGGACCTCCGTGGCGAAGACGTTGTGATCGATGAATTTTTGTGTTGATGAATACGCCTCAGACGCAGGATCGCCCGCAATGCAAATGACATGTCCCATTCTGCCTCGGCGTCAGTTTGTAAAAACTGCCGCATTGCTCATTTGCGGTGTAACTTCCGTGGCTCTACCCGGCTGCTCTCTGGGTGTCATGTTTGGCAAAATGCTTACTGGCGATCCGAAGCGACTCTCAGAATTTAAGTCGATGACGAGAGAAGATCTCGCCAAAGGAAAACGCAAAGTGCTCGTCATCTGCACCACACCGGAATCGGTGGAATCAGAACTGGCGACGCTCAAGTTCGATTTGATTGACGGAATTACACGGCGTATGAAACTGAACGGGATCAAAGTCATCAATCCGGATCTCGTCGCGGCTTGGATCGACGAGCATGATCATGCGGAGTCGAACCCTTCTGATTTGGCACAAGATTTCGAAACGGACTACATCATTCACGTTGATGTCGAGTCGTTTAGTTTTCGAGAGCCAAACAGTCCAAAATTATTTCGGGGTCGATCTTCGGGGTTCGTACGCGTTTTCAAAGTCGAGGACTTTGCGTCACAACGCGTCGCCCAAAACGTGTATGTGAACGAATTCGCTTCGACCTATCCTACGCACCAACCCATTTCAGAACAGGGTCGATCATCGATCACCTTTCAAAAAGACTACGTCGAACGTTTGTGTGACCAATTGGCTCAAAAATTTTACGATCACCGCATGGGAAACGATTTTTGAGCCCCAAAACTCAAACATTCTCTGACGGATTTGGTGAATTTGAGAAAGCATAAAAGACATCTTACTTCGGTTGAAGTTATTTTTGAATGACGGAAGGCTTTTCCATGAGAAGTGCAGCAACACAAGGGCGTTTCAGGCACGGTTGGCGATCGCTGCTGTCTGCTTGCATCCTTTGCAGCGTCCTGAGCGGTTGCAACTACGTGTTGATTTTGGGCTATCTGATCGGTGGGCCCCCATCGGTCGAACCCGATTTCGATAAAGAAACGAAAGAGTGCATGACCGATAAGGACGTGACCGTTGCCGTGGTTTGCTTCGCACCCAATGAGGTTCTTTTTAGTTTTGAAAACGTCGATCACGAACTGGCCAAGTACGTTTCCTTTCGGTTGAGCGAACACAAAATCAAGATCGTGCCACCGGACTACGTGAAAGCGTGGCTGGAAGAAAACAAAGATTGGGACAAGCCTGAGGAAATAGGTGCCCATTTCAAGGCCACCTATGTTGTCTACATTGACCTCAACAAGTTCTCTCTTTACGAAGAAGGGAGCGCGAGTCTTTATCGCGGTCAGTCGGAGGCATTTGTCAGCGTCTGGAAAATGGACGATGACGGCGAAGGCGAGAAAATTTTCGGTGCCGAAAAAATCTCGAAATATCCGGCACAACAGCCAATCAGCACTTCGGATGAAACATTCAGCAATTTCAAGGCGAGGTATCTGTCACGTCTGAGCGACCAAATTGGCCGGCTCTTCTACGAATATTACATCTCCGATGAAATTGCCGGCGATAGTTGACCGCACCCTGCCCGCTTAACCCGCCTACAGCAGGGGATCTCGTCGGCGTCGCTCAAATTATCTATTGCTGCGAAAAGCCACTCGGCAGCCGATCGGGGTTCTTTCTGTTTCGCCATTTCGGATCACTCCTCCGTCAATCTCAACGAGCCATGGCAGATCGCGCCGGCACGGGTGTGCCTCTGCGGATTGATTACAAATCGTCTGGTGCGGCCTGTCGATTCTCTTTGTGTTTCAGCATCGCCGCTCGGTGCGAGTTGGCCGCGAAAACAACGGTTTCAGTGACTTTTGGAAACGCCCGCTGAATGGCGTTGTTTTCGTTCTCAATCGGCATCGACGCGAGCTGTCACCGGTGATTTCCCCTCGAGGGGAGTCCGCAACACCATTGAGCGTCTTTTCCAGGGATGGCACCGTCCTCAAAAACCTCAACACGGCTGATCAAGGGCGATACGTTGCAAAACCAACTTGGTCAAAAATTCACACGCTGTCGAGTATGGATCTCAATCGACGGCATCAGCTGCGTCTTTATGGAAACTGCTCGAAAACTTCACGGGCCGCCATGGTGATCAGGCATGCTCTGGTAACAGTCCAACGAGCTGTTTAGATCCAGAGCTTTATTCGTTCTCGCAGATGTTGTGGAAATCGTTTTAAGACGGCTCGTTCGATGAGGTGAGACGGGTAGCGAGCGCTAAAGTGCATGGCAATGATCAGTTCGTTTTTGAATTTGTCTGCTCTTTCGAGAAAATCTTCCAGATGCAGATGCCCATACTTGTGGATTTTCTCGCGTTGGTGATCTCGGCGAAAAAATGTCATCTCAACAATCAGCACCTTGGCACGGAACGCGGCTTCACAGTCATCGAGCCCCTTCGGTGAGGTGTCTCCCGTATAGCACACGAGCGGTGTCCGCAGTTCATGAGTCACCTCGGCTCCACCAAGCCGCAGATCTCGCACTTGATCACTCGTAAACGACTGGTACTCCGGTTTCAGCTTCCTGCGTTTTTGCCAGACGAGATAGCCAACCGAGGGGACCGTGTGCGTCGTCGCGAACACCGTGACCACGTGCTCACGCGACAGCTCAATCTCTTCTCCCGGCTTGACTCCTATCAGATGACACGCCATTCGTCCGCGATCCAGCCTTTGCCATGCCTTCAGCAAACGATCGACGGCCTCAACGATCTCTTCCGGAATGTAGATCGTCGGAGGCTCCATTTTCATCATCCGCCGCCGGGCCACATAGACTGGCAGCGCTGCCATGTGGTCCAGATGCGCATGCGTAATGAAGATCGTCGGCGTACCGATGAAATCCCAAGGGCTCCCCCCCAAATCGAAGCCCAGCTTCAATTCTGGGATTCGCCAATAACTTTGCACCGCAGCGCGCGAGTAACCTTCAATTGTCAATCCACTGTGGTGACAGGACATTACCGGTAGGTTGTCGAGCATGTTCACACCTTGACCGGTTTGCCCGTGGCAATACTTTTCGCTTCCGCATGGCACAGCTTCAATGCGTCGCGAGCCAACTCACCGGAAAGAGGCGGCGGAACCACCCCGCTCCGCACGGCATCGACGGCCGCTTGAAGTTCCGCTGTGAAAGCCGAGCACCATTCAACCCCACCCCTCAACTTCGGCTGTCTCGTTTTTCCTTGCTCGATCACCGTCAATGGGCGATCCGGGCACCACACCCCACCAACTGTCCCCGCGTTGTACATCAACGTTGCTCTTTCCAAAAAGATTTCGAACCCGTGCCCAAAAGCAAACCCCTCTGCCGCAATTCCGCCACTGACAGCGCTCACCACGACCGAAGAATCGTCGTAGACGTACTGAGTATGAACATGATTCACAAACCCCTCTTCCAAGATTCCTCGCGAAAACACTTGGCTTGGTGCGCCACAGACCAAGCTGATGAAATGATTGTCATGAATATGAAGATCGATCCCCCATCCCCCAATCTTACGAAAATCAGACATCGCGCTGGACCATTTCGGCGGCGAGATGACTCGACGAAAATGCGCTGCCCTCAGCCGGCCATATTTTCCGGAAGCGATGACTTCTGCGGCGTACTTAAATTCCGGAAAGAAGGGTAAAACTTGCGCAACCATCAACATTCGTCCGGTCTTTTTGGAGACGGCCACCATTCGGTCAGCGCCCCGGGAGTCGATGCAGATCGGCTTTTCCACCAAAACATGCTTGCCGGCTTCTAACGCCGCAATGACCGTTTGTTCGTGACAGTCATTAGGAAGGCAAATATCAATCAGTTCAATTCGAGGATCGGTGAGCATTTCTTCGAAGTTGTCATACGCATTGATTCTCGTTAGGTCGACATTGGGTCCACGTGGACCAAAATTCCCCTGGATCGATGTCCAATCTCCGATCAGCTTTTCCAAACTGCGGGAGCAAACGGTCGTCACGCTTCCACCCTTCAGCTTCGACCCCACAATCTTTCCCTCGTCTGAAATCTTGGTCGCTCCTGCAAAGTGAGCCCAGCCCATGAACCCCATTCCAACAATCCCTACTCGGACCACAATTTCATCCCCTCCCTTCCTCGACCGACCCAATCGCCCTCTCCAAAACACCGCACAGCGGTCACTAGCATCCAAACGGTCGCGAAGAGAATCAAGTCCGCCAAGAACATTCCGCCTGCCGCCGACTCGACTCCCAAAGTCAGCGACGTAGATCATCATTCCCGCAACGAAAGATGTGCCCTGAAAACAGGCAGCCGCAATATGCACACTTTCAAGGCATGCCGCAAGTCTTTTTCTAAAAACAACTTGCCGACAGCGATGCACTCACGGCAAGTGTTTTACGTGTTGACTCCGGAGCATGCTGGCGTTTTTCGCGATCTTGGTAAATCTCCGCTTATCTGGCAACTGAGACTAGATTTCCCATACAGACGGTTGTTATCCTTGTGACAACGTACTCCAGTTGACGACAGTGTTCACTGCCTGTTCAGGTGACACGTCGAGGTATGGGCAACTGAGTGCGGTGGGTTATAGGGATAGCGAGTTATGGATGACGGCCAATCGGAATAGGTCGGCCGCTCGAAAACACAGGGACGGTTTTTGAACCAAGAATAAGGGGTAGTCGAATGCTTGTACTCTCTCGAAAGCCGGGTGAAAAAATACTGATCGGCGACAATGTCTCGGTGACGATCGTGCGGATCGGTCCAAATACCGTTCGGATCGGAATCGAAGCCCCGCGTAACATGAACATTGTTCGCGAAGAACTCTGTCAACCAGCCGGGCAATTTGACGAAGATCTTGATTCGCACTTATCGAATGACGCCCACCTTTAGCCAACGATTCTCATGGATGACGGTTTAAACCGTCATCCGGCTCTGGCCGAATTCATTGGTCAATCTAAATATTGACACAAGAAAACAACAAAAAACGGCAGCAACGTGAGTGACTCATGTTGCTGCCGTTTTTTGTTGTTTATGATCGCTGTCTTTATTTTTCGAAAGTAATCACGAAACATTTTCGGGACTCGACTTGTGTCGCCCCTTCTGAAATAATTTTAATGACCTTGAGATCACGTATCCGGAGTGGCAAGACTCTTGGGCTGTCCGTCGCGGCTTGCGAACTCGCGCGACCATTGCGTTGGAGGGGCAAATGTTGCTGCAATCACAGACAATACTGCTCCTCAATTCCTCAGTTTAGGGTGGTGAGTGTGATTCATGCTAAACTTGACAGGACGTGGTACGAGTCACACGTGCGATGGAATGAAACGGCGAGACTTCTTGCAAGTCGGAAGTCTTGGAGCAGCCGGGCTGACTCTCGCCGATTTGGCCGCAATGGAAGCGGGGGCCGCGAAGAAGCCGGGAACAGACGGGCGATCTTGTATCATGATCTTCAATCTCGGTGGACCGAGTCAACTGGACACGTTCGACCCGAAGCCAGAGGCACCACTCGAAATTCGGGGGCCATTCCAGCCAATCGCGACGAAATCACCGGAGATCCAGATTAGCGAAATTTTTCCGCGACACGCCGCCATCGCCGATCATCTGTCGTTTGTTCGAAGTTGCAATCACGGTGCCCCGGCCGTGCACGATGCCGGTTGGCAGATGATGCAAACCGGGCGTTTTTTTTCCGGTGGTCTGAACACACCTCACGCCGGCAGCGTGACCGCCTATTTAATGGGACGCAAGACCGACCTGCCGCCATTTGTTGTCCTTCCCGAGTTGATGGGATCCGGTGGAGGAGACATTCCGAATGGACAGGCGGGGGGGTTCATTGGCAAGGCTCATGATCCATTCGTTCTCAATGCCGATCCTTCCAAGCCCAATTTTGTCGTTCCCGATCTGTTGCCTCCAAAGCAGATCGGTGAAGCGCGTCTCGATCGTCGGCGCAAGCTTCGAGACGTTGTCGATCACACGATTTCCAGCTTCGAGAACAGCGAGAACGCTCAATTGCTCGACAGCAGCTTTCAGTCGGCATTCCGCATCATGACTAGCCCTCAAGCGCGTGAGGCATTTGACCTGACACAGGAACCGCAGTCCGTTCGTGAACGGTACGGGATGAACCGATTCGGTCAATGCCTGCTCCTCTCACGTCGGCTCGTGGAAGCTGGGGTGAGATTCGTCACCGTAAATACGTTCCTGACGGTCTTCAACGAGGTCACGTGGGACATTCACGGGACGCTTCCGTTCACATCGATCGAGGGAATGAAGAATCTCGTCGCTCCCATGTACGACCAAGCCTACAGTGCTCTCATTGAGGATCTCGTCCAACGCAGCATGTTGGCAGACACACTGGTCTGTAGCCTCGCCGAATTTGGGCGAACCCCGCGAGTGAATCCGGCAGGGGGACGTGATCATTGGCCTCAATGCTGGACGGTTTACTTTGCTGGGGGAGGTGTCAAAGGCGGTCGTGTCGTGGGGCGCAGCGATCCGATTGGTGGTTATCCCGCCGAGCGTCCGGTGACTCCTCCCGAGATTCTGGCGACAATTTTCCACAGCCTTGGCTTCAATGTCGAGGAACATCTCCCCGGTCCAGCCGGTCGGCCTTTCCCACTCGTCGATTTCGGAACAAAACCGATCTTGGAACTCTTTTCTTGAGCCTCAACACGAAGATCGAAAATCGCAGCGAATCCTCGCGAGGGAATTCATCCGATTCGAAACTTTTGTGGACGACTCACGAGGAACACACTCAATGACTTTCCGATTCATTGCGTCTATCACACTCGCAGTGCTCAGCTCAGGCTTGGTTTCCCAAGCGGCCGATTCGCTGCTGGTGCTTCCCCAAGAGGTCCACTTGACCGGGCCAGAAGCTCGCCAGAGATTACTGATCGAGTCCGCCGACGGATCGATCGTGACAGGACCGGTTGTCGGAGACGTTTCCTATGTTTCTGAGAACGCGCGAGTGGCCACGGTCGTCGAGGGGGCCGTCGTTCCCGTCGGCAATGGTTCGACAACAATTTTTGTGACGGTCAACGGGCGGAAGACATCAACAAAGGTTCTTGTTGAGAAATTCGCTGTTGAGCATCGGTGGAGTTTTCGCAATCACGTCCAATCCGTACTTTCCAAAACGGGATGCAATGGTGGCGCATGCCATGGAGCGGCTGCCGGGAAAAGCGGTTTCAAGCTGTCACTGCGTGGATACGATCCCGATGCCGATTTTTTCTCAATCACGCGGCAATCACGGGGGCGCCGCGTCGTGTCACACGACCCCGGACGAAGCTTGATCCTCACAAAACCGCTGGGGCTCATACCTCACAAAGGCGGCGTCCGGTTTACGGA
>Ga0114966_10002407_pt1 | contig 16712 bp, 11 predicted proteins | sample M_130207_XF_Meta_FD_87029 | JGI IMG/M metagenome (GOLD analysis project Ga0114966, IMG submission 87029) | Freshwater microbial communities from Lake Montjoie, Canada to study carbon cycling - M_130207_XF_MetaG | ecosystem: Environmental > Aquatic > Freshwater > Lake | place: Lake Montjoie...
AGGAACGGATAATATGAAAAGAGGGGAGTTTGAAAAATATGTGAGCGGTGCAGGAGGCTATTCTAATGCCAATACTACCCAAGACCGTACTTTTTATTATGAACTTTTTCCATCCAATCAAGTAGACCTAGGCTTGTGGTTGGAGAGTGAGCGCATGATGCATGCTAAAGTGGAACAAGTGGGTGTGAATACACAGCGCGAAGTAGTGAAAGAAGAAAAGCGTCAAAGAATTGACAATCGTCCTTATGGATCATTTATCACTGAAGTGCTCAAAAGAGCCTATAAAGTGCATCCATATCGTTGGTTTACCATTGGAAGTTTGGAGCATTTAAATGCAGCCAAATTGGAAGAGTTTATCAAATTTTATAAAACCTATTATGTCCCTAATAATTGTGTTTTATCTATTGCAGGCGATATTAATATCCCTGAATTAAAGAAAAAAATTGACGCTTATTTTGGGCCTATTGCAAAAGGTAATTTACCTATGAATAGGCCTTCTGTAAAGGAGCCTGCATTGGGTGGGGAAGTAAGAGATGTGATTTATGACAATATTCAATTGCCTGGGGTTTTCCAAGCTTACCGTGCACCCAAACAAGGGGGTAATGAATATTATGCATTTAATATACTATCCAATATTTTATCAGGCGGAGAATCTTCAAGAATGAACAAAGTTTTAGTAGATAGCAAACAATTGGCTGCTGCTGCACAATCTGTTCCTTTTTTCAATGAAGATGATGGATTATTTATCTCTTTGGCCCTTGCCAATGTGGGGGTAAATATTGATACGCTAGAAAAAAATATGGACAGTGTGATCAACGAATTTAAAAATGGTTTAGTAGGGGAGCGTGAATTTCAAAAAGTAAAAAACCAAATTACTACTGAATTAGTTAATTCAAAAGCAACTATGGCGGGTATTGCAGAAAGCTTAGCCAATAATGAAGTATATTTTGGAGATGCCAATTTGATAAATACGGAGTTAGAGAAATATAATAAAGTAACAAGGCAAGATATTTTAAATGTGGCTAAAAAATATTTGAATAAAGAGAATAGAGTAGTGCTTCATTATTTACCAAAAGAAAAAACTACTAAATAAGACTAATGAATATTTCAAAAAATAATTTTATGAAAAAATATATATACTTCGCTTTATTATGCTTGCCATTCTTTTCAATGGCGCAGCAACTGGATAGAACCAAGGCTCCGGCAGCTGGAAAGGCGCCTTTAATTCAAGTGGCCGATCCTGTTAAGTTTACTTTAGCCAATGGCTTGCAAGTTTTTGTAGTAAAAAATACCAAGCTTCCAAGAGTTTCTGCCACCTTGGCTTTGGATATTGATGGAATTAAAGAAGGGGAGAAGGCTGGTTTTGCAGATCTTGCCGGTCAATTGCTTAAAAGAGGTACAGAAAAAAAATCAAAAGCTGAATTAGATGAAGCAGTAGAATATCTAGGCGGTAGTTTGTCTACCTCTAGCAGATACGCTTCGGTAAGTTCACTTAAAAATAATTTTCCAAAATTAATGGAGTTGTTGTCAGAAGTTATTTTACATCCAGCCTTAGCTAATGAAGAATTAGAGAAATTGAGAACACAAACCATTTCTGGCATTGAAGCTAGTAAAGATGAACCCGATGCTATTGCCAGCAATGTAGTTAATAAATTGGTTTATGGGGCCAATCATGCCTATGGAGAAATTACTACTGTAAAAACAGTCAATGCAGTTAAACTAGAAGATGTAAAAAACTTTGTAAAAACTTATTGGATTCCTAATAATGCCTATTTAGTTTTTGTGGGCGATATTGAACCAGTAACTGCTAAAGCCTTAGCAGAGAAAAATTTTGGTACTTGGGCAAAAGGCATCTATACAAGGCCTAATTATGAAAAGCCAGCCATCCCTGCCAGTTCTTATATTGCAATTGTTGATCGCCCAGCTTCAGTTCAAAGCGTTGTAACGGTTGCTAGTACTGTAAATTTAACCAGAGGTTCGCCCAATGATATCCCTACTTCAGTTATGAATAATATTTTGGGTGGGGGCGCTTCGGGTAGGTTATTTTTGAATTTAAGAGAAAAACATGGATTTACTTATGGAGCCTATTCCTCTATTAAACCGGACTATCAAATTGGTATTTTTAAAGCTCAATCTTCTGTTAGAAATGAAAAAACAGATAGTGCCATTCAAGAAATATTAAATGAGATAAATATTATTCGTAGTGCCAAAGTGGGGGATACTGAATTAACCCAAATGAAAAATTATTTGGCTGGAGGCTTTGCCCTTTCTTTAGAAGACCCATCCACTATTGCTAACTTTGCATTATCTATTGCAGTGAACCATTTACCTGCAGATTATTATCAAAAGTATTTAAGTAATTTGGCTGCAGTGAATGCTCAAAATGTACAAGAAGTAGCTTCTACATTATTAAACCCTGCTAAAATGCATATCGTAGTGGTGGGTAATGCAAAACAAATTGCTAAGGGGCTAGAGAAATATGGTACAATTAAGTATTTTGATATTGAAGGAAATGAAATGGCTGCCCCAGTGGAAGCTAAAGCAGATGCCAATTTAACTCCATCCATTTTAATGGAAAAAGTAATTGCTGCTATTGGTTCTAAAGAAGCATTGGCAGCGGTGACCGATGTTCAATTAAAAGGTACCGCCAGCTTGATGGGTCAGACATTAAATATGGAACAGACTATTATTCTCCCAGGAAATTCGGTAACCACGATGTCCATGGGCGGCATGGCTATTATGCGTCAAGCAGTGGTAGATGGCAAATATTCTGTGACGCAACAAGGGCAGGAAGCGCCTATTACACCGGATTTAAAAGAGGGACTAGATGAGTCTGCAAACATTGCTCCTGAGCAACTATTCTTAACGAAGGGCTATCGATTAAAAATTATTGGCGCTGAAAAAATTAATAATAAAGACGCTATTGATGTAGAAGTGACCACGCCGTCTGGAAAAGTTTCGCATCGTTTTTATGATGCAAGCTCTTATTTATTGGTTAAAACTTCTAAGTCGGAAGAAGTGCCAGGAAGAGGTACGGTTACCCAACAACATTTTTATAATGCTTACCAGCAAGTAAATGGAATACAATTGCCTTCGGATGAGTTGATTGATATGGGGCAATTAAAAATTGCGATAAAATACACAAGTATTAAAGTTAACCAAGGATTAAAAACTAGCGACTTAAAATAGACGAGTAATTTTTTACAACATACATTGGTATAAATAAAACGTCCCACTTCGATTACTCGTTGCGGGACGTTTTATTTATTCTTATTAAGTAGAATTACTTTTAAAATTTAATACCGTAACCTATATTAAATGTTAATTGATTACCGGTCATGTTGGCAAAGGTATTTGGTTTGTCATTTAATCGGTAAGGGAAGACTACATCTTTTGTGCTACTGCTAATCACTGTAAAATCAATAAAATGTCTATCGGTTCTGTAGCCGATACCACCACTTAATATAAACCTAGATGCTTTAAGAGCTTCATCTGCATAAGGGGTGCCATAATAAGCAGTTCCTGCGCGAATCATCCAATTACCATCTAATTTAATTTCAGAACCTATTTTTATGTTTACATTATTTTTATAAATTTCTTTAATAGTACTATTTAAAGCGTTGTAATAATTGTTAGATTCTTCATCATAGGTATTGGAATAAAATCGAGTAGCCTTATAATTGACCCATTCCACATCGGCACTAATAAAGCCAAGAGGTTGTGTTGGCTTGCTAGGAGATGCGAAAAAATAGCTGGTGCTAAAAATTGTTTTTAGAGGGGTTGCAACCGTATATTCTCTTTGACCTGGATAACCATTGTTTAATTCGTCGGAGCTAGCAGATTGCGTGCCAGCATACTTCTCTGTATTGGTGGTCATATCAACACTTAATAAATCTTTGAATGATATCAATTGAGGAGTATGGAAGGAAAATCCAACTCTTAAAAAAGATTCAGGCTTGTATATCACACCAAATTTGGCTCCAATACCCCAACCTTTAGAACTAAATGTTTCATTAATAGAAAATCCTCCAAATTCATTATTGGTATTGTTAGTAGCATCTGTTTCAGAATAATAAAGTGATTTACTATAGTTAATCATGGGCATAATAAAACTGGCTCCCAAGTATAGTTTATCTTCCATATTTCCACCCCAACCAAATGCCAATTCATTGTAACTACCACTGGTAACAGCGTCATAATTTTGTTTTACACCTGTTGAAATGGGAACTAAACTTTGGTAACCAGTAACAGCCCCTTTTGCATTGGCAGTGGTGTCAATTAAGTAAGTTCTATAAGCCAATGAGCTACCAAAAATATAATTACTTAATGCGCCGTTGGTATCTGCTTGATTATAAATTAATTCTTCTAAATATTTTTCGGACAAACTACTTTGATTGTTTAATCCATTAAAACTTACGCGGTTAGAAAAATCGGCTATTTGATTAAATGTAACTGAGAAAGCGGTACTGGTCCAATTGTTGACTCTTTTTCCATCCGCTAATACAATTCCTACAGATCCAAAATTAGACTTGCTGTTATTGCTGGTAATATTTGTACCACGAAAATCTAACTTATTGGTTTGAATTAAAAACTTAGGGGTTAATAAAAATTCACTTGATTTATAAAAACCTAATCCAGCTGGATTAATATGATTAGAAGACAAATCGCCACCCAATGTACCCATGGCACCTCCTAGAGCGTTACTTCTTGCTGTACCACTTGGATTAAACCAAGATAGTCTTAATCCATCTTCAGGATCTTGTGCGTAAGTGGTTAAACTTGATCCAAGGATGATCAATAAAACTAATTTCTTCATAATGTTTATTTATTTATAATACAGGCTTTCGAAAATGGGTAATAAAATACTATTGATTCTGGCCTCTTGCAGGACGAGCACTTCCTGAAGAAGTACCTGTACTGTTGAAACCACCACTTCTACCACCGGAACTATTAGAGCTGTTAGTGCTTTGTGGGGCACTATTTAATGAAGATGCTCTATATTGATTGTTGTTAGCGCTGTTATTATTATTATTATTATTAAAGTACCTTGCTGGCCTATCATAACCATTGGTGTTGTTGCCATTGCCACTATTGACATTCGCATTATTAGCCACTACTCTTTTTACTAAACTTCCAAAATTAGTATTCACTACTGGATTGGATAAATTTCTTGTAGTAGCAATAGCAGCATTTGAATTATTATTGGAATTGTTATACCCTCTGTTATTTCTGTAAGCGCCTAAGCTAACCGCACTATTTTGCATAGAGCGTGTGGCAATATTTTGTTGACGATTTTCGCCAAAACCACGTCTGTTAAAATCATTTCCACCATAATAAAATGGGCGGTAAGGATTCCAGAAGCCTGCATAGTAAGGGTTCCATCCGCCATAACCAAAACCACCGTATCCAAATCCACCATAACCAAAACCTCCATAGCCAAATCCATCATATCCGAATCCACCATATCCAAATCCGCCATAGCCAAAATCATTGAATCCCCATCCCATGCCATAGCCAAAAGAACTCATGTAAGGATTGTATCCGCCCCAGCCCATCGAATAAATAGGGCCAAATGGATTGTACCAAGAAGCGCCATAGTATCCAGTATACCAGCTATTCCATCCAGCATAGGAAGGGTAGAAAGCGTTGTTAAAACGAGGGTCATTCCAATAACCAAAGTCGTCTATACTACTCCATCTATTTCTGTTGGCAACTTTTAATCTTAAATATCGATCGTCTTGATAATTTTGATAATCTTGATATTCCTCATTATCAGCCACTGCCTCTTGTTGGTTGTTATTGAAATTTTGTCCATTACTTTTATTGTTTTGAACCTTGTTAGGAGCGCCCCAATTTTCAGTACTAATTATTTTCTTATTGGAGGCAATCGTGTTGCTAGTATTGTTAGGTGTTGAATATAAATCGTCCGTAGCAATGCTCGTAGATTGTTGCAAACTTGTACATCCCATTCCTAGTAAACTAAACGTCACTAGACAAATGGCCATAAGCCTTACAGTAGTGTTCGTTTTAATCTTGTTCATTTTGATGCAGTTTTTGGTTTTTATATGCCCCTTATTTAGCATACATTTGCTAGTATAAAGGTACAAAATTTTAAAATAATTAGCGTTTTTAGTACTTGTTTCTTACAATATAAAAAGTTAAGATTTATACAATGGCAAAGGAATTAACATCAAGGGCACAGGATTACTCTCAATGGTACAATGACCTCGTCATTAAAGGGGAACTGGCCGATTACAGCGCGGTGAGAGGATGTATGGTAATTAAGCCTTATGGGTATGCCTTATGGGAAAATATGCGCGATGTTTTAGACAGGATGTTTAAGGAAACTGGGCATCAAAATGCCTATTTCCCATTATTTGTCCCTAAGTCACTTTTTGAGGCAGAAGAAAAAAATGCAGAAGGCTTTGCCAAGGAGTGTGCAGTAGTTACCCATTACCGCTTAATTGCTGATCCTAATAACAAAGGGAAATTAATGGTCGATCCTGAGGCAAAATTAGAAGAGGAATTAATAGTGCGTCCTACCAGCGAAGCCATTATTTGGAATACCTATAAAACTTGGATTCAATCTTATCGTGATTTGCCAATTTTAGTGAATCAATGGGCGAATGTAGTAAGATGGGAAATGCGTACTCGTTTATTTTTACGTACCGCAGAATTTTTATGGCAGGAAGGTCATACTGCTCATGCCACTGCACCAGAAGCCATTGCTGAAACAAAACAAATGTTGGAGGTGTATGCCGACTTTGTTGAAAACTGGATGGCTGTGCCTGTGATTAAAGGAGTAAAAACAGCCAATGAACGTTTTGCTGGAGCGGAAGATACTTTTTGTATTGAAGCTTTAATGCAGGATGGAAAAGCATTGCAAGCAGGTACATCGCATTTTTTAGGACAAAATTTTGCAAAAGCATTTGATGTAAAGTTTAGTGATCAAAATAATAAACAAGAATATGTTTGGGCCACCAGCTGGGGGGTAAGTACTCGTTTAATAGGTGGTTTAGTAATGACCCATAGCGATGATGAAGGTTTGGTATTGCCTCCTCGCATTGCACCTATACAAGTAGTAATTGTTCCTATCTATAAAGGAGAAGAACAAAAAACAATATTGGATGAAAAAGTAGCCGAAATGGTAAAATCTTTTAAAGCTGCAGGCATTAGAGTAAAGTATGACAATTCGGATCATAGCCGACCAGGTTGGAAATTTGCAGAGTACGAATTAAAAGGAGTGCCGATTAGAATTGCCATTGGTGCCCGCGATTTGGAAAACAAACAAGTGGAGCTAGCACGTCGGGATACCAAAGAAAAATCTTCCATTGCGATGGAGGGCTTAACGCAAACAGTGGAAGCTTTGTTGGTTGAAATTCAAACTAATTTATTTGAGCGTGCCAAAAAATACCGCGACGAACATATTACTAAAGCGGATGCCTGGGATGATTTTATAAAAATATTAGATGCCGATGGTGGTTTTGTTTTAGCTCATTGGGATGGGACTGCTGAAACAGAAGATAAAATTAAAGAATTAGCCAAAGCTACCATTCGTTGCATTCCTTTAGACAATCCATTGGAAAATGGGAAATGTATTTTAACGGGGAATGCTTCTACCCAAAGAGTACTGTTCGCAAGAGCTTACTAAGATTCAAGTTTCAAAATTCATGCGACAAAAACCAATACTTAAAGTACTTGTTCCCTACTTAGAAGGTAAAGTATTACTTATTGACAAACCTTTGCGTTGGACTTCCTTTGATATTGTAAAAAAAGTACGCATACTTACCAGAGTTATTAAAATTGGACATGCAGGAACCTTGGATCCTTTGGCTACCGGCTTGTTGATTATTTGCACAGGTAGTTTTACTAAACAAATCAATAACTACATGGGTATGTCAAAGGAATATGTGGGGACGATGGTTTTGGGAGCGACTACGCCTACTTATGATTTAGAATCTGAGCCAGAAAATTTTAAATCGATTCAGCATTTAACTAAAGAAGAAATACAAAAGGCGACACTTTCTTTTATTGGAGAAATATTACAAATGCCACCACAGCATTCAGCCATTAAAAAAGATGGGAAAAGATTGTATGAATCGGCAAGGAAAGGAATTGAAGTAAAAGTGGATCCCCGAAAAGTAAACATTATCAGTTTTGAAATTACCCATATCGATTTGCCTTCTATTGCGTTTAGAGTAGTTTGTTCTACGGGTACATATATAAGAAGTTTGGTGAAAGATTTTGGAGACGCTTTGCAGGTAGGTGCTTACATGAGCAGTTTAAGACGCACTAAAATTGGGGACTTTGAGGTGGCCAACGCCATACAATGGCAGGATTTGCAAGTGGAAATAGAATCCTTGGTAGCGGACTCTGATGGGACATTGAATAAAGAAGAGGGTGCTGTTTAAAAAGGTAGTCCAATGCCAAACTGCCAAGCATAATTATTAACCTTTGATCCATTGGGCTTTGTATCGGACCATTTTAAATGACCTAGGTCCAACCATCCATTATTGTATAAACGAGTGGGATCTTTCATTTTCATTGCATAATCTATTCGAATAATAAAATAATTAAAGTCAAATCTTATTCCGGTACCTACTCCAATGGCTAAATCTTTGTAGAGCTTGTCTAATTTAAATCCTGCTGATGGGTCTATGTTGGACTCATGGGTATTCCAAATATTCCCAATATCTGTAAATAAGGCCGAGCTAATTTTATAAGAGCCTAATTGTAACAATGGGAAGCGGTATTCGAAATTAGTTTCTAACTGTACGTCTCCAAATCGATCAAAGTTTTGATTTTTCGAACTGGTATCGTAAAACTGGGAACTACCTAAACCTAATTGCCTTAGCCCCCAGGCACGCATACTATAAGGGCCACCTGCAGTAAATTGTTTGAAAAAAGGGAGTTGTCCTTTTAAGGTGGGGTCTTTGCTATAGTTGTTTCCCCAGCCACCCATAAAGCGCCAAGCCAATTCGGTGTAAGTGAATTTATATAATTTTCTTAATTCAAGTTCGGCCTTAATGTACCTGTAAATATGTTTTTGTACGACTGTTGAAATACCCAATAAGCCACCCGCTTCTTCAATACCAAATCTAAAATAATTATTTTGATTGGAATGATTCAAAGAAGGGCCGGAATGAATAAAGCTTAATGTCTGACTTATTACATTGCCTTCATTAAAGGAAGACCTTAAAAAAGGGTTAAGTAATAAAAGACTATCTAGTTTACCAAATTTAGCAATATGGTATAATTCAATATTAAGTGGCTTGTACATCCAGGTGTTATCCGATCCGTTTTTATTTTTCTTTTTTTCATACCCCCAACTAGCGGTAATTGATTTTAATTGATAATAATTGAGCCTGTCTATATAAGCACCATTTAAAGAAAAATTGGTTCTAGTGGTATTGGGATAATTAGTTTGCCTATGCATAAAGGGGATGAGTAAATTAGGAAAGCTATAAGTATGCCCAACATTCAACAATAATGTTTGTGTTAAATTTTCATTTCCGTTGTTTACATTTAATTCAATGCCACTTCTTAAATTGGTGATAGAAGGGATTGATTTTCTTTGAACATTTTTATCACGGTAAGTAAAACTTGTAGATAAGCCAAGCAAGTCGCCTGATATTAATTGAGAATTATTTTTACTTCCTTCTACATCAAAACTAAAACTATGTCTTAATGCCGGCACTAAAAAATAGTGTACATACACGCTGTCATTTTTCAAGGTGGTCCTACCATCAATTTGTTGCCAAGCGCCAAGACTACTAAAGTAATTGAGGGTTTGGTAGTACATTTTTTCATTAAAGAGGTCGCCTTTTTTAATAATGGACTGTTGCGCAAATAAAATGGACTTAAATTTTGGTGTATTATATTGTTGTAAGATGTCCCCTATCACTTCCTGGTTGGGCAATGGTTTAATTAAAATGCTATCAGGGTTATCGGCCAATTTTAAATCACTGTAAAATATTTGTTGTCCAATGGGGTAGGGTTTGTTTACTATATTGGAGCTATTGCGTAATTGAAAAGTAATTTTCCAATTAGGGTTTTCGTTTTCTTTTTGTTTTGCAGTTTGTACTTGGATCATTTGTGCCAACGGATCAAGATTCAATTGCATCAATTGTTGATTCAAAGTATCTACTTCTGCAAATATTTTTTCTTTAGTGAAAAAATAGTAGCCCTTGCTTCTAAACAATTCCACCAGTCTATCCAACTCATTGTTAATGGATTCGTTTGAAAAAGCCATACCTTTTTTGATATAAGCGTCTGTCTTATGGTTGATGGCTATTTCTTGAAGCTTTCTGTCTGTTAATTGATACACTACTGTATCAATAACAGTTTTTTTATTTAGCTGGATGTTCATCGTTAAACTTACCCTCCACTCTTCTTTAACCGTGTCAATTTTAACAATGGGGATTACTATAGGATGACTATAGCCTTTAGTAGATAAATAAGCTTGCATAAATTGAACGGTGCGTTGTAATTTATCTGCTTGGAAGTAACTGGGTTGAATGACGGTATTAAAAACGCCAAACTGCCTAATTCGTTTCACTTTGAGGCTGTCATCCCAATAGTTGTCAATATCGGACTCTATTTCTTGCAACTCTTTTTTACTTTCAGGATCCTTAATGACTACTTTGTTGTCAAATACGAAGGCTATTTGTTTAGGATAATCATGAATTGCCGCTTTTTTGATATCTGCGCACGCATTTAATAAAAATAAAAGGCCTAGTAGGTAAAATCTTGCGAAGAAACTAATATTTTTAACTCTCCGTAAATGCATGTCCATGATCAATAATAGTGAACTCAAATATATTCAATCTTTTGCCCATAAAAAACATTGGGCGGAAGAATCTGCATTTATAGTGGAAGGACCTAAAATGGTGCAAGAGCTTTTAAGAAGTAATTGGACCATTAAAAAGATATATGCCACTGCCGCTTGGATTCAAGGCCAAGGCGTATTGCCAGTGCCGGTGGTAGAAGTAGATCAAATCATGCTGGAGCGAATGAGTCAAATGCAAGCTCCTTATCAAGTGATTGCTTTAGCAGAAAAAGAGTCCTTTTTAAAGCAATTGCCATTTGATGAAAACTTCACCCTTTTATTGGATGGAATTCAGGATCCAGGCAATTTGGGAACTATTATTAGAACAGCAGACTGGTTTGGGATCAAGCAAATATTAGTTTCTGAGGATACTGCTGGATTTTACAATCCAAAAGTGCTTCAAAGCACTATGGGAAGTTGTTTTAGAGTTAGGGTGGAGTCGGTTAATTTAGAATCCATTGTAAAAGCCACTGATCTGCCTGTTTATGGGGCTATATTAAATGGCAGTTCCATGTATGAAACAGTTATCACGCCCACTGGTTTTTTGATGATTGGCAATGAATCTAAAGGAATAGGAAATCAATTAACAAAATATGTGACGCATCCTATAAAAATTCCTAAATATGGAAATGCAGAGTCATTGAATGCCGCAGTGGCCACGGGTATTATTTTATCCCATTGGAAAGCCTAATCAAATTTAATGGCTTTGGCAGGAGCAATTTTCTTAATCCATAACGTAGGAATTAAAAAAGAGCAGTAACTAATGATGGCCGTGCCCAATATAACGGACGCTATTTGAATCCCATCAAATTCAATAGGCAAGGTTTTTATAAAATAAGCCGACTCGTCCAATTGGATCCATCCAAATTTTTGTTGTACATAAGATAGCCCAATACCCAAAGTGGTGCCTAGACCAATGCCTATCCAACAAATAATACTAGCTTGGTATAAAAATACTTGTCTAATAAAATTTTGTGTGGCGCCTAACGCGCTCAATGTTCCTATCATTGGAATACGCTCAAGCATTAAGATAAATAAGCAGGTAAGTAAATTAACAATAGCAATCAGTAGCATAATGGCAATGGTTACATTGCGGTTTACCGTTTGCACACCAATCCAATCAAAAATTTGAGGATGATAATCTTTAATGGTCGTAGCCACCCAATTGGCAGGCATTTGGCGTTGAACTTCATCATTAATTTTATCTATATTAGCTCCTTTTTTTAGGGCAATGGAATAACCTTCTATTTGATTAAAGTGGTTATTAAGCTGTTGCAATAACCTAATATCCACTAAAATAAATTGTTTATCATAATCTTCAATTCCAGAATGATAAATCCCTACTACTTTTAATTTTCTTTGTTGAACATCACTTGTGTTTAAAAAATACAATCTTACTGTAGCACCTAGCGTTATATTTAAAGTAGTGGCTAGTTGATCGGACAACACTACTTCGTTGGAAAGACTATCTTTTTCATTTTGAAAGCCTCTTCCTTTAACAAGAAATGGAGTAGGTGCATTGACGGGCAGGCCTCTAGCAACGACTCCTTCGATATCTTGTTCATAAGAAAGTACAGTAGATTGATTTAAAAATGGGGTAACCTTTTCAACGAATTTTATTGCACTTAAATTATTTACTGTTGTCGCATTGGCTTCTAATGGTGCTCCATTAACGGAGGCGATTCTAATTTGTCCCCAAAAAGCGTATACTTTATTGCTTACGGTTTGTTGAAATCCGTTGACGATAGATAAAGTAATTAATATAGCAGCTACACTAATGGCAGTAGCTGCAATAGATAAGCGAACGATAAATCGGGTATAGCTTTTTTGTTTTTGAAAACTTATTCTTTTTGCTATTTCAAATGCGTTCAAGGGGCGGCTAATTTTTATCAAATCTAGTTTTTTCTCTTTAAAAATTAGGATTAAATGGGTAGTTTCGTAGGGCATCAATGCTTGATCTATGTTTTATAAGATATTTCTCTGTTTAGGCTTGTTATTGGATTGTTCATTGAGTGGTATTGCCCAAAACAATCCTGACAAAATAATGGATACCACTATTCATAGTATTTTAATTTATCCTGTGAGTAAGCCTTTGGCCATCCCAGCGATTATGCTTAAAGACGGAACCCCGCTTCAAATAAGTTTTGATGACTTTAAAGCCGACTATCAAGATTATTATTATTCGGTAGAATTAATGAATGCCGATTGGTCGCCCAGTGCTATCAATAGTTTCGATTATGTAAAAGGGTTTAATCAAATAAAAATAAATAATTTCTTTGTTTCAACTATGGCGTATCAGCATTACTTCCATTATCAATTTACTTTTCCCAATGCCAATTGCAAGCCTACTAAATCGGGCAATTATATTTTTAAAGTATTTAAAAATGGCAATGTCAATGAGCTCGTTTTTACAAAACGATTTTATGTAGTCGAAGATCAAATAGGCATTGCAGCAACCGTAATGGAGCCATTTGATGAGGCTATTTCTAAGACGCACCAAAAAATTAGTATACAACTAGATGTGAAAGAAATTCCTTCCTTACAATCGGATCAATTAAAGGTGGTTGTGGTACAAAACTACAGATTCAATGATGCCATTAAACTAGCTGTCCCCAACTTTATCAGGGGGAATATTTTAGAATACAATAAAGAAGATCAATTAATTTTTCCTGCTGGAAAAGAATCCAGGTGGCTTGATTTGCAAAGTTTGCAATTGGTTTCTGACAGGATCAGTAAGTTTCAAAAAATAGGGGGCCAGAATTATGTTTACTTAAAACCAGATATGTCCCGAGCAGATATTGCTTATTATAATTTTAAAGATTTGAATGGCAATTATTTAATTTCCAATACTGATGCACTACAAAGCGAAACCCAAAATGATTATGCACATGTAGTATTTTCTTATTTACCTAAAGATCATGTCCCATTTTTGGGTCAAAAATTATATTTGGAAGGTGCAATGGTCAATAATGAATTAAATAAAAATTCAGAAATGGTGTTTGATGCTCAATTAGGCTTGTATCAGAAAACATTGGTATTAAAGCAAGGCTATTATAGTTATAATTACATTCTTAGAGATAACCGTGACCCCAATACGCTAGATGATTTTACAGAAACTGAAGGCGATCATTGGGAAACAGAAAATGATTATTCTATTTTTGTATACTACCGACTCCCTGGTGCGCAGCATGACTCTTTGATGGGTTATGTCACCATTAATACCAAGCAAAGTTGGTAATAGATAGGGTTCAGTTCACTTTTTTTAGTACCTTTTTTTGTATTACATTTGCACTGGCAGGTCTTGCACGACCAGCTCCTGTTGAAACTCCCCAGGGCAGGAATGCAGCAAGGATAGACGGTTGAGCGGTGCGATGTAAGTAGCCTGCCACTTTTTAAAACTATATATTATGAAATTTTTTGTAGACACGGGTAATTTAGCTCAAATTAAAGAAGCCAATGATTTAGGAATTTTGGATGGGGTTACTACCAATCCAAGTTTAATGGCGCAAGTGGGTGTTAAAGGAGAAGCGGCTATTGCAGCGCACTATAAAGCCATTTGTGAATTGGTCGACGGCGATATCAGTGCCGAAGTATTATCTACCGACTTTGCCACCATGGTAGAAGAAGGTAAAAAATTAGCGGCTATTCATAAAAACATTGTAGTTAAAGTGCCTATGATTAAAGATGGCATTAAAGCTATAAAGTGGTTTACCGATAATGGTATTCGTACCAACTGTACTTTAATTTTTTCTGCTGGGCAAGCTATTTTAGCTGCTAAAGCAGGCGCTACTTATGTGTCTCCTTTTATTGGTAGAATAGATGATAGTTCTTGGGATGGCATGGAATTGATTGCTCAAATTCGTCACATTTATGACATACAAGGATTTGATACACAAATATTGGCGGCATCTATACGCAATGCTTTACATATTGTTAAAGCTGCAGAAGCAGGAGCTGATGTTTGTACTTGTCCTTTAGATTCAATTTTAGGATTGTTAAAGCATCCTTTAACCGATATAGGCTTAGCAAAGTTCTTAGAAGATGCTAAAAAAATGTAAATCTTTTTAGCTCTTTCTTTTAAAAGCCCCAGAAATATTTTGGGGCTTTTTTTTGCTAACTTTTTTATTTTAAATGGGTGTGAGCCATTTGGAATGTGATTAATTACTAATTAAGTGTTATTACTTTTTTTTCTGCGTTGCTTTTTCTTGCTGCTTCTAACACTTTTATAATTGCAGTACCTTCCATTGCCGAAGTGGGCACAGCGTCGTTATGGTTAATTGCGTTTGCTATTCTCTCATAAAATATTCCATAATTACCAGCAAGGCTAGGTATCCTTTCTGTACTTATTTTCCCATCTGTATCAGTGCTTAATACGCCCCATTTTTCAGCGGCCTCTTCACCCCAATTGGGAGTATTGGGTTTTTTACCAGCCATTAAATCATCTTCTTGCACATCGGCTCTCTCTTTAATATAACAACCCTTTGTGCCATAAATTTTATAAGCAGGTAATTGTTGCATAAACACCATTCCACTGGTTAATAAAATTCTATGGGTTGGGTAGTAAAGTAGTAAAGTAAAATAATCATCTATCTTACCCACTTTTCTGGTGGTTCTTATATCGGCGAAAACAGCTTTGGGCATACCTGATAAAACTAAAGCTTGGTCTACTAAGTGCGGGCCTAAATCAAATAATACACCCGAGCCTGGGGTATTGGTTTCCTTATGTACTTTAGGGCTTAAGGAGGTTCTATATCTTTCAAATGAAATTTGGATGTCTAAAAATGCTCCAATTTTATCTTCAGCAATTAATTTTTGTAGGGTTAAAAAATCGGCGTCGTATCTTCTGTTATGGTATACTGCTAATTTTAAATTTAATTTTTGTGCTAAGGCATCTAATTCTTCTGCTTCTTTGAGAGTTACAGTGAAAGCTTTTTCAGTAACTACATGCTTGCCTGCTAATAAAGCACGTTTTGTATAATCGTAATGTGTATCATTAGGACTATTCACTATTACTAAATGAATACTAGGGTCATTTAATATTTCTTCATAGCTTTCAAATGATTTTGTATTTGGATAAATGGCTTGAATATTTTTTTGACTTCTTTCCCAACTTCCCACTAAGTTAAAATGGGGGTTAGTATCAATAAAGGGAGCATGGAATAATTTTCCACTCATGCCAAATGAAACCAATGCTGTGTTTATCATGTATTAAAGATAATATTTTTGTGAGGTATTAAAAATAAAATCCCTCCCGAAAATTCGGGAGGGATTTTAAAATCATTAGAGTGCAATTTAGTAGGCTTTTAATTTTCTAATAAAGCCTACTAAATGCTATCCGGCCACTTGCTTTCTTATGATATTCAAAGCACCGCCTGCTTTAAACCACTCAATTTGTTGTTGGTTATAAGTATGGTTGGCTTCAATTGTGTCAACGCTTCCGTCTTTATGCGTTAATACCAAGCGAAGAGGCTTGCCTGCTGTAAATTGAGTTAATCCATTTACATCAATGGTATCGTCTTCTAAAATTTTATCGTAGTCGGCTTTGTTAGCAAATGTTAATGCCAACATACCTTGCTTTTTCAAGTTGGTTTCATGAATACGTGCAAAGGATTTAGTCAATACCACTCTAACACCTAAATGTCTTGGCTCCATAGCTGCGTGTTCACGAGAACTTCCTTCTCCGTAGTTTTCATCACCCACTACAATGGTTCCTACACCTGCTGCTTTGTAAGCTCTTTGAGTATTTGGAACAGTATCGTAATTGCCATTGATTTGACTTTTAACATTGTCTGTTTTTTCATTGAAGAAATTCACAGCACCAATTAATAAGTTATTAGAAATATTATCTAAGTGGCCACGGAATTTTAACCAAGGGCCTGCCATA
>Ga0114966_10002408_pt1 | contig 16710 bp, 17 predicted proteins | sample M_130207_XF_Meta_FD_87029 | JGI IMG/M metagenome (GOLD analysis project Ga0114966, IMG submission 87029) | Freshwater microbial communities from Lake Montjoie, Canada to study carbon cycling - M_130207_XF_MetaG | ecosystem: Environmental > Aquatic > Freshwater > Lake | place: Lake Montjoie...
CAAAAGCATATCTTATTGTCCTTGTGAGTGTTGTGATGGTTTTTTGCCTAGAACTTTAATTGATAATATTCCAAATAATTTATTATGTTATGTGATAACAAGAACTCATTAAATCGGCATTTGAAATGTTAAAAGGTGTAAAAGGTAGATTTTTTTAAAAGTGGATATATATGAAGAAAAAACCAACAAGACTAATTAATACAATTATTCCCAACCAGCATATAAATAATACAACTATTTCAAATTTAAATACTATTTTTAAATGCACAAGATGTAATAAATATAATAATGTAATTAAACCACCAGTCCAATGTTGCATTTTTTGTGGAAATCCAAATTATGTAAAATAAATTTAGCAAAATTAAAATAAAAATATTTGCGTATTTTATAATGCCTAAAATATTGATTACATTAAATGGTCAGAATCCTCAATATCTTCCTAGTACAGGAATGTTTGGGAATAAAATGTTTGAGAATAAAATGTTTGGTGATAAAATGATTGGGATTAATAAAGATTCCACTGCTAATACATCTAAAGAAGCGCTAGACAAAGTAATGCAACAAATTCCTAAAATTGCTCCTGGTTATATAGTTAAAAATGGTGTAATGGATATACAATTAAAAAATGGAGTATATGTCGTTCCATTACAAAAAGGTGGAAGAAGAACTCGCAGACAAAAAAGTCGTAGAAATAAAACACACAAACGCAAAAGTCGTAGACATAGAAGATAATCAAAATTTATACATATTTCATAATAAAATAAAAATTGAAACCAAATATTTGTTTATTAATTATATTAAATAATAAACAAAATGGATATCAGAGAATTCTTTAGCATCAAAAAAAATAAGTTAATTATTGAGGATGATGACAATGAAGTCAAAAATTTATTAGAAGCATATAAAGATTGCGAGTTTATTCCTAATAACATTATACAAAAAGTATTATCAACACTTATGTCATCAATAGAAATAGTTCATACATATTCAGAACGACATTTTATACTCAAGATAAAGATTAAAGATTTGTTAAAGGCTTCAATTACAAATTGGAAATATAATCGTCCTCCTGATATGGTAAGATGTGGTGATATCGCAAAATATATTTATTTATTACAATCACCAGTTGATACTATGTTGTATTTAAATTTTAATAATAAAACAAAATCATTTGATGTAATAGACGGTATTCATCGTTACACTTCACTTAAAATAATTAAGGATAACAACAGTAATAGTTCTTTAGATTTTATTACTCCTGGTGATTATGGTAACAATAATGATGCAGATTGGTTATATGAATCTCATATTATTTTAAATATGAGATTTAATTCTACAGAGGGAGAGTTAATAGAATTGTTTAAAACACTAAATAAAAGCACACCTATTCCGGATTTATATATTAGAGATGTAGTAAAAGAAAAAAGAGATATTATTGAAAATCTAGCTAATAAATGGCAAACAAAATATAAATCTCATTTCTCGCCAAACAATAAACCAAATAAACCTAACATTAATCGTGATAGATTTATTGATTTATTAGAACAAATTTATAATAAATATAACATTAATGAAAATAATAAAACCTTGTTGGAAGAAGTTCTAGAGAGAGCAAATTGGAATATATCTGTAAATATTCCTCTTAAAACATCAGAAACAATTGTTAAAAAATGCAAAGACAGTGGTTGTTGGTTATTTATTTATTCTGATGAAAAAATAGTAAAAATTGTATAAATCTTTAATATTCTTTTGATTACATTTAATATTTTTTTTATACTTTTTTACAATAAAATAAAAAAGTATATATATAAATGACAACTCCCTATGCTGTATCTAGAAATATTGGTTCTATGTCTTATAATAATTATGTAAATGCTCCAATTACTGGACCGTTAAGCACAAATCAGTATCCAGGAATCATACCTTATCATAGTTATGGTACATTAACTGGAATAAGACCAACACCACCTCAATTTTATCCATCTCAAGAACCAGTTTATGCCGAAATGAATACAAATGCAAGACAACAATATTTAAGAACATCTGTTAATAATCAAGCATTGCAACAACAAATAGCTTTAGGAAAAGCTTCGGCTCCATTAGGCTACGTTATTCAATCATCTCAAAGACAAGTACCAGTATCATCTCATACTAATTATATTCCACCAATTCCATCATCAATGTATGTAAATGTTTTAAAAAGTAACGCAGTTGGCCAAAGCGGATTTAAAGTTAATTTACCTAATAATGCCCCTATATCAACTAAAAATTATATGCCAAGTAGTACAAGAAGTAGTTTAAGAAGAGCGCGTTCAGGTGGTTGTACTGCGCCAAAAAAGAAGGGATCTATTTATAATACAAGTTTATCAAATGGTAAAGTTTGTGCTTGGGGTGCAATTGTTAGACAAAATTATTAAATTATTTTTTATGAATAAAATAAAATATCTAGTATATTTATAAATGTCGCCTAATTCTTATCCTGTTTTGACACCAATGTATGGTTTAGGTAGTGGTTCTCGCGTTGTTGGTGCAATTGCAATTAGTAGTCCTCGCACAAAAATTGGCTCTGCTGGCAGAGTTTATGCTTATTTAAAAAATGTAATTGGACCTACTAATGCATTGAATTATATTCAACAAGCAACTTTTGGTAATTTTGTTATTAAAAATGGTAGATTAGTTTACAGATAAAATTATTATGCTTTTAAAAATGTATATTATTTTAAAAAATAATATATTTAAAATTTATTAAAAAAATTATATAATTAATTAGTATATATGAACAAGTATTTAGTAGAGTTTTTGGGAACTATGTTCTTAATGTTTGTTATATTTGCTACTGGCCATTGGTTGGCTATTGGTGCAGCTTTAGCTGTTATTGCCTTTATAGGAGGTCCTATTTCAGGCGGTGCGTATAACCCGGCTGTTGCTATTTCACTTTATAGTGCTGGCAAATTGGCCAAGTCTGATGTACTTCCATATGTTATTGTTGAAATATTGGGCGCTTTAGCCGGTTTTTATGCCTACAAAAACTTTGTTAATAAAGCTTAATAATACTTTTATTAATCTAATAAAAATATAATATAATTTCTTATATTATATTATAAATGCCAAAGAGACATGGAAAAAACACAAGAAGAAAAAGAATAGGAGGAGGTTGGTTTACTGATTTAACAACACCGTCAACTGGAGCAACTAGTTCAACAGGTAGTTGGTTTGATAATTTAAAAAATAAAGCAACTGGAGCAACTGGTTCAGCAAGTAGTTGGTTTGATGATTTAAAAAATAAAGCATCTGGAAAAACTACTGCTACTAGTTCTTCTGCAACATCTAGTTATCCTGCTGCTAGTCCTTCTGCAACAACTAGTTATCCTGCTACTAGTCCTTCTGTAACAACTAGTTATCCTGATACTAGTTCTTTTGTAACAAGTAGTTCTCCTGTAACTGGAGGTAGAAGACGTTCTTTTAAACGTGGTGGAAGTTATTCTTCAAATATGTCACAAACAAATTTAGCTGCTACTGCATATCCCATTTCTGGTATTCAAACTGCTGAAGCACAAACTTGGGTTGGTGGAAAAACAAAAAGACGACGTCAACGTCGTAGACGTAATAAATCATCCAGACGACGACGTTAAATACGAGTAGTTATTTAAATAATATAAAACCTTGTAATATATTATTTATTATTAACGGGATTTTTCCATAAAACGATTTAAAATATATAGACCTACAAATGCTAATCCAGCAAAATACACTTGTGCTACAATATCATCTGGCATTTCTGCGGATCCTGCATTTGCTGAAACACCTGTTTCAAATTTTTCTTTACATTTGTTTCCATTTATAGGATTTGTTTTATCTGAAAAACTACATGGATCAATATTTTTTATATCAACAGTTGTAACAAAATGTGTTTCACTAGATTTGTTATTATTTGCATCAATGGTTTGCATAGTTAATTCTTGACAAGGAGGAGTTGCTCCAGATAAAAAAGATTGTAAAATGGCAAATGGATTTAAAACATTTAAATTACCCATTGCTCCTGGTATTAATCCTTTAAACTCAGAAAAATTTACACCTAACCCACCTGATATAAAAGGTATGTTGCCTTGTGGTACATTATTGATGTAAATATATCTATCAACTTGATTATTTGTAGCATTATCAACACATTTTCCTCCTGTTTTTAAAAAAAATTTGTTTCCTAAAGGACCACCTGTTTTTGATGCTTTACTATTTCCTGTAACAAGAACTTCAACATACTCAATTAATCCATCTATATTTTTACCCATTTGTTTTATAGTACCCTTATCACTCATTCCAATATCAGACGGCGCCTTTATATTTTTATAATAAGGATATGTTGGTCCCAATAATTTTTCTTGAACACTGTCAGCATTTTGTAATACTTCTTTAAATACATCAGTCATTATCTTAATTTATATAAATATATTTTTTTATTATTAAAAAACAATTTATTCTTCTTCCATATAATTACTTGACGATTCTGGTTCTTCTCCTTCTTCAACAATACCAGATACTTCTGGTTCTGTACCACCAGTGAGTTGATTCGCATAATCTTGTTGTGCTTGAACTAAATCAGTTACTTGTTGTTGTAAATTAGCAACATTACCGCTTAAATCTTCAACTTGTTTATTTATTCCTAACATTTCGTCCATTTGTCCCTTTAATACAATAATATTACCAGCATTTTGTTGAGCTAATATTAAAGCATTATCTGGATTATTAGTATCATAAGACTGGTATTCTTTATTATCTGTATTTTCATATCCTTCCATAATACTATTTTTAAAATATGCTAAAAATATTTGATAAAAAATTAATATAATAAAAAATATTATCAATAAGTTTACAAGGGTTAACATTAATATAATATAATATTAGTTTTATTTTCTTTAATAATAATATAAATGTCAACTGCTTATTATCCACAAGGAATGAGAGCAATGCCTGCATCAGGATATAATCATAGAAGTACATATTTTTCTAAACAATATTTACCTTGGAAAGGAACCGGAATTGGAAGTAATCCTGTTGGAACGGCTCCTGGACATATTAGACCTTTAACAAATAATGATCCTGGTAATGTATTTCAAACTGGATTTGGCTTACCAAGACCAATTAAACATTTTAGAAAAGGTAGAGTTATTCCTGCTGCTCCAATAACGGCTAATAATTTAACTGGGAAAGATCCTCATAATAATTTGATTGATGTTAATATTAATGAAGCAGGTTTGATTAATTACAATATGAACAGATTTGTTGCATCTAGTAAAGGTTCCTCCTTAGGAGGAGGTGCAGGTGGTCGTGGTTTGCTTAATGAAATGCTTGATAATCCCGGTAGTTTTATTATTAAAGAAAATTCACTTAATTCTAATAGTATATTTAATGATTTGCAACAAGATTGTAAGACTTGTGAAGGTGTAGGTATTATTTCTTCCTATTATCCAAATAATACTTATTTAACAGAGAATCCTGAACCTAATACTCAGAATCCTGTTTTATGTTGCAATGAACAATACAAAGCTAAACGCAGAGCCATTTATGCAAGCACTAATTTAAAGAAAAATTATTATACAACACATAAACAATATTTACAAAATAGATGTAAAACATACGACCAAAAAGTATTTAACTTTCAACAACCTCGTCCTGTTGAAATTACAAATGCTTTTTTGGCAGCTGGGGTTACTACTTCTGAATTAGCTGCTGCGAAACCTGGAAGCGCTCTTGCAACTTCAAATACATATGTGGCCAACTGTTTCCCAAATGCTGAAATTTATGATGCTACTGAAGATGCTTTGGTTATAAAATTATTAAATATTTTGTTAAATATGGGTATAATAGATTCAAACCAAGTAACCTCTTTTTTAGAAAGCTACAATCCGAATTTTGATGAATTATTTAATTGGTTGAAATCTTTACCAAACAATGTAATAGCATTGGCTGAATTTAATGCTTTTATTAACAATCCTTACTGGGGTGTCCCCTTTGCGGGTCCATCTAACCCAAATGGTTGCAAACTTACTGTATATAAACCAAATAATCCACAATTTGCTGTACAAGGTGCAGTGGATAGTTCTACAAGAATGTTGAAATTAAATGTTGATACTATTACAACAAATTCCGCTTCTATACATAATCGTAATAGTTTTGTTAATTATGCAAAAAATAAAGCGGATAGTTGTAATACTCCTACTGTATTTCAATTTCAAAATAAAAAATCTTGTTATTATAAAACTTTACCTCAGTATCAAAATCCAGTTTCACAACCAAGCCCTTATCGATATTTTCCTGGTGTAATTACTAGTTCTAATCATTTCTCTCAATCTCCAAATACATATAATACAACTTCTGGAACAGCTGCTTATATATAAATTAATTTATTTATATATTATAAATGAATAAAAAAATGTGGTTGCCATTAGTTATTATAGGTTCTCTTGGTGTATTAGCAACGTCTTTTGGGTTTATTAAATTTAGCGGTAGTAGTAGTGATGTTAAACCTTATGACGCACAATTAGCCCGCAAACAAATGTATCGAACAATGGAACATAATGGTGGTTCTAGAAAAAACAAAGGTCAACTTGGAAATAAAAAAACAAAAAGACGTTAACATATTTTTAATTTTTTAAAATTTATAATTATTTATAACATAATAAAAAGAAAGTATTTAGCTATATTATAATATGTCGAAACTTTTTTTGTTATTGACAACCTTTTTTTCTGTAAGTAATGCTAATCATAATCTTCATGAAGAATTATTTAGTAAAAACATTCATGAACGTGGATTTTATGAGGAGAAATTTGTAGATTGGATTTCTCAATTTAAAATGAATATTAATGATGGTTCAAAGTTTGTCCATATGTTGAGCAATTTTGCAAATAATGATGATGCTATTGAAATACATAATTCAAACCAAGATAATACATATCAATTAGGTCATAATCAATATTCTCATATGAGTTTTGATGAATTTAAAGCACATGTTCGGCTAGGTTTAAATATTCCTGCTTCTGAAACAGTTGCATCAAATGTTCTAGAGGCAAATCAAAATTTTACTGCTCTCCCTACAAGCGTAGATTGGACTACAAAAGGTGCAGTTACTGATGTAAAAGACCAAGGAAATTGTGGCTCGTGTTGGTCTTTTTCTGCGACTGGAGCTTTAGAAGGTGCTTACAAAATTAAATATGGTTCATTAGTTTCTTTTTCAGAGCAAAATTTAGTTTCTTGTGATACAATTGATTCTGCATGCAACGGTGGTTTAATGGATAATGCTTTTACATGGACAAAGTCAAACGGTGGTTTGTGTACGGAATCCGGGTATCCTTATACATCTGGAACTACTGGTCAAAAAGGTACATGTCTTACAACTTGTGCAAAGAATACTGGTGTGGCTCCTAAGTCTTTTACAGATGTTGCAAAAAATTCTGATTCCGCACTAATGACTGCTTTAGTCCAACAACCTGTATCTATTGCTATTCAAGCAAATCAACCTGCATTTCAATTATACAAGAGTGGCGTTTTAACAGGAACTTGTGGAAGTAATTTGGATCATGGTGTGTTGGCTGTTGGTTACGGAACTTGGACAGACGGTACTGATTATTATAAGGTTAAAAATAGCTGGGGTACATCTTGGGGTACAAATGGATATATTCTTATTCAAAGAGGTAATCCTCAAAGATGTGGTGAATGTGGCATTCTTTGTGGTCCTCCTAGTTACCCAAATCTTTAGATTTTTTGGTTAAAATAATAAAAATAATAATATAAAAATATAATTTATATTATTATACATGTCATCAGAAGTAGTAACAACACAAGAAACAAAAAATAAATTATACATAATAAATTCAAAAACAAATATTGATAATTTTATACATAATAATGAATATAAAAAAGCATTTGGTTTTTTAATTTTAGTTCTTAAAAGATTAGACGATAATGAAAAAGTAGAATTTATTAATTATTATAGTGAAAATATGAGTAAATTAGGATTTGTCAACAATAATTTTCTCAGTACTTTATCAGTTAAAAAATGTTAAATATACTACATAATGTAAAAAAGGGATAACTATATTTTGCTTATGCATATAAATATAATTTTACAATCCTTATTGGAAACCCTTTATTTTTATTTTACGCTATACTATTTTTAAGCTATACTACAATAAATCATAAATATTACACGGTTGCCTCTATCATCAAATACGGCTTGCCAACTATTCTTTTCCTTATCTTTTACATTGAGTGAATATTTTTTATTATTCAAAGCGGCATTTACTGGGTCATCAATATTTCTTTTACGAGAACCTTCTGTATCAGGTCTTGAAATTTGTCCAACTGCAAAAGTCTTTATTCGCTCTGCCAATACTTCTTTATTATTCTCACGCAAATGTTGTTTAAGAATTTCGGATAAAGCTTTTCGTTTCTGCTCGGTTCTTAATCCATGAATTCTAACTATTTCAGAATTTTCCATTGGTAAAACAATTGGGACATGCTTCTTAGCTTCATCTTCATCTTCATCTTCTACTGCATCAAGGTTTTGATATATACTCGGATGACTCTTTGAAGGTTTTGCGTGCACATCTCCATTATTCGAGTTAATCCGTGTAGAAGTATAATTAGCCTTGCGAAAATCGCATCCTTCGTTAAACCATAATACATACGCTTTAATTGACTCTTTATCGCCAAAGTGAACAGGTCTCAAGTTAGGGTCTAATGCATCTCCTTCATAGTTGAAATTATCGCAAAATCGCCCAATTGTGCTTTGTGATGCAGTAGTGACATTTCGTTTTTGAGGAATTTGTTCGTATGATCCTCCAACATGTTTATGTATAAGACGTTTAGACGCTCTCCAAAACTCTTTAATTATAATAATTGTATGGTTTTGTGGTGCTACTGCCATTTCAATATCTATGTTTTCAATACGAGTAGTAGAATCATGATGTTTACAAATCCATCCAAATTCTACACATGCACTATAAATATTATCTAATGATTTATGGTCTGACACACGAACAGGAAAATATTTTTTACTTGTATTTTGATAACGCGTCTCAAAAAGCTGAAACCATTCCCGAACATTATCCATTGTAGCAAATGTTTTTGCCTCACGAATTCTATTTTCCTCCAACATAACACTAAATCCTTTGTATGATGGTCCTGGTAACAAACGAACTATCGCTGCTTTTTCTCCCCATGCAGTAATGTCCCATGCGACTGATTCCGGAGTAGCAGAAATATCCAGCATTCGTACTCTTCTTTCAGAAACAACATTAATGTCAGTAAGTCCTGTCCCTACGAGTAGATGTGAGACCGTCATATTTTTTCCAGATGCAATATGACATTCATCTATTGTTATAAGACCATTGCGAATATCAGAAATTTTGTCTTTTTGTTTCATAAGCACACCACGATGATAAATATTTTCTTTAAATGACGGCAACAGATTTTTTTTAAATTGTTTATTCCAATCTGTGTCATTCATACCAGAAATGATATGAATATTTTCTGCCGGCACACAATGTTCATCATCAATATGTGTAGCTAATTGATATGCAATTTCGGCAAAGGTTCCAGTTTTACCTGTTCCTGGTTGAGCTACAATTAGCACAAGTTTTTTCCCATTTGTAAAATGAGTAATTGCCTCAAATGCAGCCTCTTTTTGGTTATCATAAATAAAATTTTTACCTTCGATTTCCTGTCTTTCACACTCATGTTTATAATCTAATTGGATTTTTTCTCTCTGTTGTCTTAATTTCATAATATTATTCATTATATTCATAACTGATAAATAACTTTTAAAGATTGCTTTGTTAAAATAATATCTTTCATTTTAAACATAAAAGTATTTCAATTTTTTTTGTTAAGTATCTTTTTGAAGTGTTACTTAAATTTTAATAATTTTTCTTTAAGTTACTTTGAAAATTTATTATTTATTTTTCATTTTTTTCAAAATTTCAACATTATTTTGCAAAACTCGATTTTGGACATTTATAAATGTCCATTTTTGAAATTCTGAAAAACTTTTGGGAAAAAAAATAATAAAAAAATGAAAAAAATGTGAGACCATAAAAAAAATTAGTGTCTCGTGTTTTAAAAAAGTTTTTCAAAATTGTGACTGTAAATTTTTTATTAAAATATATATATTAAAACAATAGTTTAAAATTATTTTCTATACTTAATTTATGGAAATTTTAGGAAATGATTTAGGGGCAAAAAAGGGCAAAAAAGGGCAACTTGATTATTTTTGTGAAAAATGTAACTTTAAATGCTGTAAAAAGTATAGTTGGGAAAGACATATTACTACATCAAAACATCAACAGGAAATATTTGTTGATGATTTAGGGGCAAAAAAGGGCAAAAAAGGGCAAATTGAATACTCTTGTGAAAAATGTGATAAATGTTTTCAAACTAACGCTGGGTTATGGAAACATAAAACAAAAGGTAAATGTGAAAAAAAAGACGACATAATTGAAGAAAAAAATGAAGTTATTGATTTATATAAAAATACTATTTCTAATAAGGACGAACTTATTATAACACTTCTTAAACAAAATGCAGAGTTAATAAAAGGACAACAAGATATGATGGTTAAACTAAGTGAAAACGGAATTAATAATAATCATAGTAATAATAATAATACTAATTCACATAATAAAACATTTAATTTGCAATTCTTTTTAAATGAAACATGCAAAGATGCAATGAATATAATGGATTTTGTAGATTCAATAAAATTACAGTTATCCGATTTGGAAAATGTTGGAAAAATTGGTTATGTAGAAGGTATCTCTAGTATCATTGTTAAAAAATTAAATTCACTTGATGAAACTAAAAGACCAGTTCATTGTACTGATTCAAAGAGAGAAGTAATGTATGTGAAAGATGAAGATAAATGGGAAAAAGAAAATGAAACCAAAGTGAAACTAAGAAAAGCAATTAAATATGTAGCACATAAAAATACAAAGATGCTAAGTGAGTTTAGAACAAAAAATCCAGATTGTTTAAAAAGTACTTCAAAAGTATCAGACAAATATAACAAATTAGTAATGGAAGCAATGGGAGGCAAAGGGGATAATGATTTGGAAAAAGAGGATAAAATAATTAAAAATATTGCAAAAGAAGTAACAATTGACAGCAAATAATAATTTTATTTATATAATAAAATTATTTAATATATATCTTCTATATCTTCTATTAAAATATTTTCATTATTAATTTTAATAGGCTCTTTTATTTCTTTTATAATAGGTAAAAATATATTTGTTTTTTCTGTAAATTTATTGCAAGGAATTTTAAATTTTTCACACCAACTAACAGATTTTTGTATATTAGATTTTTTAATATTTTCAATTTTGTCTTCTTTATTTTTATTTTTAAAAATATTAATTATTTGATCTAGTGATTCTAACTGCTGTTGACCTATTATAATATTTATATCATCTAATTTATTAATAAAATAATAAGGTAATTCAATATCTATAATAGATTTAATATTTTTATTATTTAATTTTTGAATAAAATTATTTAATTTATAATAATTACTTTTATATATTTCTAATTTATCATCATTAATAGTATTAAAATTTTTACATACAATGTATTTTTCGTAAGTAGTAATATTACTAGAGTTAGGTTTAATAATATATACTTTGTCAAACAAAGAAGATAATAAATATATTAAATCTAATATTGGTTTGTGAAAAATATGCTCTATTTTGATTATGCTTGTACCAGAAAAAGATTGAAATCTTAATATTAACATTACAGTTTTAATTAAATTAATTATATAAGAATTAATATTTGTATGCATAATATTAAAAATCATAATATCTATTTTAGAATTATTAAGAGTTTTATATATTTCTTTATTAATTTCAATAAAGTTAAAAAAAATATCATCTGTACAATTTTCTCGTAACATTTCTATACAATAATTTGTATCGTTAAAATTAGAGGTAATATGTAGACTTTTAATTGACTTATTTTTAAATGAATCTAAAATATTGAATGTTAAAAATATTTCTAAAAAATCATAAAACGTATGTGAAGTAGGTTTTAGTTTGCTAACTGAAAATTTAGACCCTGGTACCTTTGAAAAAATATATTCATAAGGATTTACTAATTTTATGATTTCTTCATAGTCATTAAATAATAAATTTGTTTCTTGCAAACATATAGTTTCAATTTGTGTTTTTATATTATTATAAAAATTATATAAACTACATGAAATATATAGTTGATAATCATTTATATCATCTTCTGGTATAACATTAAAAAAATTATTAATTTTGGGTAATATATAATAGCTCATCTATTTACTATTATATATTATATTTTTTATTTAAGTAATTATTTACAATTTTATTCTTCATCACTGTCACTTTCAATTACTAATTTTTTTTTATTTTTTAAAGTAGCTGTAGGTTTGATTTTATTACATCTATTTGTTTTTGTATTTAACACTTTACCAGGAGGACAAATTTTTTCTTTTTTCCCTTTTTTATCTGATTCTTGTATTTTATGAGGAGGTAATGGTTCATCAATTGCTTCTGTAGCAGCAACAAGCAATAATTTTTTACTTAATTTTCGTACCTTTGGGGTTACTTTCTCTACTTCATCTTTAGCAATATCAATAGCATGTATAGTTTCTTTTTCATTTCTAATAACTCCAAACTCATGATACTCGCCTAATTCTAGTTCAACTTTTTCAGTATTTACCTCTCTTATTTTTTTATAAACAAAGTATCTATTTAGAAATGATATTTTTCTTTCAAAAGGACTCATATTTGCAGCATTTTCGTAATCTTTTTCTTTAAATTTATTTTTTTTAATTTCTTCCAACATATTATTAAATAATTCGCTAAATAACCCGGTACCTTCTGGTAATCCAAGTAATTGCGCTTCATCCCTATCAATTATTTTAAAGCCGTATGCTTCAAAAACACGGTTTAAATAATCAAAATTAACTAGAAATTCTTGGATATTTTGATTAATTGACTCTTGATATACATCAATTCTATAACCTATACTACTGGAATCATCGTCAAAATTATCTGCACCATATCCTTTAGTTATTTCCCAAATTTTCTTACCATCATCAATAATTTTAATACTTTCACTAGTTTTAACTTTTTTTAAGAGATTAAATACTAATTTACCATCATATGCAGTACCAATAAAATATCCATTTAATTTAGTACACTCTGCTACATTTCTTAAAAACCCTTGTAATGTATCTGGATTTTCAAAGAAATAATGTAATGCAAATTGACAAGATGAAACATTAAATCCATCTTCACTAACACCATATTGTCTAGCAACTCCTTTACCAATTTTATCTGCTTCTTTAGGACCATTACCAAAAACAGCAGCAGTTATTTGTTTTGCCTTATCATTTAACATTGCATCTCCTTTTCTAATATTATAAGCACTATTACCATTAACAAATAAAGCATAAGGCATTATTTTTGTTTGTTTTTTCATATTTAAGTATCTAGCACAAGAGCCATTTAATCTATTTTCTAAATTGTCTTTTGATATATCAATTCCAAAAACAAAAGATAAACGCGAAGCAATCCATTTTGGTAAATCTCCAGCCTTTCCACAAGCATAATCTATTAATGTATCCCCTTGTTTTGATACACTTTTAATTAATAATTTTTTAACATATAAATTGTGAAAATTTTTCATTGATTCTGTTTTTAATTTCCCAGATGGTGTATTGTAGTAGACATCTTCACTAACAATAATATCTGGAATATTTTGTCCAGTTCTTATCATATTTTCTGTAATAATTCCAGCTGGGTGTATTGATTTCCAATTGCTATTTGCAGTTGCAAATGAATTACCATATTGTTTTTGTCCTTTTCTGTATTCAGCCGTTTTATCATGTCTTACTCTTAATGGAACCCATTTCCAACCTTCTTCTCTACTAAAATCATACCTACATTCTACAATTGTATTATCTTGAAACACTTCATTTTCTTCAGAAAACATTTGTTTCGCACCAGAATCATCTGTTCTAAGCATAATTTTACATATTCCTGCATTAGGATCATATGGATCAGTTGGATAAAAACGTCTTGGTACATAATTATTTGAATATCTATCTTCAAAATTATTTTTAAATTCTGGTAATTTATCATCAATAATATCTTGACAAGGATTTATAAATCCATCTTTTTTCTCATCAAATCCACATCTTAATTCAATTGTTTTAAATTCACTTAGTTGTGTGGATAATTTTGAATTAATCCCATCTTCAAATAAAGGCTTTATTTCATCATCCCCAGATTTATTTTTAATAGTAGTTACTAAGAAATCAATTGTATTATAAAATGGTGGTTTCCATTTAAAAGAATAATCCCAAGTTATTCTTGTTTTAGATCCCACATCACCAATTTTGTCAGAACCAACGCCAAAATATGCATGAGTGAAAATTAATCCATCCGTTTCATATTCAAATCTATCTTGTTCAACTTTGGATAAAATAATATCACAACCATTAAATATGCTTTGCTTATCGCTCATTGGATAAAATTCTTTGCTAACAATTCTTATAGGCGATATTAAATCATCAACCTTTTTAAATTTTTCTAATATTGATTTCACAGATGTTTCTTCTTTTTCTACTACATTTGTTATTGAAATAGCTTTTATAATATTTGTAATATATTGCAATAAATAAAATCTGGTCTTTTGAATATCTGATTTTTTATCTATAAGCATAAATGGAAATGCTCTAATATCATCTCTTTTATAATAATAAATATCAAAAATAGCATACAAATTAATAAATTTACCTTGTTTGTCGTGTAAAATTAATTCACCATCTAATAAACAATTAAAACAATCTTTATGCTCCGTTTTTGCACCTGTAAAAATCACATCCATATTTGAATTAATAAGAAATATTTTACCTTTGTCATTTATAAACATTAAATGACGGTCACCATCTGCTTTTTCAGTAACAACAAATCCTTTTCTAATATTTGGTTGATTTGAGTTTTCATCAATAAGAGCTATATTCGTTCTTTGTAATGATTTTGAACTTGGACCAATAAAATATTTATTATCAATTCTTTTACTTGGATCAAATTGATCTTTCCAAATCATTCTCATATATGTTTCTAAAACTTCCCTCTGTTCTGGATACGAAATAGGATAATTTGTTCCTTGTAGTCCACCTAATACATATTTAATCACTTTTCTTAATGACTCTAAAATAACTGCTGGATTATTAAATCTAGTACCAGGACCTATTTTTTTATTATCAATTTCTATTTCTATTTGATATATTTCTGGATTATTAAATACATTTGATTCTTGTGTTGTATAAACACGTTTCATTTGTTCGCCCCATTTTGCACCATCTTCTTTATTGCTATTTTTAACAATACTAATATCGACTAAAACTGGATAATCAGGATGAGTAAAAGTTACACGATTTAAATAACGAAATACTTTTTTAGATTTTTTCCAATTGTCCATAATATAATTTTTTATACCTTGTTTTACATCATCTTCATTATTAAATGTAACTCTAAAATTAAAATCATTAAAATCTACTGGATAAATTCTTTCTTTATCTACAGTGGCTAATTTTTTACTTGTAAATGAAATTACTGTAAAATTTTTTGTATGAATTTCTTTAATATCATTATTTTTACAATAATCTTGAATATATTGTAATCCAGAAATTTCTGTTCTTACATCAGATAATCTAAATTTTCCAGAAACAGGATCTAAAAATTCACAATTAATACGTAGATAATAATTCCCCACATTATCTGTAGTAGTAAATCCAAATGATTTTAACTTTTTAATAACATTATCATAATCATTACGTGTTAAAGATTTTATTCCTTTTGTTCCAAATTTTACTTCCAATTCTTTATTTTGCATTGTAACAATATACGGCGATGAATCATAAAATTTCTTAACTAAAATATCAAATTGTTTTTGAGGAGTTAATAAAGATTTTTTTTCTTTTTTTTCTTCAACTATTACTGGTTGGAATAATTCATTTGGTACTTCTTTTATAATTTTATATTCTTTTTCTAAAGGTGAATTACCTGGTTTTACAGTCCAACCTAAGCTGTCATTTGAAGATATTTTTTTTCCCTCAGGATTCCATTTTTTCCATTCTTCTGATTTAGAAGAAGAAGAATTTGAAAATTTTGGCCATCCTTGTTCATCATATTTAATTGGTTTATTTGGATCAAACTCTTTGTTTTTAGACCATTCACCTTCAAATTTACCAGACCATTCTGTTTCAGGTGATATTGGAGGTGGTGTTGAAGGTGGTGTTGGTATAACAACTTTCAAAGATTCTTGTGGAGGTGTATTTTCAAAAGTTTTAGCAATTACCTTACCTTCTTGCGTAGTCATCCATACACTTTCTCCAGTCACATTATTATAAAAATAATATTCTTTATAAGTTTCTGAATAATGTTTAGTCCAAAGTGGAGGTTCTTCTGGAGTGCGAGGTGAAAACCTTCTCCTAGATTTTTTTTTATCTTCTAAATCGGGGTTATTTGTTTTTTCAAAATCTGTCATTGTTATATATATTATAAGACTATTTTTAAATTGTTCTTCATTTTTTTTTTAAATTAAAAATATTGAATAATTGCTTCATATAAATCTTTTTTACATTTTTGTTTATTTGTTTCTTTATCTACAAAATC
>Ga0114966_10002409_pt1 | contig 16709 bp, 18 predicted proteins | sample M_130207_XF_Meta_FD_87029 | JGI IMG/M metagenome (GOLD analysis project Ga0114966, IMG submission 87029) | Freshwater microbial communities from Lake Montjoie, Canada to study carbon cycling - M_130207_XF_MetaG | ecosystem: Environmental > Aquatic > Freshwater > Lake | place: Lake Montjoie...
TGATCGGCCTGCCCGACGCCAGGACGGGCGAGCGTGCGTGTGCGGTCGTCGCTCTGAAACCGGGGGTCGACACGTTCGGCTTCGTTGACATGCAGCAGTTCCTTCGCGATGCCGGCATCCGGTTGCAGGCCATCCCCGAACAGCTCGAGATCGTCGAGCTCATACCGCGCAACCCCAGTGGCAAGATCACCAAGAACGCCTTGCGTGACCAGTACGGTGGCGTTCCGTCCGCTCGCTGACCCGGAGACGACCCATGGCGAAAGTGACCGTTTACCACAACGGCAATTGAGGCTCCTCCAATAACGCTCTGGCGGTCGCCGGAGCCGAGGGGATCGAAGTCGACGTGATTCCCTACCTCAAGCAGCCGCCTGATCGCGCAACGCTCGAGGCCATTGTGGCCAAGCTCGAGGATCCGGTCGAGGATCTCGTGCGCAAGGACGCGAAGTTCGAGAAGCTGGGCCTGTCGCCCGCCGACTACATCGCAACTCCGGCCGCAGTCGTCGACGTCCTGGTGGCGCACAAGGAGCTGATGCAACGGCCGCTGCTCGTGCGCGCCGACAAAGCGATCATTGGCCGCCCGAAGGATCGCGTCGCACCGTTTTTGCACGGTGCCTGATCGGAGGAACATGCTCGAATCTGACATTGAGGCGCCGGCCTTCGCACTGAACGACCAGCACGGAGACGTGCTGCGATCGGACAGCCTGCGCGGCAAGTGGGTCGTCCTGTGGTGGTACCCGAAGGCTTCGACACCTGGTTGAACGCGGCAGGGACAGGGGTTCCGTGATCGAACCCCAGAGCTCATCGCCGCAAACGCGATTGTTGTCGGTGCCAGCTTCGACAGCGTGAACGAACAGCGACGCTTCGCCGAGGCGCAGTCATTCCCTTACCAGTTGCTCTCCGACCCCGACCGCAGCGTGGGCGCGGCCTACGACGTAGTGCGCCAGCCCGGCGAGCAGTACGCCGAAGCAGGGTTGCCCCGGCGCATCAGCTACCTCATCGATCCTGAAGGCCGCATCGTAAAGGCGTACGATCTTTCCGGCCAGGATCTCGCCACGCATGCGGCGGAGGTCCTCGAGGAGATCAAAGCGAGGTCCTGAGAGATGGCCACCACCGAGTACACCGACGACGCTCCGGTCGGCAGCACGATCGACAGCGTGGTGCGGAATCGCACGCCGGTGCGCATTCCGGCGTCGCGCTACACCGACCCAGCGTGGGCTTGCCTCGAGATGGCCAAGGTGTGGCCGTTCGCCTGGCAGCTCGCGTGCTCGGTCGATCATCTGGCCGAGCCGGGTGATTGGTTCGAGTACCGGGTGGGGTTGTACTCGGTTTTGATTGTGCGCGCCGACGACGGCGCGCTCCGCGCCTATCAGAACGTGTGCCTTCACCGAGGGAACGAGCTGTGCCACGGTTCGGGTTCGGGCATGACCGAGATCCGCTGTCCGTACCACCGGTGGTCGTGGGATCTCCGTGGTCGCTTGCGCGAGGTGCCGTCGCGCAAGGGTTTCGGCGTTCTGCGCAACGAGGACTTCCCGCTCGTCGCGGTACAGGTCGACACGTGGGGCCCGTTCGTGTTCGTCAACCTCGACCAGGCGGCCGGGCCGCTAGCCGAGTTCCTCGCGCCCGTGCCCGCGGACTGCGAGTGGATCGGTCTCGACGACTTCCGGTGCACCGCGCTGGTATCGGTGCCGCTGCCGTGCAACTGGAAAGTGTGCATCGAGGCCTTCAGCGAGACCTATCACGTGCAGGGGATCCATCGCGAGATGTTGCCCATGTGCGACGACATCAACTCGCCGCAGGAGATCTGGGAGCATGCGGGCCGCCTCGTGCAGCCCTATGGCACGCCATCACCGCGCTTGCGAGACGCAGTCCCGCCGCAGCAGGTGTGGGACTCATTCATCGAGGTGATGGGAGGCCGCATCGGGATACCGAGCGAAGCCGATGCCGGCGAGGTGCCGGACATCCCTACGGGTAGCACGTTGCGTGACGTGCTCGCTCAGCGAGTGCGCGACGTCGCGGCGAGCGGCGGTCTCGACTTCTCGGGCTACACCACCGAGCAGATCATGGACCTTCGGCAGTACAACGTGTTCCCGAACATCACGGTGCTGATGTTCCCTGATCTGTTGAACGTGACCCGGGCCCGCCCCGGCGCCACCCCCGACGACTGCATCATGGACTCGTTCGTGTTCCGACGTGGACCGGCTGACGACGCGTCGCCGCGCACCAAGCCGAACGACGTCACGATGTCGCCCGAGCAGAAGATCTTCGGGCTCGTGATCAACCAGGACGTCACCAACCTCCAGTACGCACAGCGAGGCTTGCACCAACCGGGGTTCACACACCTCGCCATCTCGGGTGAGGAGTGTCGCATCATCAACCTGCACCGCAACCTCGAGCGCTACACCGGGGTGCACGAGATGAGCGGCGGTGCACCGCTCAACGATCCCGTTTCGTGATGGTCACGAAGGGATTTCGTAGCGAATTCGTGTCGAACCCCACGGTGGACCGTGACGCGATCGTCGCGTCCTCCGATGCCATGCCGCACCACCGGTTCCGGGCCGTCAAGTCGCACGCCCTGCCGGGCACCGTCCCGCACTTCGCTCCGGGTGACGGCCCCGCCGTGCTCGAGGGCATCGGTCGTGCGAGCTGCACCGATCCGGTGGCTCTCGAGTGGTGCTACCGCCGTGGGCCGCTGCCCGCCTGATCTGCGGTGGGGTCTTCGGGCCACGCGTGCTTCGGGTACCGGCCTCGCAACTCGGCCCGTACCTCCTTGTACGAGCCTCGCCAGAAGCCGGCCAGGTCGCGGGTGACCTGGACCGGTCGATTGGCGGGCGAGAGGAGTGCCACGACGAGGGGAACTCGGCCGCCGGCGAGCTTGGGGGTTTCGTACCAGCCGAACGCGTCCTGGATGCGGAGTGAGATCGACGGGTCATCGCCCGAGTAGTCGACCGGCTTCCGGGTCCCCTTCGCCGTGGTCACGTGGGTCGGCGCGAGCTGGTCGAGGAGCGTCAGGAGCGACCATGGGACCATCGCGCGGATCGCGTGCAGGAGGTCGACGCGAGCGAGGTCGGCGCGACGGCGTGCGCCGGCGCTTACGAGCGCGGCATGCAGCCATTCGTCGAGGTGCTCGAGCAGAGCGTCGTCGCTGAGGTCCGGCCACTCTTCGCCGATGTGCCCGCGGCAAAAGGCGACGCGCTCCCGAAAGGTTGACGCGTCGTCGAGGCGGGGGAGCAGGGCAAGCCCCTCGATGCGCACCCCGTCGACGAGCGCATGACGCGCGGCGTCGGGATCATCGAACGGCGAGGCCTTGAGCACGATGGCGCCGATACGGCGCTCGCGCTGCACCCGCACGTCTCGCGTGCGGCGGTCCCATTGGGCCACGGTCGCGGTGGTCGGCTCGATCGCGAGGTCGAGCTCCTCCCGGGTGATGGGCGCGGCGAGGAGGATGCGGGCGTCGCCGCCGTCGCCGAGCAACTCGACCTCGGCGACGGCGAGCCACTCGCTCGTCGAGAGGTTGTCGTGCTCGGCCACAGCCGCGCCCACGCCGTTGGCGAGGAGGTAGCGGCCGGCCTGTTCGCGTCGACGCGCGACGCGATCGGGGTAGGCGAACGCGAGGATGACCCCGAGGTGATCCACGGCGAACGCGCTGGTTTCTGCGACGCCGAGCCGGCGTCGCAGCCGCTCGGCGTCGCGACGGACGCGGTCGACCCCGGGGGTCCTCGTGCCGGTACGCAGCGCGTCGATGCGGGACGCAAGATCGGCATCGCGTCGGTCATCGCCTATGTCGCGATCACCGAGCAGTGCGGCGACGACGCACGCGAGCGCGCCGTGACCGTGCTCGCGTGCCCGCAGCATCGCGTGGGCCAGTCGCGGGTGGGTGGGCAGGGCCGCGACGGAGCGTCCGTGCGTGGTGACCTGACCCGAGGGCTCGAGCACACCGAGCGTTTCGAGCAGTCCGCGAGCCGCGACGAGAGCGCGGGGCGGCGGCGCGGTGAGCCAGCGAAGGCCGGAGCCATCGGGCGCGCCCCAGCGTGCGAGGTCGAGCGCGAGGGGCACGAGATCGGCCTGGGTGATCTCCGGTGGGTCGTGCTCGTCGAGCAGTGCGTGCTCGTGCTCGGCCCACAACCGATAGCCGAGACCGGGGCGCACGCGGCCCGCACGGCCTCGTCGTTGATCGGCAGATGCCCGCGAGATGCGCATTGTGACGAGCCCGCTCATCGCTCGTGCAGAGTCGGCGACCGATCGTCGTGCCCATCCGCTGTCGACCACGGCGGTGACGCCCTCGATCGTGAGGCTGGTCTCGGCGATGTTGGTTGAGAGCACCACCTTGCGGCGACCGTCGGGGTCGGGGCCGAGGGCGCGGTCCTGGGCGCTCGACGGGAGGGCCCCGTGCAGAGGAAGCACGACGACGCCGGCCACCGAGCCGAGGTCGCGTTCCACCGCACGGATCTCGCGGGCGCCGGGCAGGAACGCAAGAACATCGCCATCGCTCTCGGCGAGGGCCAGCCGGATCGCCTCGGCGATGGCCCTCGGTTGGAGCTTCGGCGTGGCCGGGCCCAGCCAGCGCGTGGTCACGGGAAAGGTGCGCCCCGCCGCCTCGATCACGGGCGCGTCGCTCAGCAGTTCGGCCACGGCGCCGGCGTCGATAGTGGCCGACATCACGAGCAGCCGCAGGTCGTCGCGGAGGCCCTGCTGTGCGTCGATGCACAGCGCCAGGCCGAGGTCGATGTCGAGGCTGCGCTCGTGGAACTCGTCGAGCACGACGCACGAGACACCGTCCAGGCTGGGGTCGGTCTGGAGCATGCGGGTGAGTACGCCATCGGTGACGACCTCGATCCTCGTCGCGCGGCCGACCTTGGTGTCACCGCGCATGCGCCACCCGACGGTGTCGCCCACGCGTTCACCGAGGAGCGCCGCGAGTCGCGACGCCGCAGCGCGTGCGGCGACTCGGCGCGGCTCGACCACGATGACCTTGCCGGTGCACCACGGCTGTTCGATGAGCACCAGGGGAACGATGGTGGTCTTGCCGGCGCCTGGCTGGGCGACCAGAACCGCAGCGGTCCCCTGGATGAGCGCGGCGATGAGCGGACCGAGAGCACTCTCGATCGGGAGGTCGGTGGTTCTCACCCGAGCATCTGACCGACGGTGTAGATCACGAGTCCGGCGAGCCCGCCGACGAGCGTGCCGTTGATGCGGATGAACTGCAGGTCGCGACCTACGGCGAGCTCGATGCGCCGGCTCGCCTCGTCGGGATCCCACTTCTCGACCGTCGACGTGATGAGGTCCGCGATTTCGTGACGGCTCGATTCCACGACGTGTCGCGCCGCGCTCTCGACCCAGCCGTCGACCTTTCGCGCGAGCGCCGGGTCGGTGGCCAGGTTGTGCCCCATCGATCGCGCATAGACGGCGACCCGCTCGCGTAGCTCGGAATTGGGATCGTGCGACTGCCGCACGATCGACGCTTTGAGGTCGCGCCAGATCGAATCGATCCATTGACGCACTGCTGGATGGGCGAGCAACTCGGCGAGCAGTTCGTCGCCGCGCGCTCGCATAGCCGGCGATTCGCGCAGGTCGAAGGCCAGGCTGGCCAGTCGGGTGTCGAGGTAGTTGCGCATCTTGTGATTCGGGTTGTCCGCGACGTCGGCGATGAACGCGTGCAGTGCGTTGAACAGCTTGTCGAAGATGCGATCGTCGATAGTTTCCGGTACCCACCATGGTGACTCGTTCGCGAAGCGAGAGCGGAAAGCTTCGCGGTTGTCGCGCAGGAGGCGGTCGCTTGCGCGCAACAGCGCGTTCAGCACATCGTGATGACGGCCGTCGGCGGTCGCCACCTCGAGTGCGTGTCCGGCCATGGTGGACAACGACATCTGCTGGACGCGAGCGACAATGGCATGCTCGATCGTGTCCTGCACGTCATCGTCGCGGAGCACGTCGATCGCACCGCGGACGATCACGCCGACCTGAGCGCTCGCGCGGTCGGCGTTCGCCGGGGCCTCGAGCCATCGACCGGCTCGGCCAGCCACGGACATCGAGCGGAGCTTCTCGGTGACCACCTCGGGCGACAGGAAGTTCTGCTCGACGAACTCACCGAGGTTGCGACCCAGTTGGTCCTTGCGTTTGGGAATGATCGCCGTGTGCGGGATGGGCAGCCGGAGCGGGTGTCGGAACAACGCCGTGACCGCGAACCAGTCGGCGAGCGCACCGACCATCGCCGCCTCGCACGTCGCTCGTACGTACGACAACCAGTCGCCGTCGCCCTCAAGAGCCCGAGCGACGATGAACACCACGGTCACCACGACGAACAGCCCCGTGGCACGCGCCTTCATGTTCCGAAGGTCGCGGACCCGCGAGGCATCGTCGGCTCCGAGCTCGATCCGCGTGTCGCTCATCGTGACGGCCAGACGAGCGCGAGGGCGGCGTGCTGGGCGGTCCATCCGTCGAACTGGGTGTTGGTCACCGGCCGGTTGGTGTGCACGCAGACCACTTGGATCGACCCGATCACCGAAACCGCGACGGCCGTCGGCATCGTGATGCCACCGATGTTCGCGAGATTCGGGTCGACCGTTGCCATGCGCGCTCGTACCGTACCTGTATGCCCCGTGATTTCGATGTCGTTTCGGATGCGATCGCGTTCGTGGTGGCGCACCGCAGGGAGCAACCCTCGCTCGTCACGATCGCGGCCCACGTCCATCTTTCGGCCGATCACCTGCAGCGGGTGTTCACGCGGTGGGCGGGCATCAGTCCGAAGCGGCTCCTCCAGTTCCTCAACGCCTCAGCGGCTCGCGATCTGTTGCGTCGGGAGCCGGTGCTCGCCGCGGCGAACGCACTCGGGGTGTCGAGCCAGAGCCGGCTGTACGACGCGTGCGTGCAGATCGACGCGGTCACGCCCGGCGACCTGCGCCGCTCGGGGGAGGGCCTCAAGATCCACATCGGCTGGGTCGACTCGCCCTACGGCGATGCGTTCGTGGCCACCACGGAGCGAGGCATCTGCGCGCTGGCCTTCGCCGCCGAAGGTCGCGATCCTGAGGAGCGCCTCCGCCTCGATTGGCCGGCCGCCGACGTCGAGAGCTTCGACCAGCGTGGGCTCGGCCAGCGGATCTTCGCGCCCTTCGCCGAACGGCGCGACGCACCCCTCGCGGTGGTCATGAAGGGCACCAACCTCCAGGTGCAGGTGTGGTCGGCGTTGGTGCGCATCCCGGAGGGCGCGACGCAGAGCTACGGCGCACTTGCGGCCGAGCTCGGGGCGCCACAAGCGGTTCGTGCCGTCGCGAACGCGATCGGTGCGAACCGCCTGGGCTATCTCATCCCGTGTCATCGCGTGATTCGCGAGAGCGGTGCGATCAGTGGCTACGCATGGGGGCCGAAGCGCAAGCGGGCGATGTTGGCCCGAGAACGGGCTTCGGCCTCGGACGACGACACGAACGCGGCGTAGCAGGGCCTATCGGGCGCCGTAGCCGCGTGGGCTTCGGGTGGCTGCCCCGCCCAGACGTTCCATGGGTGGGGTATTGGTGGAGCTGGTCGGCGTGAACGTCACCGGCATGTGCTTGATGCCGCCGATGAAGTTCGAGCGAAGGTACTGCGGCTCGCCGGCGAGCGTCATGTCGCCGAGGCGCATGGCCATCTCACGGAACATGAGACGCATCTCCATGCGCGCGAGGTTCGCACCGAGGCAGAAGTGCGGGCCACCACCGCCGAACGCCACGTGATCGTTCGGCGACCGACCGATGTCAAAGGCGAAAGGGTCGGCGAAGGCCCGCTCGTCGCGGTTGGCCGAGATATGCCACATCACGACCTTGTCGCCTTCCTTGATCGCGGTCCCGCCGAGATTGTGATCGCGCGCAGCGGTACGCCGGAAGTGCAGCACGGGAGTTGCCCAGCGCAGCACTTCTTCCATGGCTCCCGCCATGTTGGCCTCGGGGTCGGCGACGAAGCGCCGCCACTGCTCGGGATTGGTCATGAAGGCGTGCATGCCATGGCTGATGGTGTTGCGCGTGGTCTCGTTGCCGGCCACGCACAGCAGCAGGAAGAACATGTCGAACTCGAACTCGCTGAGCTTGTCGCCCTGGACCTCGGCGTTGAGCAGCGTGGTGACGATGTCGTCGGTGGGTGTGTCGCGACGTCGCTGCTGCAGTGCGTGCGAGTAGGCGTACAGCTCGGTGAAGGCCTCGGAGACGTCCTCGGGCGTGGCCGCGAACTCGGGGTCGCTCGAGCCGATCATGCGGTTCGTCCAGTCGAAGATCCTGGAGCGGTCCTCGAGCGGTATGCCCATCATCTCGGCGATGGCCTGGAGCGGCAGCTCGCTCGAGAGTTCGGTGACGAAGTCGCAACCCCCGGTCTCGCACACCTTGTCGACGATGACCCGGGTGCGGTTCTCGAGGTAGGTTTCGAGCAGACCGATCATGCGTGGCGTGAAGCCTTTGTTGACGAGCAGGCGGTAGCGCGTGTGCTTGGGCGGATCCATGTCGAGCATGATCGACTCGCGGCGCATCTGCGCCGCGAAGTCGTCGGCGGGTGCGGTGTGGATCTGCGTGCCGCCCTTGTTCGACGAGAACACCTCGGTCTCGCGGTTGACCTCACGGAGGTGATCGATGCGCGTGATGGCCCAGAACCCTGGGCCATCGGGTTCGTCGATAAAGTGAATGCCGTTGCCAGACCCGCGCAGCACCGTGAACATGTCGTGGTGCTCGCCCCGCTGGAACCGGTCGAAGTCGAGAAGGTCTACTTCCTCTAGTCGCATGTCATCCCCCGATGTCGGCTGGGGAGAATTCTAGCTCTACGACGTAAGGTCGGACGCGTCGAGCAGGCGCCCGAGCAGCTCGGGACGAACGGACCCGGGCAGCGACAGCGCGACGCGGTCGGCGATGCCCTCGTACCGCGAAGCGATGATCGCCGCCGCGTTCTCGGGGGTGCCGCGCACCGTGAGCGTGTCGACCATCTCGTCGGTGATCTGGGCGGCCATGTCGGCCCACTTGCCGGCCTTCGACAGCGCATTGAGCTCGGGCTGCAGGTCGCCCCAGCCGTGTACGTCGAGCGTGACCCGATACGACGGGGTCGACGCATAGAACGCGAGGTTCATGCGCGCTGCGCTGAGCGCAGCGGCGCGCTCACTCTCGTCGTCCTCGCCGTAGATACAGGCGATCGCCGTGACATTCACGGTGAAGGCGCGGCGATCGCGGCCGCTCTTCGCGAGCCCGGCCAGCACGCGGGGCATGGTCTGCGTGCGCAGGAAGGCTTCGCTGTTGAACGGGTGCACGATCACCCCATCGGCGATCTGCGCCGCAGCGGAGGTCATGAGGGGACCGAGGGCGCCCATCCAGATGGGGGGCGGCGAGACGGAACCATCGCGCGAAAGCGGCGCCGGGAGGAAAGTAGGCGTCATCAACGTGAAGGTGTAGTACTCGCCCCGAAAGTCGAGCCGGGCCCCCTCGTGGAAGCACGCGAAGATCGCCTTGGTCGCGGCGATGTACTCGCGGAGCTGGGCTACCGGCTTGTGCCACGAAGCGCTGTAGCGCTTCTCGATGTGCGGTCGGATCTGGCTGCCGAGCCCGAGCGTGAAGCGGCCGCCGGTGAGCCGTTGGAGGTCCCAGGATTGGTATGCCACGTGCATCGGGGACCGCGGGAACGCGATCGCGACGTTGGGGTACAGGTCGAGCGCGGCGCCGCTTTGGGCGACCGCGAACAACGGGAAGAAGACGTCGCGGTTGGCTTCGAGCGTGAACACACCGGCAAAGCCCTGCCGCTCGTACTCCGCAGCACGCGCGGCGATGTCGGGGTAGTCGGCGTGCAATGCGATGTCGAACTTCATGTTGCCCCTCGCAGCTGTGGGTGAGCCCCCATCCTGCCCGACCATGCTGACGGGTGGGCGTTTGGCAAGGCGCCGGATGACTCATTGAGCGCCTTGCGTCCGGCTTGTACCTTCAGGCCATGGCGTTGCGGTGATCGACGGCAGCCGGCGGGTTGCTGCTCGCGGTCACCTCGCTCGGTGTGGGTTGTGCGCTGGGTTCGGGGTCGCACACCCACACCGAGCAGATGCCACCCACTGCAGTGCTGGCCCCCGAGGGCATGGGATAGTGCGTCGATGTGGCCGGTGACCCTCGATGGCGAACGGATGGTGGTGCGCGAGCTCGCCGATTCCGATGCGCCGGCCGTGCACAAGTGGGCGGGCGACCGCGACACGGTTCGTTGGGTACCGCTCGGCCCCCTCGACCACCCCGGCACCGCGCAATACGTCGCCCAGCTCATCACGCAGGCGCAGAGCGTGCCGCGCCTCGGCTACACGCTCGCGATCGAGCGCCGCAGCGATCACGCGCTCCTCGGTACCGTCAGCATCGAGATCGACAGCTTCGAGCACAAGCGGGCCGAGCTCGGCTACATCCTGCGCCGCGACGCGTGGGGACAGGGGTACGCCACCGAAGCGGCCGGGTTGGTCCGCGACTTCGCGTTCTCCGAACTGGGCGTCTACCGCCTGTGGGCCGTGTGCGACCCCGACAACCCGGCGTCGTCGGCCGTGTTGCGCAAGATCGGGATGCGCCTCGAGGGCGTCATGAGGGGCGACCTACTGGTGGGCGGCGAGCGCCGTGACTCATTGCTGCACGCGATGGTCGTGACCGACGCGGGGGATCCGGACCCGTACCTCTGAATGCGGTCATCGCTCATGTTCGGGGCCGAGTTGCCGATGAAGATGTTGTGGCACGCCGACGAGGACCCGAGGCCGAGCAATTCCTCCGCATGGCGGAGCATCGCCGGTCTATGAGCGCACTCGAACGGGTGTCGGCGAACGTGGGGCGGGTGGCCGAGGCCACAGCAGCCCGTCATCTGCAAGCGGTGCCGCGACTTGACCCGATCGTCGAAGGCTCGCAGTTCGAGCCCGTCGATCGCGACGAGAACCTGGTGAGTCTGGCCGCAGCCCGTGTCCGCCGATCAGGTCACGCTGCCGGCATAGGGGTCATCCGCCCCAATTCGTGACGTCGACGCCGAGCGACTTCACGCCCTCGATGATGGGGCGCGGGTCGTGGCGCTCGGGTGGCTTGTGGTAATTCCACATGCGCTCGCCGACGGCGCCTGACACGAAGGTCTTCGCCTGCTGCAGGGTGAAGACCACGCCGCGCCGGCAGGCTTCGCGCTCGAAACGTTCGGCGTGATCGGCGTCGATCACGAAGTTCATCGCGTCGCACTGGTTCATGAGGTCGTCGTTGAACCAGTCGTAGGGCGAGCTGCACACGTGTATCTGGATGGCCTCGCACTGATCGACGACCTCGCCGTCGACGGTGGTGAACCACACAGGTTCGAGACAGCACATGCAGTACGACTCGAGCCGAACGCTCTTGCCGCGGAACGGAGGCATGTTCCCGAACGCCACGGCCTCCATGGCGCACCCGGCGTACGAGTGGAAAACATTGTCGACGTAGGCCTTCACCTGTGTGGGGAAGCTGGCGAAGGGCTGGAACCGCAGTACCGGGCAGTTGAGCGCGTCGGGCTCGATGGTGCAGGCGATGCCGAGCATGAGCTCCTTGTAGACCTCGATGGCCTCGCGGCGGCCGAGTCCGAGCGCCTCGTGCACGTCGCGCAGGTTGGGCCCGTGACCGTGCTCGCACCAGTGCCGATAGTTGAGGTCGCGCAGCTTGAGGGCGTCGTCGCTCCATTCGAACGGCGGGACGATGTGGGGCATTGGGGAGGGTCTCCTGACCATCGTGGGCAGAACCGGTTCTAGTACACTTCCATTATTCTGTTTTCCGGATCCACAGGGGGATCATCAAATGCGCGCTGCCATCCTGCGCAACACCGGCGACCACGATCTCGAGGTCCGAGACGACATCACGTTGCGGCCCACCGGGCCCGGCGAGGTCAAGGTGCGCATCACCCACTCCGGTGTATGCCACTCCGACCTGTCGGCCATGAACGGCACCATTCCCCAGCCGCCGCCCGCGGTGCTCGGCCACGAGGGCGCCGGCATCGTCGAAGAGATCGGCGCCGGCGTCACCTCGGTCGTCCCCGGTGATCACGTCATCATCGCCTGGTCGCCACCATGTGGGAAGTGCAAGAGCTGCGTCGATCACAAGCAGCCCAACCTGTGCTTCAACATCATGATGGTCATGGGCGGCCAGTTCCGCCAGGGCGACGAGATCATCGGCTCCATGGCCGGCACAGGTACCTTCGCCGAGTACACGCTCGTGCCCGAACCCGCCGTGGTCAAGATCGACAACGACATCCCCCTCGAGGTCGCAGCGCTCATCGGCTGTGGGGTGATGACCGGCGCCGGCGCCGCCATCAACACGGCCAAGGTGTCACCGGGATCATCCGTCATCGTCTACGGCGCAGGTGGCGTGGGGATCTCCGCCATCCAGGGCGCACGCATCGCCGGCGCGGCCGAGATCGTCGCTGTCGACATGAACATCAACAAGCTCGAGGAAGCCAAGGCGTTCGGGGCCACGCACTCGTGCACCCCCGACGAGGTCGACTCGCTGAAGAACAGCATCACCGGCGGCATGGGCTTCGACTACGCGCTCGAGTGCATCGGCAAGCCGGTGACCATGCGCGCCGCCTACGACCAGACCCGTCGCGGCGGTACCACCTGCATCGTCGGCGTCGGCCGCATGGACGAGTTCGTGCAGTTCTCCGCGTTCGAACTGTTCTTCAACGAGAAGATCCTCGTGGGCAGCTACTACGGCGGCACCGACGTGCGCAGCGACTTCCACATGCTGCTCCGCCTTTACCGCTCGGGCAAGCTCGACCTCGACCGCATGATCACTCGTCGCATCAAGATCGACGAGATCAACGACGCGATGCGGGCCATGGAGCGCGGCGAGGTCGTCCGCCAGGTCATCGAGTTCTGAACCTTCCGGACCACGGAAACCCGTTCGTGTATAGGATCAGCTCCATCAGCTCGAGAATGAGGATTGCGTCGTGGCCTTTCGAATCGTCGTCGATTACGACCTGTGTGAGAGCAACGCGATTTGCATGCAGGTCGCCCCGGACATCTTCGAGGTGCGTGACGACGACTTCCTGTATGTGTTGAACGAGACCCCCGACGACGAGGCTCGCGAGCGCTGCGAAGAGGCCGTCAACCGGTGCCCGAAGCAGGCCATCAAGCTGGCCGACGGCTGAGCGCAGCCGACGAGGCCGTCGAAATCGTCGATCTCGACGGCGAGCCGATCAGCGTCATCACCCGTGGCGCGATGCGCGCCGCGAACCTTCGCCATCGGGCCACCTACATCGTGGTCGCGGCACCCGACGGCGCGGTGCTGGTGCACCAGCGCGCCGCGTGGAAGGACATTTGGCCGAGTCGGTGGGATGTCGCGTTCGGTGGCATCTGCGCTGTGGCGGAGACGTGGCGCGACGCGGCCGGGCGCGAACTCGCCGAAGAAGCCGGCGTCGAGGTGAACCCCGACCGGTTCGTCGATCTCGGTCCGGTGCGATTCGAGTCGTTCGAGACACGCGTCGTAGGCCGCGTGTACCAGGTCGAGCACACGGGCCCCTTCAGCTTCGCCGATGGCGAGGTGGTCGCGTCGCAGTGGGTGCCGCGCCGCGAGCTCCGCGCCTTTGCCTCGCGCTACTTGCTCTGCGCCGACAGCGAGGCTGTCGTGCTGCCCCGGTTGGCCTCCCGCTAGCTTGCCCGCATGAGCGATGCAATCACTCGAGGTGCCGTCACCATCGTCGGCGCGTCGCTCGCCGGCATCCGCGCAGCCGAGACATTGCGGCGCGACGGGTTCGACGGCCCGATCACGCTCATCGGCGACGAACCCCACGCACCATACGACCGTCCGCCGCTGTCGAAGCAGTTCCTCGCCGGCGGCTGGGACGAGGGCCGGCTCTCGCTCATCGGGGGCGACGCGCTCGAAGGCCTCGGTCTCGAACTGAAGCTCGGCGTGCGGGCTGAGGCGTTCGATCTGGCGTCGCGCACCCTCAGCCTCGACGATGGCACGTCGTCGGTGGTTGACGGGTTGCTCATAGCGACCGGGTCGACGCCGCGCCGGTTGCCGGGCACCGAAGGCCTCGCAGGAGTCTTCACGTTGCGCACCATCGACGATGCGCGTGCGCTGCGCTCGGCGTTCGAGGCCGCCCCGCGCAGGGTGGTGGTCATCGGTGCCGGGTTCATCGGTGCCGAGGTCGCGGCAACCGCGCGGGGTCGGGGCATCGACGTCACGATGGTCGAGGCACTGCCCGTGCCGCTCGGCCGAGTGCTCGGCCCGGACATGGGCCACCTGATGGCCGATCTGCACCGCGAGCACGAGGTCGACCTGCGCCTCGGGGTCGGGGTCGACACGCTCGAGGGCGACGGTCGCGTCGAACGAGTCCGCCTGTCGGACGGGTCGGTTATCGAGGCCGACATCGTGCTCGTGGGCGTGGGCGTCATCCCGAACACGGTGTGGCTCGAGGGATCGGGCCTGACCATCGACAACGGTGTCGTGTGCGACGCGACCACGTTGGCTGCTCCGGGCGTCACCGCCGCAGGCGACGTCGCCCGTTGGTACAACCCGCGCTTCGACGAAACAGCGCGCGTCGAGCACTGGGACCACGCGATCGAGATGGCCGCCCACGCCGCACGACGCCTGCTCGTCGACGACGATGCGGGCGAAGCGGCTGTCACCTTCGAGCCGGTGCCGTTCTTCTGGTCGGATCAGTACGACCGAAAGATCCAACTCGCGGGCAGGTCCCGTCACGATGACACCGTCGAGATCGTCACCGGGTCGCTCGCCGAGCGACGTTTCGCGGCCATCTACGGCCGCGGCGGGAAGATCGTCGCGGTGCTCGGCATGAACCGGCCCCGCCACGTGATGCAATACCGCCAACTCATCGTCGACCGGGCCACCTGGCAGGAAGCGCTCGCGTTCGCGGCCGCGCAAGCGACCACATGACGCGGCCCCGCCTGCATGGCGCCAAGCTCAACTGACCGCACGCTCGCGCTCAGCCGATGGATTGCTCGCCCCGCTCGCGCACGCGGAATGCGAGGTGCACCCGCATGCGCTCGCGGTGCTGCGCGATGACGGTCTGGCCTTGTGGCAAAGGGTTGGCGTCGAGGAACGTCTCGATGCTCGGCACGAGTTGCGGCTCGGCGAGTGCGCTGATTCCTTCGAGAAAGCGGGCGACGAGGTTGGAGGGGACCACGCGCCGGACGGTGTCCCAACTCTCGGTGAGATAGGTCCACGCCATGGGGCCTTGGTGGCGGTTGCGCAACACGGAGCGGAGCACAAACGCTGCGTCCTGTGAACGGATGGTGCCATCGAGCGCATAACCGATCGTGCGGCGGATCTCGGCCTCGCCGGGGAACAGGGTCAGCGCGAACCGGAAACGTTCTGCGTCCTGCGGCGAGACGGCATTGCGCATGGACTCGACATATTCGTCGTAGAGCGCGCCGTCGCCAGCGGAGGCGGCGATGTCGATGGCCACCGCGGACAACGCAGGCCCGGTGTCCGTGGCTGTGCGGAGCGCGCGCGCCACCGCGATCGAGTTGGAGTCGCGAGCCACCATGGCGTCGGCCTCGAGCAGCGCGGCGCGCAGTTCGGACGTTCGCTCGGATTCACCCGCTGCCGGACGATCTCCGAGTTCGGCCCGCATCGGTGCGAGGAGCGCATGGATGCGGGTGTCGAGTGCGTGGCGGTTGCCGGGCTCGAGGGCCCGGGTGATGCCGTCGAGGGCAGTGATGATGCGTTGCCACACTGACAGGTCGGTCTCGTCGCGGAAACCCTCGGCGAAGGCCAGGAATCGTTCGGCGGAGAACTCGCCGGCGAGCGTCATGGCCCACGTGTCGTCGACCAGCCCGTAGCGTTCGATCGCGTCGTCGGATGCCGGGCCGCTCGCCGCGAACTGGGCCAGTTGCTCACCGCTCAGACGCACCCGATAGAAACCGGAGCCGGCGACGTTGGCTGACTCGACGGTGCTCACGTCGACGGGCAACGCAACCGGGTCCGAGCCGAGGAGCACGCGGTGCTCGACCCCCGCCGCGCGAAGGCGCACCGGCACCGTCCATTGCTGGGCGGGTGTCTCCAGATAGCTGAACCGTTGCTGGCGGAGCTGCACGATGCCGTCGCCCGAGGCTTCGACGCTGACCATGGGGTGACCACCCTGGAAGATCCACGTGTCCATCATCTGACGCACCGGCTGGCCGGTGGCCTCTTCGATGGCGTCCCACAGGTCGTGTGTCTCGGTGGACCCGTAGGAGTGCGCCATGAGGTACGCACGGATGCCATCGCGAAACGCGCCTTCGCCGACGAACTGCTCGAGCATGCGGACGACCGCTGCGCCCTTTTCGTAGGTGAGCAGATCGAACATCCCCTCGGCATCAGCGGGGGAGTGCACGGGGTACTCGATCGGTCGGGTCGCCGCGAGCGAGTCGACGTCCATGGCCGCAGAACGCGAAAGTCCGAAGTCGTTCCAGCGGCGCCATGCGGGGCGGAACGCGTCGGTGCACTTCATCTCCATGAAGGTGGCGAAGGCCTCGTTGAGCCAGATGTCGTTCCACCACGCCGGAGTCACCAAGTCACCGAACCATTGGTGCGACATCTCGTGAGCATGCACCAGGGCGTAGCGGCGCTTGACCGACAACGGCGATGCATCGTCCATCAGCATCAGGGATTCGCGGTAAACGATGGCGCCCGCGTTTTCCATGGCCCCGGCGGAGAAATCGAGGGCAGCGATGATATCCAGCTTCTCGAACGGATAGGACGTACCGAAATACTGTTCTAGGGCCGTGAGCAGGCCGGCGGTGTGGGACA